>ERZ808240.3362-NODE-3362-length-15723-cov-52.616671_pt1 | contig 15723 bp, 22 predicted proteins | sample MGYA00521084_ERZ808240 | MGnify/ENA primary metagenome ERZ808240 (study PRJEB31516, sample SAMN03275571) | gut metagenome | biome: mammalia-associated habitat; material: feces | host: Papio cynocephalus | place: Kenya | collected 2012-08-06 ... | reverse complement strand
TTTGCCCCATTAGCGAATTTTGCGGTACAAGGTTTCCCCATTTTTCGATACAACAGTATCACTTTAGCGAAGTAAAGTTTTAAAGTATTAAATGATCAAAGTAGATTCTTGTACTAATTTGTGTTATAAATAGATCAATTATTTTGGTACAAGAGAATAAAATATATCATTGTATTTATTATAAATTCTGTTAAAATGTATATACAAGTTAAGAAATGTATTATAAAAATAAAAAAGGAGATACAAATATGAAATTATCTGAATTAAGAGAAGAATTAAAGGTTATTAAAGAATGGGAAAATGATGTTTCAAAGTGTACATACACATTAAAACGTTTAATTACTATTAGAAGTGAAGCTATTAGAAAAGAGTGTTATATAAATATTTCTATAGAAAGTTATGGTGATATGTGTGAACTTGAAATGAGATGTAATAATTTAATTTCAATGATGTAAGAAAGTGAGGAAAAAAACAATGAGATATTCAATGTATAACGTGGTGATTTACGACGGAGCGGATGCATATGTTGCTAAGTTTATTTTAGAAACAGATGAAACGCAAGCTATTAATGATTTAAAAGAATACTGGTCATCTAATGGGTATGATGGAGAAATATTAAAAACAGACAAATTATATTCGTTGGAACTTAGAAATATAATAGCTTTTGAAGATAATGAGGAATATAAAAATACATTTGAAAGATTTAATGAAATGTATTTTATGAGTAGACAGTAAAGCTGTTTATAGTGGTGCAAATCCGCTAGCTACCTTTACAAAATAATATAAAGGAGAAAAAACGTATGAAAGAAGGTGATATAAATGATTAAAGGCTACTTATGTACAGTTGAAACATCCTGCATTCATTCATTGGATAGTGTAAAAACCGTTTTCGTACCATCCAGAAATTTAGAAGCAGTAAAAACATGGTGCGGTTATTATGGTACTCTTTTAATGTACAAGAGGCATGAAATAGATATCCAGACTGTTTCAAATGAGCAATTTGAAATACTGAAAGGTCGAGTAGATGCGATTGAAACTATTAAGAAGGGCGAGCAGATGTAATTTAAACTATTGAGATGGGGTTATGTAAATGATTAAAGAAATGATTAAAGAAAACGAAGAATAATTAAAATACTGGTTATTGGGTGTTAGCAAGGTTCGATTCCTTGCAACCAGTTTACCGCATTAGCGTGTAAATTTAATAAGAAAAAGGAGAAATCATAATGAAAGAAAAAGCAAAACAAAAAATTTTTGAACAAAAATACCCAGCCAAAAAGTTAGTGCGTAATTCGTTATTATGCGCAGAAGCTATTGGTTATTTAAAAGCGCTTATGTTTTATTTTCCTGAAGAAAAAGAATGGGCGGAAATTTCAATGGCAATGTTAACATTAATAATTTTATAGCATAAGTAATAAGGAGGTACTAATATGTGGGATGAATATATTTTTGACCAAAAGGATATTGTTTCAAAAGTATTGTCAATTATTGACGATGCATTATGTTATGGATTTGAGTTTAAAGTTGAAAATCACAAGCTTTATTTTAGAGAAATTCAATAGAAGTCGTTTTATATCGCAAACATCACGAAATAATTTTTTCAACAAATTTTAAAATTAAATATTGACAATGTGACTATAATATGGTATCATGTAAGAGTAGTAAAGATAACAGTTCAAAAACCGAACAAACCCCATTGTTCAACTGGTGTGCAGAGTTAGGTCTGATGTACGTTCGATTCGTACCACACCACTCGTATAAAGATTAAAATTCTTTATACCAGTAACTAATAAATAATTAAAAAAGAAAAGGAGAAAAAAACAATGGCAAGGAAACCTATGGTAACACGTACCATCATCACAACCAAAGTAACAGTTCTGTGCCTGGATATTAATGCGGCAGAACCATTCAACGAGACAGTCACACTTCCAAGAACCTATAAGGATGATAAGAAGTTATTAAAGAGTGTCGAGGAAGTAATTAACACAGAAGAAGTAAAGGCAGTACATATTGTTGACAAAAAAGAAATTGAAACACTGTACGGCATGACGGAGCAGGATTTTATTAATAACGCAAAAATTCTTGACCCGGCAACTAGAAAAGAAGCAGAAGCTTCTGAATAATCTTAGTGCCAAAATTAAATTATAAAAGGAGATAAAATAATGACAGGATATTCAGTAGAAATCAAAGAAAGCAGTAAAGAGTTATCAGCAAAAGAAAGAATCACGTTAAAGGACACATCTGATGCAGTAAAATTAGATTTAGCTTGTGCCGAAGAAGCAGTCATAATTACGCCGGCTTCTTTTGCGGTTCTTGGTATTCATAACGAAAAATCTGATAACAAAGATTATGATAATTACATCTTGCAGGATGAAAACGGTGAAAAATACGTAACCGGGTCACCTAGTTTTTGGTCTTCTTTCATGGATATTTACAATGAAATGAAAGAAGAGACTGAAAAGTGGTCAATTAAGGCTTATAAACTTGATAGTAAAAATTACAAGGGTAAACAGTTCCTTACTTGTTCGATTATCTAGGATATAAACCTAGTATAAGTCACTGGGTATAAACCCAGTGGCTTTTTTATTCTTTAAGAAATGGGGTACAAATTATGGCGGTTAAAAAGAGACGAACACAGAACCAAAAAGCTTTCCAAAAAGAGCGTAGACGCTTACTACAAGCAGTTAACAGGGCAAAGAAACAAGGGTACATATTCCCGGAGAATATAGTACCATCTCTTCCAAAAAGAGTAACAAAGAAATCATTAGAAAGAATACATCTTTTAAAACCAAAAGATTTATATAAAAAAGCACAATATTTGTACGAAGAAACTGGAGAAATAGTTTCAGCAGAAGAAAGAAAACAAGAAGTAAAACGACTTGCTATAGAAAAAAGAAAACTTACAAGAAAAAAGAAATCAAAGGCACAAGAAATTAATACACCTATTTATTACCCTACTATTTCTATTATAGATGCTATTAGAGATAGAATAATCGAATTGCAAAGAGAAGCAAAACCACCAGTAGATATATCGTATAGAAAGAATGAAGTATTAAACATTTTTGACGACACAGTCACATTATATGAAATGAATGAAAATATTTCTGAATATGAGGATTACTTAAAAAACCATGAAAGTGAAATAGCTGATTTGTTAAACGTAATTTCCTATGATAGTAATAGTGAAAAAGTTAATGCTTCATTTGTTTCACTAGGTAGATTACTTAACGTAACGTCTTTATCAATGGAACAAGCCGAAAATCTTTCAGCTATGGCAGAATATTATAATGGATAAATGGGGTATGTAAATTGAAAGTTAAGAAGTTTCGTTATTTTATGTGCGACTTTGAAACCACAGTTTACAAAGGTCAGGTTAATACAGAAGTATGGGCGAGTGCCAGTGTTGAACTGTTTACCGAAGATGTAAATATATTTCATAGTATCGAAGAACAATTTGATTATTTCAAATCTCTTAACACAAATATATGTGCATATTATCACAATTTAAAATTTGACGGTTCATTTTGGTTATCATATCTATTAGTTGACTTAAATTTTAAGCAAGCATATACACCATTGAACGAACAAGAAACTGAGGTTGAGTGGTTAAAAGAAAAAGAAATGCAGAATAATACTTTTAAGTATTCTATTTCAGACAAAGGACAATGGTATAGTATAATAATTAAAGTTAATAATCACATAATAGAAATACGAGATAGCTTAAAATTATTACCTTTTAGTGTTAAAAGAATTGGGGAATCGTTTGGTACAAAGCATAAGAAATTAGAAATGGAATATAGCGGTTTCAGATATGCAGGTTGTAACATAACTGATATAGAAAAAGAATATATAGCTAATGACGTATTAGTTGTAAAAGAAGCATTAGAAATAATGTTCACAGAGGGTCATAATAAATTAACCATAGGTTCATGTTGTTTAGCAGAGTATAAGAAAATTATTGGTAAAGAAGATTATGAAATGTTTTTTCCTAGTCTTACTGATTATCAATTAAATGAAAGGGAACATAGATACGCAAATGCTGACGCATGGATAAGAAAATCATACAAAGGTGGTTGGTGCTATTTAGTAAAAGGTAAAGAGAATAAAATAAAAGAAAACGGAACAACTGCTGATGTCAATTCTTTATACCCTAGCATGATGAGTAGTGAGAGTGGCAATGCATACCCAATTGGAAAACCTACCTTTTGGGTTGGAAACTTTATACCGGAAAAAGCATTGAATAAAAACATGTATTACTTTGTACGGATTAAAACTAGATTCTATATTAAACCTAATTATTTACCATTTATACAAATTAAAGGTAATTATTTATACCGTGGAACAGAAGCATTAGAAAGCTCTGATGTATATGATAAGAAAACAGATAAATATTATGACCATTATTACGATAAAGCAGGAAACTTATGTGATACTAGAGTAGAATTAACATTGACCATGACAGATTATATTCTTATGAAAGAACATTATGAGTTAGTGGACTTCGAAATAATAGACGGTTGTTATTTTTACACAGCAATTGGTATATTTGATGAATACATGGAAAAGTACAAGAAAATTAAATTAGAAAACAAAGATGCTAAACGAGAATTAGCAAAGCTTTTCTTAAATAATTTGTATGGAAAAATGGCAAGTAGTGAAGATAGTTCTTTCAAAGTAGCTTTCATAAAAGAAAATAAAGCTTTGTCATTTATATCTGTATCAGCTAATGATAAACAAGCAGGATTTATAGCTGTAGGTTCAGCTATTACATCTTATGCACGTAACTTTACTATAAGAGCGGCACAGAAAAATTACTATGGTGTTAACAAAGCAGGTTTTATATATGCAGACACAGACAGTATACATTGTGATTTGCCACCTGAACAAATTAAAGGAATAACAGTACATGATAAAAATTTTTGCTGTTGGAAACTAGAAAGCTGTTGGGATAAAGCTATTTTTACTAGGCAAAAAACATATATTGAACACGTTACGCATGAAGATTTGAATATGATTGATAATCCTTATTACAATGTAAAGTGCGCAGGTATGCCACAGAAATGTAAAGATTTATTTATCAAAAGTATGTTTGCTGATAAAATAACTGATAAAGAAAAAGAAAACTTAACAGAAGATGAAAGAAAATTTTTATTTACTGAACAAGATAAGCCAATTATACGTACATTAAATGACTTTAAAGTTGGACTTAAAATTCCCGGAAAATTACTCCCAAAAAGAATACGTGGTGGCGTTCTATTAGTAGATACAACTTATGAAATGAGATAATTAAATAATAAGAAAGAGCAGGACAACTAGGTTGTACTCTGCTCTTTCTATTTATATCTATAACATTTGCTACCCTAAAGCGGTCAGCGAAACCGACAAATAATTGTGGTACTATCTTCCAAGTGTGCTACCCACAATATTCAGAAGAGTATACAAATGCAGATACCTTAATAGGAAATACATTTTAACAAAGCTTCTTTGCTCTTTAAGTCTTTAAATCTAAACGCTCCATGTTCAAAAAAGTACCGAAGATTTGCAATAAACATATCATTATTTTTTAACATAACATAATTAATATTGTGGTCGTCTGTTGTTACACTAATACGTGTAGGAAAAGTATAATCAGCATGGTCGTCACAATATAATATTCCAAGTTCTCTAAATTCCCTAATCGCATAATCATTTCCACAGTATCTTATAGTAGCTAAGTATTTGCTAACTGAACTTTCCGGTATTTCAATAAATGCTAGATTATCATTTAAGTATACATTTTCACTACTATATGCAATATAGTTATTATTCTTAAATGCTCTATTTACACCGCTTTCTTTTTGTGCAATACTAGCTGTTTCAATGAAACCATTTTCAAGAATGAAACCGTCTCCACGTAGGAAATTTGTGTTACTATTTAATCTACTACTAATACCCAATTCATTGTAATAAGGGTTGATAATACTTACTTGGTTACCAAGCATATAAACTGGAACGTGTCTAACTTGTTCTCCTTTACCTCTCGCAATAGAAGTATGTATGCTTAAAAACTTTCTAATCTCGTCATTACAATAATGATTAGTTTCACTTTGAAATTCATCAAATAAAATACAATCTACATCACTAAATAAGTGTGAATACTTTTTCAACTGGTCTGCGCTATTTAATGAAATAGCATAGCCACAGCTTTCAGCGGTTTCCTCGTCATGGTTTTTAATAAGAAATAACTCATGAAAAATACCACTGGCTCTTCTCTTACTTGTCATTTCCCAACCAATAAAGAATAAACTATTTAAGTCTTTAAAGAATTTATCTGCTACATCATCAAGTTCGTAATTATATCTATAAAGTAGTGCAAACTTTTTACCTTGCTTTATAAATCTATTTACAACTAACCTACCAAAATAAGTTGTCTTTCCACCAGTTCTATTAGTGGTACATAAGTACAACTCTGGTGTCTTACCATTTAAGTCTTTCATTGATAACAGTTTAGTACCGTCATAATAATTATTTTCCATATTGTTACTCCTTTTTATTTTAATGTTATTTTTTGCACATAATTATTATATCATACCTATTGACATTTGTAAAGATATATGCTAAGATAAAAGAAAAAAGAAAGGAGATATACAACATGGAGTTTAACACAGTACTTCAGGCTGTTTCAACAGTTGGCTTTCCTATTGCTATGTGTCTTATTTGTTCGTACTACATTGTAAACTTAAACAAAGAGCATAAAGAAGAAACAGAGAAGTTAACAGAAGCATTGAACGCAAACACATTAGTGTTGCAGAAGTTATGTGACAGTATGAATGTAGAAAGAGAGTAACAAATGAGAATAGTAATAGGTTCAGCAAGAATTGACGAGAATGGAAAAAACAGTGGCGGTAAGGTTGGGGATAACAAACAAATATCTTCAACAAATGATACTGCCGGGGAAGTATCATTGCAGTGTATGTATACACATTCTAAAGGATGGTGTGTAATAAGACCTATAGATATTACAGTTGCTAATAATATAGCATATGCTATGAAAATAGCTTGTGATAATAAGCACATTGGATACGACCAGTCTAATAGATTAGGTATTATTATACACGGAGTTGATACTGTAACAGATACGGAGTGTGATTGTTCATCATTAGTTCGTGCTTGTATTAAAATGGCAACTGGTAAAGATGTTGGTAATTTTACAACTGGTAATGAAAAGACTTGTCTTTCAAAAAGTGGATTATTTGAAAAACCATTTGCTTATGTTAATCAAAAAAGTACACCAATATACAATGGAGATATATTAGTAACTAAAACAAAAGGTCACACCGCTATAGTAGTTAGTGGAAATCCTAGAATTTACAATAAGACTAACTATTATCCTAAATACACTGGTACATCAAAATCTATTGTTAATGCCCTTTTAAGCGTAGGAGAGACAAACACTTCTATAAAGCATAGAAAAAAGATTGCTTTAGCAAATGGTTTTGAAACTTACTCAGGTAAAGCCAGTGAAAATATTTTTATGCTATCTCTATTAAAGCGTGGCATATTAAAGAAAGGGTAAAATTTAAAAGGAATGGCGTGGATATATGATATAGGCGTAGCAAAATATTTTAACACCGAACAAAGACAAAATAACGCAAACGAATTTTACAATTACTTTATTCATAAAGGTTCTACCTTAGAAGCCATCTGTGGTATGCTTGGCAATATACAAAGAGAAAGCACTTTGAATCCCGGAATTAAACAAGGTAATTCAGTGGCTTTAGGGTGGGGATTGATACAATGGACACCGTCAACTGTTTTAACCAATTGGTGTAAAACTTATAAATATAATTGGTATGACGGTGCGGCTCAATGTGAGAGACTTTCTTGTGAGGGAGAGGGAATAAAAGACGCAAGTGGTTATTGGTTACCTACATCAGAATACTCGTATAGTTGGTCTGAATTTTTAGCACTCACTGATGTTGAAGAAGCGACAAAAGCCTTTTTATATGAAAGAGAGAGAGCAGGAGTAGAAGCTTTAAGTGACAGATTACAATATGCAAATGAATGGTATGAATATTTTGGTGGAACACCTCAACCACCTACACCGCCCACGCCACCTACACCGCCCACGCCACCTACACCATATAAACGTGCAAAAATGCCTATTTATATGATGTTAAAGAAACTTTAAATAATAAGAAAGGAGAATAAAATGGCAGTACTTAGCAAAGAAGATTTTATGAACCGTTTAAAAGAACAAGTTGGAGACGATACATCTGACGAAGCTATGAAATTCATTGAAGATATGACAGATACTTTCAACGATATGGAAACACGTTCCAGTGGTAACAGCGAGGAACAGTGGAAACAGAAATATGATGAGTTAGACAAATCTTGGAGAAAAAAATATAAGGATAGATTTTTCAATTCAGAGACAACACCGGAACAGACCAAAGACGAGCAGGAAGAAGATGTAAAAGATGATGGAGAAGAGAAAACTTTTGCAGACTTATTTGAAGAAAGAGAGGGCTAATTATGGCTACTAAACCAAAAATTGTAACACTTACAAATTCATCTGTTGACATTTTAAATGTTATCAGAAATAATGCTACTATTAACTATCAGAATTATGTACCATTGGCAACACCTAATGCAGACAGTATTAGAGAAATTGGTGCAGTTATTATGGATAATCCACAGTTACAGAATGAGTTCTTATCAGCACTTGTAAACCGTATCGGACGTGTACTTATCACATCAAAAATGTATGAAAATCCGTGGTCAATGTTCAAAAAAGGATTGTTAGAATTTGGCGAGACTATCGAGGAAATTTTTGTTAACATTGCAAAGCCTTATCAGTTTGACCCGGCAGTGGCGGAGAGCAACCTTTTTAAGAGGGAAATCCCGGATGTGCGTTCTGCTTTTCATATTATGAACTATCAGAAGTACTACAAAACTACAATTCAGAACGACCAGTTGAGACAGGCTTTTCTATCTTGGCAAGGTATCACAGACCTTATTGCTAAGATTGTAGATTCCATGTACACTGGTGCTAACTATGACGAGTTTCAGACTATGAAGTATATGCTTGCAAAACATGTACTTGATGGTAGAATGTACCCTGTTACCATCCCAACGGTATCTGATACTAACATGAAAACTATTGTTAGCACTATTAAAGGTGTATCTAACAATTATGAGTTTATGTCGAGTAAATACAACCTTGCAGGTGTGCAGAATTACTCAATGAAAGCAGACCAGTATCTTCTTATTAACTCTAAATTTGATGCTACTATGAATGTTGAAGTTCTTGCTTCTGCTTTCAATGTAGACAAAGCGGAGTTTGCCGGAAAGAGAGTACTTGTAGATAGCTTTGGTTCTCTTGACATTGATAGACTTAATATCTTATTTGCAGGTGACCCAACTTACACTGAAATCAGTGAAACTGACCTTGAAGCACTTGACGCAATTCCTTGTATTCTTGTTGACAAGGATTGGTTTATGATTTTTGACAATTATTTTAATTTTACCGAGCAGTACAATGGCGAAGGGTTATACTGGAATTATTGGTATCATGTATGGAAAACTTTTAGTGTTTCTCCATTTGCAAACAATGCACTTTTTATTCCGGGAGTACCGAAGGTTACTAGCGTTACAGTTTCCCCTGCAACTGCTACAGTTAAAGCAGGACAGAATATAGCACTGTCTGCTGTTGTTCAGACCGAGTACTTTGCGCCACAATCTGTTGATTGGGCTTCTGATACAGATGGTGTAACGGTTAATAAGAGTGGTGTAGTAACAGTGGGTGCTGATGTAGTAACAGGTACACAGATTACAATTACGGCTACTTCTACTTATGACAGTACGAAGATAGGAACTTCAACTATTACAGTTGAGTAACTAAATGGGAAACTTAATGTTTCCCATAAAGGAGATATGGTATGTATATTGAACCAAACAGTAATATTAAAATTTATCATAATGTTCCATTAGATAATACATATAAAAACACTTTATATTTCAGTAGTTTAGCTTCTCAAAACGCTTATTTTCATACAAATCAAAACATTATTAAGTTTAATCTTACGACACAAAGTTATCAAAGAGTTGTAAAAGGAAGTATGAGAATAGCAGTAAAAGCTGACAACCTTTATGATTGTAACTATTTATCATTTCAAAATGCTTCTTTTGGAACTAAATGGTTTTATGCTTTTATTACTGGTGTTGAGTATGTTAATAATGAAACAAGTGAAATTACATTTGAAATAGATGTAATGCAGACATACATTTTTGACATTACACTAAAATCATGTTTCATTGAAAGACAGCACTCTGTAACAGATAAAGCAGGAGACAACCTTGTTGAAGAAAACTTGGCTATAGGAGAATACCAATTAGACCTCGATATTTCAAGCGGAGTTTTTGGGAATGTAAAAATAAACGAAGATGGCACTTTTGATGGATTTGTACCTTATGTTATGTACACAGCAAAAGACCAGTTAGGAGCTATTAAGGGAGAAATGATAGCTAATGTGTATTGTGGCACAACAATATCGTTTTTTGACAAAATATATAGTGAAAGTGGTGGTACTGGAGAGGGCATAAATAATTGGCTTTCTGAAATGAACGCTCAAAATCGTCTTGATGAAATTGTTTGTATTTATATGGCACCAAGAAATTTTGGTAAAAAAGCATATGGAGATGTTCAAAAAAGAAATTTTGGTATTGCAAAACCTAGTGGGAATGGAAGTTATACACCTAGAAATAAAAAGTTATTATGCTACCCATATAGATTTATGCTTGGAAATAACAACCAAGGTAACACGATAGAGTACCACTATGAAGATTTTTCAAGTGATGGTTGCATTTTTACTGTAAGTGGTGGTTGTCTACCAGATAGTCAGTATTTATTGTACCCACATGATTATAGAGGGTTAGATGAAAATTATGTTGATGTTTTATCGTTAACTGGTTTACCACAATGCTCGTTTAGCGGAGATTATTTTAAAGCGTGGTTAGCACAAAACAGCACTCAAATTGGTCTATCACTTTTAAGTAGTGCTAATAGTGCAGTGGCTTCTGTTGCTTTAGCAGGTATGACTGGGGGTGCTAGTGTTGCCGGTTCAATGGCAGTTGAAAGTGCTAAACTTTCCGCAGGAACTAATTCACTAAATGGTGTGTTAGGACTGATTGGAAGTGTGGCTCATGCAAAAGCGCAACCCGATTCGGCAAAAGGAAATCAGACTTCAAATATTATGTACGCTTTAAATCGTTTCGATTTTACTTTTAATCATGTATACATAAGACCGGAATTTTGTAAAATCATAGACGATTTTTTCGATATGTACGGTTACGCTACAAGAAGAGTTGGTGTACCAAACATAAGTAGTCGTCCTCATTGGAATTACGTTAAAACAAGGGGTTGCAATGCTATTGGTAATTGCCCAACAGATGATTTGCATAAGGTTTGTAATATTTATGATAACGGTATTACATTTTGGAAATCAGCTAGTGAAGTAGGAAACTACTCTTTAAATAACTCACCTAGCTAGAAAGGAGTAGATAAGTGGGAAGAAAAAAAGATTCACAATTTTGGGAAAGCACTTATATGAATAATAGAACGTACTTACAGTATTATAATAGACTTACTGAACTTGCTATAAGTATGTTTGAGTGGCAAAACTTACCTAAAACAGTTGACCAAAGATTTTTGGAAATGTGTTTATTCGGAGATGGGATGTGTGTTTTCTTTCAAGACGAAGTACTTGGGTATTTATCTCTTCAATGTATGATAGGTGGTAAACTTAATGTTTATCGAATTCCTATGGAACGTAAAGCATACGCAACTAATGGCTATCAGCGAAATTTAGATGAAACAAATAGCGTTATTATATTTAATAATTATTTGCACACTAATTCGTTACTAGATGTTGAAATGTTTAGTAAGAGATTATATAATCTTGATAGGGCAATAGATGTTAATGCTAATGCACAGAAAACACCAGTATTGATACAATGTGACGAAAGTCAAAGGTTAACAATGAAGAACTTATACAAACAGTATGAGGGTAATGAACCATTTATATTTGGCTCAAAAGGGTTAGACGCTAGTGGACTTAAAGTTTTACAAACTGGTGCGCCTTATGTCGCTGATAAATTGTATGAATTAAAGACACAAATTTGGAATGAAGCGTTGACATATCTTGGTATTAGTAATTTAAATATAGTTAAGAAAGAACGAATGATTACCGACGAAGTTACTCGAAACCAAGGTGGTACGGTTGCAAGTAGATATTCAAGACTTGAAAGTCGTAGACAAGCTTGTAAGCAAATCAATGAAATGTTTGGTCTTGATATTTGGGTTGAATATAGAGAGGACTTTCAAGACATAGAAGAACAGCAAAATGAAAATGAAGAGGAAGAAAATGAGCATAGAGGGGGTGAAGTAGTTGAGTAAATACACAACGGAAGTTAGATTTATTTGTGAAGTAAACAGTGGGTTGAATGAAAGTGTTGGGTATAGTAAAATTGAAGATGTTATTACTGGTGCAATTCCTAATATATTTGATTTTGATTTTCCTATATTTGATGAAAGTTATAGGAGTGTATTAGAAAGAAAAATATTAATGCACTTCTATACAAGAGAAATTTGTGAAGAAACTGTTGGATTGTGGAAGTTAAGATTAGATACTAGACTTAATGAAATAATGCCATACTACAATAAGTTGTATAAATCTGAACTACTTAATTTTAACCCTTTATACACTGATAACTTAACGAGAACAAGAACAACAAAGTTGAATAGTAAAAGGGAAACTGATAACAATGGCAAAGTAGATACCACGAATAATTCTAATTCACAAGGTAGTGAAAGTGGTACAACTAACAACAATGGAAATGACTTGTATTCAGACACGCCACAAGGTTCATTGAATGGTGTTGAAAGTGGTACTTACTTAACAAACGCTAGAAAAACAAGTGATACAAGTACAAGTAGTTCAAACACATCTAATAACTCTAGTGCTAGTGGGAAAGTAGTTAGTAGTGAAAGTGGAAGTGATGACTTCAATAGTACAGAAGATTATTTGGAAAGTGTTAGTGGTTACGCTGGTACTAATGCTAGTGATTTGTTGATAAAGTTTAGAGAAACATTTCTAAATATTGACGTTATGATTTTAAATGAATTAGAAGATTTATTCTTTCAGTTATGGTAGAGAGGAGATGTATTAATGATTGATTATCATAACTTAGAACATTTTAGCTTTTGGTGTCAAAAAATTTTACCTTTGGTGTATGATGATAGTTTAAGCTATTACGAAATTCTTTGCAAAGTTGTTGACTATATTAACAAACTCATTGATGATGATAAAGCTATTATTGATAATGTTAATGAGTTAAAAAAACAATTGGATATAGTACAGAAATGGATTGATAATTTTGATACTATGTTCATTCAGAAACAAGTAGAAGAATATATAGCTAAAACAATAAAAACTGTTACATTTGGTATTTCAAGTGCAGGTTATTTCATGGCTATTATACCTAGTAACTGGTCTGATATTGAGTTTGGAACAATTCAGAGCGGTGAATTATATGGACATTTAACACTTAGTTATGATTAAAGATTTTAATGTTCTTTTATCAATTAATGACATTACTAATTGTTATAAGAATAATGCTTTTCCAAACGCATATTGCTTACTTTGGAATAAAGAAGCAAATGCTGAATTACTTATAACACAAAGTGATGATGTTATTATAACAGAAGATAATAAGGGGGTGAGTACAGGTGTCAAGTCAACCTTTTACTTATAAAAAAGATAAGTGAATTACCTAGTGCTAATACAGTTAATGATAGTAATGTACTTATTGTAAACCACAATAACAAAACCTCTAAGATTACATTTGTTGATTTAATGAAAGTTATTAATGCAAAAGTAGTCCATGATTTAAGTGGAATAGAAACTAGATTAACAAATGTGGAAAATGCCACATCTACATTAGCTACTACTGTGAGTGATAATACAGAAACTATTGATAATATTATCACAGCAGGATTTAATTTGATTGGAATAGAAAGTGAGGAATAAAAATGGCTAATAATATTTATATTGGTAACAGATATGTACCAATTTTTGCAAACCCAGTTGAGTGGGATAATTTAAGAGAGTATGAACCTCTTACTATTGTTACTTATCAAGGAACGGCTTATACTAGTAGAAAGACTGTACCAGTCGGAACAGCTTTAAGCAATACAGAGTACTGGGTTGTTACTGGAAATTACAATGCACAGGTTGAAATGTATCGCAGAGAAGTGGATAAAATTAAAGATGCTTATTATGTACTAACTGGTATTGGTGGAATTGGTGATGGTTCTGCGGATAATACTGGTGTAATTAATACATTTATTAGTAAAATAGGAAATAAACAGTGTACTTTAATCGTTAATCCAGGAACATTTAAAATTAATGGTGGGGTTGTTATTCCAAGTAATATTACTTTACTGTTTACTGGTGGTGCAATTATCATTAATAATAGAGCTAATTTAACTATTAATTCAGAAATTATTGCACCGTTATACAAAATATTTGAAACTAATGGTAATTTAACTATTAGTGTTGAAAAGAATACGACTGGTTATCCTGAATGGTTTGGTGATGATTTAGCTAAAGCTATTGAACTTTTCCAGTGCGTAGAATTACAACATAAAGATTATGAAATTGACCATGATGTTAATATAACAAAAGATAATTTTGTTTTAAAAGGTTATAGTTTTTCAACTTTTATGAATGATGAAAGACACGGTACACGTATTATTGAAAACGGTGGTAGACTTATTATTGGAGATATTAGTGGTAGAGTAATCAATAATTTCCCTAGAAATATTACTATTGAAAATATTGAAATTGCTCAGCTTTATTCAACACTTCCAGTAATGAGTGTTTATGGTGTTGTATATGGTAGATTCAAGAATTTAACATTCAGTTGTTCAGGGGCTATTTCAGAGGGAGTTCATATTACAAAAGCTGTTAGTACTATATTTGATAGTTGTCGAATTCAGGTTACAAATAATACGGGTACATTCTTTGGATTTAATTGTACTGATGATGGTAATCCAATTGCTGCTGGCGGAAATGCTTCGTTATATTTCAAATACTGTTCTGTAAGTGACACCGGTGATACAATCAATGGAAGGTCATATGGGTGGTACTTAAACGGAAATTCTAGTGACACTTTTTTAGACCATTGTGAAACAACTACTTGTACTATTGGATTATCAATAAGTGGTGCAAATAAAGAAGCAGGTGCTAATGATATATTTATCACTAATTGTATATTTGATAGTTGTAGAGAAACAGGTGTAGTTATTAGCGCAATTAGCGTTAATGGTGCTATTAATTTAGATAACGTATATGTTGCTAAAGATAGAGTTAATAACACTACTCATTCGTTATTTCATATTCAAAATTGCAATGCTACAATTTTAGCTAAAAATTTACAAGGAATTGCTCTTAATGAAAACAACCTTGGCTTGCAGTTAATTGGTGATTGTAATGGGTTGTTTGACGGTGTATTTAATGGTATGAATACACCATATACTAATAATGGCTCTACAACAAATGTTAAAGTAACTTATCTTCATGATGGTGTACTAACAAATGTATAATTATTACTGGGGTGAATGGCTATGCTATTCATCCCTTATTAAGTACAATCTTGTACCGCAAATTTTGTTAAAGGGGCAAA
>ERZ808240.3361-NODE-3361-length-15734-cov-9.387907_pt1 | contig 15734 bp, 22 predicted proteins | sample MGYA00521084_ERZ808240 | MGnify/ENA primary metagenome ERZ808240 (study PRJEB31516, sample SAMN03275571) | gut metagenome | biome: mammalia-associated habitat; material: feces | host: Papio cynocephalus | place: Kenya | collected 2012-08-06 ... | reverse complement strand
CAGGATAATCCTTGTTCACCTTCCCATCCTTAGCCAGAAAGGTGGTGTTTTGTTTTATGATGGATTCTTTCAAAAAACTCATTTTCTTTGTCCGGCTTGATGTTCCCTGCCGGGTCCTGACGCATGACGATGTTCCCAGCCATCCATTTGAGGACGGGGTTGCCGCCGTAGATGATATTCTCTTCCATCAGAAGTTTAAACATTTCCTTGGACGAAGGCGACATATCCTTAAGGCCATGGCCAAAAGAGACCATGGAAAAGCCCATATAAATGGAATCTACATAAAGTCCTCCTAGCTTATACTGTAACGTAAATTACTTTACATTTTCCTTTATTAGCTTTATAATGACAGTAAAGGAGTTGATTTATATGGCTGATACAAAAACGTTGAATCTTCGTGTTGATGCGGATTTAAAACGTCAGGCCGAGACTATTTTTTCGGATCTGGGTATCCCGACTTCTACTGCAATCAACATGTTCCTGCGCACCGTTGTCCGCTATGGCGGCATCCCGTTTGATTTGCGTATTTCGCCGAATGAGCTGGAAACCTTACGAGCCGTTGATGATGTAAACCATCATCGCAACCTCAGCAAGACCTATGACTCTGTAGAAGATGTCATGGAGGCACTGAATGCTTAAGATCCGTTTCCGCAAGCAATTCCGCAAGGATTACAAGCGGGCAGTCAAGCAGCCTGGACATACGCCAGAGCTTTTTCAGGAAGTGCTTGATTATCTTGTGATGGAACAACTGCTTCCCGCGAAGTACCGGGACCATGCCCTGTCGGGGAACTATGCCGGTTTCCGCGAATGTCATATCCTGCCAGACTGGCTGCTGATTTACAAAGTAGAGACCGATATTCTGACATTGACGCTGACCCGTACAGGAAGCCATAGTGACTTATTCTAAAAAGAAATAACACCCCGTTCATCATAGACGCTGCCATTTCCTGTACCATTGCGGGCACAGCGGCCCAGCGCCATGATGGACGCCACGATTCCGTCGATTTTTTCGACGGATTTTTCTTTATCCGGCTTGATGTATGACGATGTTCCCGGCCATCCACTTGAGGACAGGATTGCCGCCGTAGTAGTACGGTTTCCTATTTCATCTGCCGCAAAGCCCGATTTCATGCAGTTTGTCAAAAAATTAAACAGTAGTGCCGTAGCAGATGTTGACATTCACATCTCGAACACTAAAAAACAACGTATTTAATCCGTTTTTGAATATCTTCAACGGACGGCAACTGCTTTTCCAGATCGTCCGGCAGGCTGCTGGTTATTTTGTATTCGCTTACGCCAATCGGCTTGGAAATATCCTTGAGAGAATATTCTGCAACCACATTGTTTTTGCTTTTGCACAGAAGCAAACCAATCGACGGATTTATTTGATGAATCAAAACATTGTGAGACCATCCATTCTCAGCCGTTTTTTCAATGTACCATATACGCTGTTGTGGATCTTTGACTTTTTCTAAAATTGCAATATTATGGGACCACGGAATTTGTGCAGACACCGTCTGCACAAATTTCCGATCCGGATAAGTCTCAGCAAATTTTGCCATGTATTTTAGATATAGAAAGATACTCCGGCGTATTCATTAACACGTTCCTCGCCCCGCTTTCAAAGCAGATTCATCTGCTAGATAAAAATGAAACATCGTGTATTTAAAATATTTTTTATTCTTTTTCATGCTCTCTTCTGTTTTTACTATCCATTTTATTTTGATACATGTTGTAGTCGGCTTTTTCAAACAGGATCTGCATGGTTACGGCTGTATCATACCAAGACGAGTGGGCTTTGCCGACGGCGTAACTGATTTTGATGTCGCTGCTTTTTTTGTTGAATCGTCCTATTTTTTCGTGCAGTGAGTCAATAATTTCATCCAGCAGCTGTACGTCTGCATCGTGCAAAATGACGATAAACTCATCGCCGCCAAAACGGCCTACAAACTGATGCTCCGGAACGGATAGGCGCAGCATGCGGGCAAAGTTTTGAATGGTGCTGTCACCGGCCGCATGGCCCAACGAGTCGTTGATTTTTTTCAAATTATTCATGTCAAACATGAGTATCCCTATGTTTTTATCCAAGAAATGCGTATCCCGCAGTTTCTTTTCACAGCTGCTTTTGTTGGAAAGGCCCGTTTGCACATCGACATAGGCTGTAGCTGACAAACTATTGTATTTTTTGCGAAGCCGTACAGACTGAAAATGATACAGCAGCAGTACGCCCAGCAACGCGGCTACGTTCAGCACCATGCCGATTTCCAACAGTTCCAACCGGTTAGCCAACTTTTGGCTGTATACTTCGGCATCGCTGACCATTTGGTCTGCCAAGTGGAAATATGTTTCGCTCATATGCAGCAAATCCGTATTGGCATACCCGATTTGACGGCTTTTTCGTATTTCTTCTTTCAAATCCAGCCAGTACGCCGCCAGTTTCTGCTGATCTTCCTGATACTGTAGGTCGTCCAGCTTTACCAGCTGATATTGGCTGCCGCCATGCTGCAGGCCCTCTATAATGCCGTCCAGCTCGCTGATGAGTTTTTCACTGGGCACACCGGCAATTTCTAATTTCACTTCCCGCTGCGTAGCCCCGCGGACAATACCGGCATAGTTGATTACCCTGGCGGTTCCCTGCAGCAGGGAAAGGTTATATATCGTCAAAAATATCAACACGCTCAGCGTGACAATCAAAATCGGTTCAAAATATTTCTTTAACGTTTCCATATCAATCGCTCCTTTGATTCATGGACATGGCTCATGACAATATCAAACAGGAATTTACCACATGTGTATTATAGCATACGATGGTATGATTGCAGAGCAACGCACGCTCTACCTGTCATGCGTTTTGCTGTATGTACTATTTATCATTTCACGCAGTGCATCGCATGTTGCGTTTTAGTCATTTTATGAATTTATTCTTTATATTCCTAATATTTTAAGAAATTATTTACTTTTTTCGAAATTTATTATAAAATGCATACATTGACTGATAATTATTTTTTAATTTAACTATCACAGCCATATAATAAAATACATTCAAAGGAGAATGAAACTATGTCAGAAATGCAACAATACGTCGATGACGTTATGAAAATCATTAAACATCGTGATCCCGAACAAGCAGAATTCCAACATGCGGTCTATGAAGTACTGAATTCTATCGTTCCTATGTTGGAAAAAGAACCAAAATATAAAGAACATCACATTTTGGAACGCATTGTCGAACCAGAACGTGTTATCATGTTCCGCGTACCTTGGGAAGATGATAAGGGTGTTATCCACGTCAACCGCGGCTATCGTGTACAGGCCAACAGTTCCATTGGGCCATATAAAGGCGGCTTGCGTTTTCATCCGAGCGTTAATTTGAGCATTCTTAAATTTCTCGCCTTCGAACAGATTTTTAAAAACGCTTTGACAGGTCTTCCTATCGGCGGCGGCAAAGGCGGTTCTGATTTTGATCCGAAAGGAAAATCCGATCGCGAAGTCATGCGTTTCTGCCAGAGCTTCATGAACGAATTATATCGTCATATTGGGCCGAACATCGACGTACCGGCTGGTGATATTGGTGTAGGTGCTCGTGAAATCGGTTTTCTCTATGGCCAGTACAAACGCATTCGTGATGCCTTTGATGCCGGCGTTCTCACAGGCAAGGGCATTGCTTATGGCGGTAGTTTTGCTCGTACAGAAGCTACCGGCTATGGTCTGCTCTACTTCGTTCAAGATATGTTGGAAAACAAAGGTATTTCCTTGAAAGATAAAACCGTTGTCGTTTCCGGTGCCGGCAACGTCGCTATTTACGCTATGAAAAAAGCCCAGGCATTGGGTGCGAAAGTTGTGACATGCTCCGATTCCAATGGCTATGTATACGATCCGAACGGCATCGATGTCGCTGCTGTACAGACGATTAAAGAAGTACATCGTGGCCGTATCAAAGAATATATCAACATGCATCCAGAAGCAGAATATCATGAAAACAGCCGTGATGTATGGACTGTACCAGCTTTCGTAGCTCTTCCTTGCGCAACACAGAGCGAAATTGATTTGGAATCTGCCAAAATCCTCGTTAAAAACGGCGTAAAAGCAATTGGTGAAGGTGCTAATATGCCGTCTACCTTGGAAGCTATGGCATACTTCCAGGAACACGGCGTTCTCTTCGCTCCTGCTAAAGCAGCTAATGCCGGCGGTGTCGCTGTATCTGCGTTGGAAATGGCACAAAACTCCGAACGCATGGCTTGGACATTCGAAGAAGTTGACGGTAAACTCCGCGACATTATGAAAAATATCTTCACGCAGTCCAAAGAAAATGCTGAAAAATATGGTGTACCTGATAACTATGTAGCCGGTGCTAACATTACAGCTTTCAAAAAAGTAGCTGATGTCATGATTGAACTGGGTTTAGTTTAATTCGTACGCGAATATACATCGTAAGATATACGTAAATGGGATGTATCAACAGATAAACACTTGTTGATACATCCCATTTTTATATAATAGATGACCAAAAAATATGCTCTATTTAACGTCCCAAATCCATAATCCGTTCTTTGAGATGTTCCAACGGCTGAGCACGAGTACCAAAGATACGAATGGCATAATCGCCATCAGAAAGGGCTGTTATCCCGCCTTCTATGAGAGGTGCTTTCCCGTTTGCTTCCTGTTGCGCTGCTTCCTGCAGCAATTCATACGTTTGAGTAACAAATGCCTCTGGATGACGAGGCTTAGATACAAATATACTTGCCATATGCGTATACTGCTCAAACATACCCATACTAGACATCTCAAAGAGATTACGCCTAAATTGCACATTATCGCGATAAATAAGTCTTTCATCTCGATAAATCGTTACGAGATTAGTATATCGTTTGTAAGCGAATCGTTCACCGCGCATATACCTGCCGCATGTGAAAATTTCACTCCATTGAAATCCTGCCGTACCTTGCAAATGTACTTCTACGGTGCTGTCAAAGGACGAATCGGCAAAAGGAACGGTTGCCTGCGGATTATAGCGAAAAAAGCCCCCATCGGCTACGGAAATGGATGCATAGCGTTTGGCACAATCCTTCCCTGCCATTTGGTGAATTTTTTCATAGGCTTGCGATGTGACTTCCAAAGCAGCACCGGACTGAATCGAGAAAGAAAATTCTTGTCTATCTCCTTCCATAATCCCTGCAGAAGCAGCCAAAATCATCACTTGCATCAAACCGTTGTCACGAATAAACGGTTCCATCACTTTAAAAGGTGCCGTAAAGGATACATCTTGCAATACCGTTTTTCCCTGCGTATTAGCCGTCGCAGTGAGTATTAAGGAGGATGTACGTCCAAACTGGTTTCCTTCCATTATTCCATGCCTTCCAATAGAACGTGTTTTTTAATCCAGTTTACAATATCATCGACATGTTCGCCGCTGCGAATGTTCGTAAACATAAAAGGACGGTTACCGCGCATTTTTCGTGAGTCCCGTTCCATGACTTCCAAGCTGGCACCGACGTGGGGAGCTAAATCAATTTTATTGATGACTAACAGATCGGACCGCGTAATGCCCGGTCCCCCTTTGCGGGGAATTTTATCACCTTCCGATACGTCGATGACAAAAATCGTCGCATCCGCTAATTCCGGTGAAAACGTAGCAGATAAATTATCACCGCCGCTTTCAATAAACAAGATTTGAATATCTGGAAACCGCGCCATCATTTCATCGACAGCTTCCAAATTCATCGATGCATCTTCACGAATGGCTGTATGGGGGCAACCGCCTGTTTCAACACCGATAATGCGTTCGACAGGCATGACGGAATTTTTTGCTAAAAATTCGGCATCTTCTTTCGTATAAATATCATTGGTAATGACGCCGATACTATATTCCGACGACATGCGTCGGGTTAAGGCTTCAATCAGTGCTGTTTTTCCGGAACCAACCGGGCCAGCAACACCAATACGTACATACGACATAGTAATTCTTCCTTTCCGTTATGACATATATAGACGAGAATACAAATGTTCATGTTCCATACTGCGCAAATCAAAGGCCGGTGTAGACGCACAAAGCATCGTTTCATCAGCTGCTTCTACACGCAGCAATAATTCGGCAAACACGCGATGGAGACGCGTCAAAATTTTTTGCCCTGACGACTGACTGATAGGTATGGCTTTGACGCAGTTCGTAACCATACCGGATGTTTGAGCATATACGTAATTGGCCAATCCTTCATCTCTCGGAATGCCATTAGCCGCACAAAATACGCCATAGGCACAGGGATGACATGTCGTCTTGCCTTTACGAGCGGTTAAATAGGTTTGGAAAAAGTTGTGATGCCATGGACCTTCCATATGCATCAAGGTCTTGCAAAATCGATTTCCCAATTTTTTAGACGCTTCCCGTAATTCCATGGGGATACGCGAGGCTTCCATAATGTCTTCTAATTGATGAATTGCTTCTATATCCTCCATTGCTGCAGCATCATAAGCCAATCGTGCTGCCAACAAATCTGTATACGTAAAATTATATCGCAGGCGATTGGTAATATACGTCGCAGCCGTTTCTTCATCATGAACAATGCCTTGTTGAATGTATGTTTCCAATCCATAGGAATGAGAATAGGCCCCAATAGGAAATAGGGAGTCATTAATTTGTAATAAGAGGAAATGTCCTTCCAATGCTTGTGTATTCATAGATACCTCTTAATGATGATGTCCATGTACTTGCGATGAAATACGATGGGTAAAATCAAGAGATTGTACACTCATTGTCGCTGTTACGCCATGTAATTTTTGCAGCATCGCTAGCATAGGTTCGTTATATGGAGTAATAAATGTCCATTCATCATTACCCCAAAACAGTGATGCATGGCGATTGCCAATTTCATAGCATACTTTTGCCGTCATCATACGGTGACTGGGATCTACATGAACAACAATAACCTTACAGGGCGGCGTATGTACAACAATCATAAGATTATCATGATTATAAATGACATCACCTTCATACAAACCACGTGTAAGTACGTCATCGCCCATACGAATACCGATTTCTCGTCCCGTGTTGGTTGTTTTTGAATGAATCTTTTTAAAGGATTCATGCCATTCAATATCGACAGTTTCTATCTGTTTCCCTGTCGTATCCATATCTGCCAATTTACCATAAATGGTCGTGCAAATCATCGTATTCCTCCTTAAAGAAAGACAGCGCGCTCTACGCGCCATCTTTCTTGATGTATTTTATTATTCTAAATTACCATTGTCCAATCAATAAGAGAACGCCCGGAATCCATGCTGTAATAACGCCTTCTACGATTTGTAGCGAAGGCACAAATTTTCCTAATTTAATTCCTAAAATATCTTCTACAAAGGCCGTTCCCCAAAGAATGCCCCATAAATACCAAATAGCTGCCCAACGCCAATCAGCTGTAATATGCAACAGTTCATTGCCATAAAATCCTTCCATCGTACCAAAGACAAAGGCATTAATAGCAACAAATGTAGAAAACCAAGCAAAGGGCAACGGACTTAAACCGCGAATTTTGGAAAAGGCTACAAAGAGATACGTAAAGCCAAATAACAATCCTGTACCGGCAGCATAATAATGGCCTTGAACCATGGCAATGATGTTGGCAATCAATGATAAACCACCCGTAAAAATATTCATCACCGCCGTAGATTCTCCATCGACATGATATAATGTACACAATCCATTATTAATCAGGACAATCCCTACAAACAGTAAACAAACCCCCAGCATTTGCACACGTCCTTTCTTAAAACAGATTATATAACTGTGTCAATGGTAATTTTTCAGCCGGTTTAGATGTAATTTTTTCACCATCTACGCGTACTTCATACGTTTCCGGATTGACCAGAATTTCCGGCGTTTTATTATTGAATTTCATATCGACTTTACCAATATGACGGCAATTTGAAACAGGAACGACGGTTTTCTGCAAGCCATATTCTTCTTTTACATTGCGATTCATCGCCGCCTGTGATACAAAGGTCAGGCACGATGCATATTTAGCTGCACCATGTGCGCCAAACATCGGCTGATACCGAACCGGTTCACACGTCGGAATAGACGCATTGCCATCGCCCATTTTAGATGCCGTAATGATGCCGCCTTTAATAACCATATCCGGTTTGATGCCAAAGAACGCCGGATTCCAAAGGACGATATCTGCAAATTTTCCCACTTCCAAGGAACCGACATATTGAGAAATCCCATGGGTAATAGCCGGATTAATCGTATATTTGGAAATATACCGTTTGACACGGAAATTATCATTATCGTGTCCTTTATCTTCCGGTAAAGCACCTCGTTCATCTTTCATCTTGCTGGCAGTCTGCCACGTCCGTGTAATGACTTCACCGACACGGCCCATGGCCTGGGAATCGGAACTCATCATGCTGAATACACCCATATCATGCAAAACATCTTCTGCAGCAATCGTTTCAGGACGAATACGGGAATCGGCAAATGCAACATCTTCAGGAATGCGTTTGTCCAAATGATGGCATACCATCAACATATCCAAATGTTCATCTAACGTATTCACGGTAAACGGCATGGTCGGATTCGTCGAAGACGGCAATACATTGGGCGCACCAGCTGCACGAATAATATCCGGCGCATGACCGCCACCGGCACCTTCTGTATGATACGTATGAATGGTACGGCCGGCAATAGCATGTAATGTATCTTCGACACAGCCGCCTTCATTTAACGTATCCGTATGAATGGCAACTTGTACATCATAGTCATCAGCCACGTTAAGACAATGATCGATAACGGCCGGTGTTGCACCCCAGTCTTCGTGAATCTTTAAGCCCATGGCGCCGGCTTCTATTTGTTCTGCCAAGGCTTTTTCATCCGAGCAATTGCCTTTTCCAAGAAAGCCGATATTCATGGGATATTCTTCGGCAGCTTTTAGCATCATTTTCATATTCCAAGGACCGGGCGTACATGTCGTTGCATTGGTGCCATCAGCCGGGCCGGTACCGCCGCCAATCATCGTCGTAACGCCACTGTACAGCGCGCATTCTACTTGACTTGGCGAAATAAAATGAATATGGGAGTCAATACCGCCAGCTGTCACAATGAGTCCTTCACCAGCCAGCGCTTCTGTCGACGCGCCTACAATCATCCCTGGTGTCACGCCATCCATAACAGCAGGGTTGCCGGCTTTACCGATACCGGCGATGCGTCCATCTTTAATGCCGATATCGGCTTTGTAAATTCCCGTATAATCGACGATAAGGCAATTTGTAATAACCAAATCCAAGTCGCCGCCGGCACTGGTCGTCGTCACGGATTGTCCCATGCCATCGCGCAGTGTCTTGCCGCCGCCAAATTTGCATTCATCGCCATATGTCGTATAATCTTTTTCTACTTCAATAATCAAATTCGTATCAGCCAATCGTACTTTGTCACCTGTTGTTGGGCCATACATCATGGCATACTTGCTGCCTGTAATGGTTACGCTCATGTTCTTTCCCCCTCTATTTGATAAATCCTTTTCGTTTGGCATTGGCCAGCGATGCGGCTTTCGTATGTTCACCTACTTGCGCTCTTGTCAAATCATTTAAGCCAAAAACCCGTTTTGTTCCACCAATCGCTGTCAGCTGTACTTCTTTTTCTTCGCCTGGTTCAAACCGGACCGATGTACCCGAAGGAATATCGAGATGGTACCCATATGCAGCTTCTCGATCAAACGAAAGGCACCGATTGACTTCAAAAAAATGAAAATGGGAACCAACTTGTACGGGCCGATCGCCCGTATTGGCAACGGTCACCGTACAAGTTGGTTTTCCTGCATTTAATGTAATGTCTCTGTCTAACGCTTTAATTTCCCCTATTTCCATGTACGTATCCCCCTTGTTATAGTTGTTGAATAGGATGATGAACGGTTACAAGTTTTGTGCCGTCCGGGAATGTTGCTTCGACCTGGACTTGTGTAACCATTTGCGCTACGCCATCCATGACATCATCACTGGTCAGCATATGACAACCCAATTCCATTAACTCAGTCACACGCTTGCCATCGCGGGCCAATTCCATCAGTTCTGAACTAATATAGGCCACGGCTTCCGTATAATTTAGCTTTAATCCTCGTTCTTTTCGTTCTTTAGCTAAATTTCCTGCCATATGAAGCATAAGCTTTTCCATTTCTTTCGGAGTTATCCTCATTTATTATCTTCCCCTTTTTATTTTAATTTTTTATCTAAATTATAATAATAATTATATATTTTTTGTCTATAATGTCAATTCTATCTATGTATTTTTAAATACTAAATAAGAATATGACATCTAATACGAGTTGCATACTAATGGGATATATAAAAATAAAAAATCCTGAACGCATATTGTAATAACCTCTTCACTCATTAAATATTTCCTCTCACCATGAAGAGTCGGTTCCTACATCGATTTACATTCAGGATTTTTTACTTTATATACATGTTTATTATATAGAGATAAAAAAATATATATTATTGCCAATCTTTCCAAATATTTGGTTCATAACCAATCGTCGCTTGTTTGCCGTTGCGGACAATGGGCGTGCGCAGCACGTGCTGATTTTCCAGCAGCTTGGTCTCTTTTTCTTCTTCGGCCAAATACTGGATGAGGGCCAACGCATCTTTGTCCTTACAGTTTGGGTTGAGCATCGCATCTATGCCGCCGACGGCTTGCTTGATGCGGGTATATTCTCCTTTACTCAGTCCTTTTTCTTTCATATTGACAAATTGGACAGGGATGCGGCGTTCTTTAAAATAGCGAAGAGCTTTCTTCGTATCAAAGCATTTATTCGTGCCAAAGATTTGTATGTTCATCGTATTTTCCTTTCTCTATTGGGTATGCGTAGTATATAAAAAAACACTGCACCGATATGCTTATCCCTGCCAAAGTTTTTTCACAGGTACGCATCGCGTACAGTGCTTTTTATTTTTTATTTGCGAATCATATCTTTTAAGGTCACATCAGGATGATGATACTGATCTTCCAGCAGAATATGCCGATTGCGAATGGTAATTGCCTGCTGCGGACACCAATGGGCGCATGCCAAGCAATACGCGCAATGGTGTCCTATGGTCAGTCCACCTTCATCAATATGAATGTTGTGTGCAGGACAGACCTCTTCACAAATGCCGCAGTGGATGCAACGCGTCGTATCACACCGAACGGTAAACCATTTTTCTCCCAGACGCTGCAGGGGGCTCCAATGAAATACGGCATGATACCAATGATGTTTGACTTGGGAGGTATCTTTCTTTCGCACGCGGATGTCGTTTCCTATGTGTTTGATCGTTTCTGCTGCTGTGAACAACTTTTCCACGGGATAGCGGATATGACGGCGCATGGCCGGCGTACTGTTTGCTACCATGTCGATTTTGCGGCCATATGCCAAGGTGCAGTCCTTGCGCGCTAAAATTTGCTGCAGCGAATACAACGCCCGTCCTGCCGAACTGCCGCAGGTGGCAATGCCATAAAAATAGGCAGATGGATTAAACTGCACGTACTCGGCAAATATCCGTACGGGCTCCGGCAGTTCACCAAAATACACCGGAAACACAAAGCCAATCACTTTATCCTGAATGCGCAGACAGCGATCGGTAATGTCTGCAATATGGACAGCCGTGTCGCCCGTTTCGTCTGCTAATTGTTTGGCCGCAGCCAGTGAGTTGCCTGTCCCGGAAAAGTAAAGAATCATGATGATCCCCCCATCGTATGAAACTGTATACGTTCGCTGATACTTATATGTGTATTATACCATGGAGTTATAGTTTTGCAAAACCTTTGCATATGATTTCACGCTGCTTGCATACACGCTGGTGTTAGATATAGCCCCGTTCGCACAGACTGACAAATTGGCCGTCGCCAATAATGATATGATCTAGCACGGGGATTTCCATGATGTCGCCGGCTCTGGCAATCTGCTGCGTTACGGCAATATCTTCCGGAGATGGTTCCGGGTCGCCGCTGGGATGGTTGTGCAGCAGCACAACGGCTGCGGCATTATATTGAATCGCCTGGCGGAACACTTCTCTTGCTTTGGCTAGGCTGGCGTTCAGCGTACCAATCGTCAAGGTGCGCACGGCTATCAGCTGATTTTTTGTCGATAAATAGACGGCAGCGAATTGCTCCTGCGGCAAAAAACGCATATCTTCCATGACGTATTCTGCAATCGCCTCAGGCGTGCTAAAATCAGGGGCGTTTCGTTTGACGCGCTGTTTGGAAATACGCCGGCCCAATTCTACGGCAGCACAAATCGTAACCGCTTTATCCATGCCAATGCCATGGACAGCACATAAATCAGCAATACTCGCTTCGCTGAGATAATACACGTTTTCTCCCGGCATCGAGCGGAGCAGCTCTCTTGATACTTCCAATACAGAATGCCCCTTTGTGCCGGTACGCAGTAAAATAGCTAATAAGTCCTGATCTGTCAGCGCATGCGCCCCTTGGGCAATGAATTTTTCACGCGGTTTTTCGTTTTCTGCTAACGCATAGAGTGGCTGGCTCATACGTCCACCTTGGCTTTGCGAAGCATTTTGCATACTTGTGACAGCGGCAGTCCGACGACATTCGTATAAGAGCCGTTAATTTTATCCACAAATGCCGCCGCTTTGCCTTGAATGCCATAGGCGCCTGCTTTATCCATCGGCTCGCCGCTGGCCACGTAGTCATCAATTTCCCGATCCGTAAGACGGCGGAACCAGACTTTCGTTTCTACTACTTTGGTAATCACTGTATCGTCTTTGACCAGCGCCACGCCGGTATATACGGAATGTTTCGCGTCTGACAGTTCATGCAGCATGGCAGCGGCTTCTTTGGTATTGCGCGGCTTGCCCAATATCTTTCCGTCAATGGCTACTATCGTATCCGCACCCAGCACCCATTGTCCCGGATATTTGGCCGCTACATCGCAGGCTTTTCCGACAGCCAGCGCTTGTACGTGTTTTTCCGGCTCTTTTTTCTTAGCCGCATGTTCTTCATACGAGCTGGGATTGACCATATATGCAATACCTATCTGTGCCAATAACTCACGGCGCCGCGGTGAACCAGATGCTAAAATTAACATGATACCTCTCTCCTATCTAAGACGGCGAAATACGATAAACGCGATGATAATACCCAAAACACTCAGTATGTTGGGGGCAAACCGAATGCCGAATTGAATCTGCATGATATATAAATTCAAATCCACATGCTGAATATTAAAGATCTCATAATGCTGGTACATCATAGGCATGAGATTGCCGAGATGCATGCCGGACACGACATCACCCAAAATCCCGCCCAGCATACCTCCTGCTATTAAAAACAAAATAAATAGCAACAAGCTGTGTGAGCCAAAAGTTTTCATGCTGTTTTAGCCCCCTCTGTTTATCCTCTTAGTATGAATTCCATTATACCCGTTTCCTCAGGTCACAGCAATAGAAAAGCCAACTTTCTCATTTTATTCTAATCTAACGCAGAAAGCTGGCTCTTTTTTAATTTTATTTTAATTTTTTTCTAATTTTTCTTTTGTTTTTGCATTTTAGCCCAAGTATCACGCAGGCCTACAATACGATTGACTACGATACGGTCTGCCGTCGTGTCAGGGTCTATGACAAAATAGCCTTGGCGCAGGAATTGGAACTTATCGCCGACATGATAGGATGCCAGTGCAGCTTCCCCTTTGCTGTGGAACGTATGCAGGCTGTCCGGATTGATTTGCGACAAGAAATCTTTGCTGTCGCTTTCTTCATCATCGTTTTGGTCGTTGAAAAGATAGTCGTATACGCGTGTTTCTACGTCTACGGCATCAGCCGCATTGACCCAATGCAGCGTGCCTTTTACTTTGCGGTTGGCATTGGCGCCGCTGCCGCTCTTGCTTTCCGGATCGTACGTGCAGTGCAGTTCGACAATATTGCCGTCGTCATCTTTGATGACGTCTTCGCATTTGATGATATAGGCGTATTTAAGGCGAACTTCTTTGCCCGGTGCCAGACGGAAGAATTTCTTGACAGGCACTTCCATAAAGTCATTACGTTCAATATAAATGGTCTTGCTAAATGTCATTTCACGCGTACCCATGGCTTCATTTTCCTGGTTATTGTCTGCTGTCATCGTTTCGGTCTGTCCATCCGGATAGTTGGTAATGACTACTTTAAGCGGGTCGATAACGGTCATCAGGCGAGGTGCCTTGAGTTTCAAATCTTCGCGAATACAGTATTCCAGCAGCGAAATATCTACCATGCTGTCTGCTTTGGCAACGCCGATGCGTTCGCAAAAATCACGGATAGATTCCGGTGTATAGCCGCGGCGGCGGATACCGGAAATGGTCGGCATGCGGGGATCGTCCCAGCCGCTGACAATGCCTTTTTCTACCAGCGTGCGGAGTTTGCGTTTGCTCGTAATCATATGCGTCACGTTCAAGCGGGCAAATTCAATCTGACGCGGTTTTTGCCCTTCCGGATCGTCCCATTCTTCCAGCACCCAGTTGTACAGCGGACGATGATCTTCAAATTCCAGCGTGCAGATGGAATGCGTAATGCGTTCTATCGCATCCGATACCGGATGGGCAAAATCGTACATCGGATAAATGCACCATTTAGTGCCTGTGCGATGATGCGGCGCATGAACAATACGATATAATACAGGGTCACGCATATTCAGGTTCGGGCTGGCCATATCAATCTTGGCACGCAGTACTTTTTCGCCGTCGCCGTATTTTCCGTCTTTCATTTCCGTAAAGAGCTGCAGATTTTCTTCTACGCTGCGGTTACGGTACGGGCTTTCTTTACCCGGTGTGTTGAAAGTGCCGCGGTATTCGCGGATTTCGTCACCAGATAAATCATCGACGTACGCTTTGCCTAATTTGATGAGTTTAACAGCATATTCGTATAATTTGTCAAAGTAATTGGATGCATAAAACATGCGGTCATCCCACGTAAAGCCCAGCCATTTGACATCTTCTTTGATAGAATTGACGTATTCTATATTTTCTTTCGATGGGTTCGTATCGTCAAAACGAAGATTGGTCAAACCGCCGTATTTCTTGGCAATGCCAAAATTAAGGCAGATTGATTTCGCATGGCCAATATGAAGATAGCCATTCGGTTCCGGCGGAAAACGTGTATGAACCCTTTTTCCGTATGTATTTGATTCGTTATCTTCATCGATAAGATTTTCGATGAAATTTTTTGTATTTTCGTTATCCATCAACGATTCTCCCCTTTTTATATGATATTTCATTTTATCACAAAAACGATAGTTGCACTAGCGATTACCTATATTTTTTCCTTTTTCTCAAGGATCGGTATTTTTAATATAAAATATGATATAATAAACGTACATACTACTGCTAAAGGAGAGGATATACTTGATAAAAAAATTATTGACCTTTGAAGATATGGGCCTCGTACAGTGGGGCGTACTCAATGAAGACGAAACAGGCGTATACGGTGCGATTGCTCTGGAAGAAGCTTTCTTTACGCCGCTGCCGGAAACAGTGCTGGAATTTATCCGCCAGGGAAATGATGGACTGCTGGCACTGGCTGATGCGTTGGAACAAAACGAAAAAACACAGGCCGTCAAAGCCAAACCGCTGGGAACGATTCGTGTCATGGCTCCGATTCCCCATATGGAACGCAACGTATTCTGCATTGGCAAAAACTATGCCGAACATATTGCGGAATTTGATAAGACAGCCATGCCGGATGTCCCCAAATACCCATTAATTTTTACTAAGGCAACG
>ERZ808240.3360-NODE-3360-length-15739-cov-4.831421_pt1 | contig 15739 bp, 15 predicted proteins | sample MGYA00521084_ERZ808240 | MGnify/ENA primary metagenome ERZ808240 (study PRJEB31516, sample SAMN03275571) | gut metagenome | biome: mammalia-associated habitat; material: feces | host: Papio cynocephalus | place: Kenya | collected 2012-08-06 ... | reverse complement strand
GCCGCCGCGCATCGTCTCCGCCGCGCCGCCGGTGAGAAAGGCGCGGATGGCCGCGGCGATCTCCCCGGCGGAAAAGCCGCAGAGGACGCCGTTTTTGCCGTCTTCGATCTGCTCGAGCGCGCCGGAAGTGCGCGTTGCGATCACCGGCACGCCGAGCGCCTTCGCCTCCGTGATGACCATCGACCACGATTCATGGTCGGAGAGGACGCACACGGCGTCGGCGCGGCGCATCACGCCGTAAGGGTTATCGAGCGGGCCGGTCAGCGTGAAATAGTCCTCAAGCCCGGCGCTCTGCACCGCCTGCCGGAGCTTTTCCACGAGCGGGACATTCGCGAGCGAGCCGATGTTTACCCAGCGGAACCGCAGCCCCTCGGAAAAAAGCTGCCGCATCGCCTGGACCTCGCGCAGATGGTTTTTCTCCTCGCGGATGTTTGCGATGGTCACGAGCAGCGGCAGACCGTCCTCCGGCAGAGAGACAGGCAGCGGCTCCTCGCTCATGGCGAGAATTTTCTCGCTGTCCACACGGTTCGGAACGACGAGTGAGCGAGAGGCGAGCTGCGGATATTTTTTTACCGCCCCCTCCATCGAGTGACGGGAGGCGAAGAGAAAGCCGTCGAACTGCGCTTCATAGCGCAGGATGTCCGGATGGAGAAAGGCGGCCTTGTCCATATCTGCGTGGATCCAGACATATTTGCGCCGCGCCGCGGCATAGCGCGCGCAGAGCGCGCTCGAAAACCACTCGCCGTAGGAAATGGCGGCGTCGTAGTACTGGTTTTGCAGATAGCGGATGGCGCCGCGGCGGAACGGCTGCGCGCCGGTGAGCTTCCGCTCGAGCTTGAAGACCGCCTTTTTCACGAATGCGGTCTTTTTTTCGTTTTCGGCCACGTTGATGACGCGTACCCAGTCCGGTATCTCAGGGATGAGGGAGAGACTGCCCGGCAGGTCGATCATATCGAAAATGAGAAGATCAACGTCGAAGCGCGTGCTGTCCATCGTGCGCAGAAGATTCACGAGCGCCGTTTCCGCGCCGCCCTTGAAAAACTGGTTGATGATAAAAAGGACGCGCTTTTTTTTCGGTACGGCGGTGCTCATGCGCGCATATACTCCCCGCACACGGCGTCCGCGTCGCCGAGCATGCGCATATGGCCGTGTTCGAGCCAGAGCGCCTTTTTGCAGATCTTCTGCACCTGCTCGATCGAGTGGGAGACGAAAACGACCGTCGCGCCGGAGGCGATCATCTCCTGCATGCGCGCGAAGCTCTTTTCCTGGAATTTATAGTCGCCGACGGCGAGGATCTCGTCGATGATGAGAATGTCCGGCACGTTCATCGTCGCAATGGCGAAGCCGAGACGCGCTACCATGCCGGAGGAATAGTTTTTCACGGCGGTGTCCACGAAGTCCTGCAATTCGGCAAACTCGATGATCTCGTCGAACCGCTCGGACATATACGCGCGGCTGTAGCCGAGGATCGCGCCGTTGAGATAGATGTTCTCGCGCGCGGAAAGGTTGGCGTCAAAGCCCGCGCCGAGCTCGATGAGGGGAGCGATGCTGCCGCAGGTCTCCACGGTGCCCTTGGTGGGCTTCAGAATGCCGGAGACGATCTTCAAAAGCGTGCTCTTGCCCGAACCGTTCAGCCCGACGATGCCGAGAGAATCGCCCTTCTCCAGCGTGAACGATATGTCCCGCAGCGCCCAGAACTCCTGAAAATGGAGCTCCCGGCGCACGGCCTTGATGAAATATTCCTTGATGCTGTCGATCTTCTCCGAGCTGAGATTGAACATCATCGAAACATCGTTGACTTTGATAACGCTGCCCATGGCGCACCTCCGCTCAGACATACAGGACGAACTTGTCCTGCTTTTTATAAAATACGAAAAGCCCCAGCGCGAGCATCAAAAGGCCCAGACACAGGCAGAGAAGGTTTTCCTTTAGGCTCGGGAACGCGCCGTAGAGCACGAGCGAGCGCATGTAGGCGACAAGATGGTACATCGGGTTGAGCCGCATGAGCTTCATCACGGCGTCCGGCAGGATCTCCACGGGGTAGAAGATGGGCGTGAAGTACGTCCACGCGAGAATGAACACGCTGTAGAAATGCGCGATATCGCGGAAAAACACCGTGACTGCCGAGAGCAGGATGCCGAGCCCGACGGAGAAGAGGAACGTATAGAAAATGGGGATCGGCAGCAGCAAAAGTGTTGCATGGAACGGCGCGCCGGTGATAAGCATCACGATGAACATCGCAATGAGCGAAAACCCGAGATTCACGAGTCCCGAGAGCACGTTCGAGAGCGGGAAAAGGTATTTCGGGATATAAACCTTTTTGATGAGGGAGGCGTTGGATATGATCGAGTTGAGCGCGGTCGTCGTCGATTCCGAATTGAACGCAAAGATGAGCGAACCCGAAAGATAGTAGATCGGGAAATTCGGGATATTCTGCTTGAAGAGCGTGGAAAAGACGATCGTGATGACGACCATCATCAGCAGCGGGTTGAGCACCGTCCACACGAGCCCCAGCGCGGAATGACGGTAGCGCACCTTGATATCGCGCACCACAAGCTCGCGCAGCAGCGGCGTGAACCGGCGGAAGCCCTCCATTTTTTCTTTTACGTAGCCTTTGTTGAATGCCATGATCCGGTATTCCTCACTTTTTTGTATCGCGGCTCTGCAATTTCCATTGCAGCCGCTTTACCGGGCGCATCAAGGCGCGCGGAACGCACGCCATGATGAGCGGTTTGACAAGATAGATGTAATCCGAAGCCGGAGAGCCCATCGCGCGCAGCCCGCGCGCGCGGACGCGGACCTCATATAAGCGGGTCCTGGCATTGTGACGGAGATAGGCCTCCTGCGGTTCGTAGACCGAGTAGAGGATCTCCTGCAAATTTTCTCCGATCATGCCCCTCGCCGCGAGCCGCATGACGAGATCGTAGTCCTCCGTGCGGCGCGTTTCGGGCGAGGTGCAGTAGCCGTTCACGCTCTCGAGCACCGAGCGGCGGAAGATCATCGTCGGGTGGAAGAAGGGATTCTTCTGCGCGATGATGTGCTTTGTGATCTTCTGCGGATACTGCCGCGTGCTCCAAACGCCGGTATCGTCGAAAACGCGCACGCCGCACGCAACGTAGGGCGCGCCGGACGAGAGCAGAAAGTCCATCGTCCGCTCGATCCGGTCGGGATCGGAAACATCGTCGGCGTCCTGCCGGGCGATATATTCGCCCCGCGCACGCGAAAGACACGCATTGAGCGAAGCGCCGAGACCGAGATTGGCCTCGTTTTGAAAAATCGTAACGCGTGCGTCCTGCGCGGCGATGCGCTGCATGATGCGCCATGTATCGTCTGCGGAGGCATCGTCGCAGAGAATAAGCTCCAGATCGCGGTATGTCTGCGTCAGAACAGACGCCGCCGCCTTTTCAAGCGTGGGAGCGCCGTTATATACACTCATGAGTATGGAAACGAGTCCGGCATCGCAGTCTGGCATTTTTTCCCTCCCCGGGATAGTATAGACGTATCAGAGGCATAAAAATCCTTTATAAAGGTAACACTTTTGCGCGATGATAGCAAGCGGTATGTTTTTCCGTTGCGGAAAAACCGCCGGAAAGAGGCATTTTCCCGGTTGACAAGCGGATATTTCGTGATAAAATGTATAAGATTTTTGGGCTATGACGAAGCAAGCCGCGCAGACACGGTCTACAGAGAGAGGGGGAGGCTGAAAGCCCCTCGTCCGGCACCGCGGCAGCCACTTTTGAGCCTTCGCGCGAAGAGCGCGGCGGTCCGTCTCCGTTATCGGGCGCACGAGATACGGCATAAAATGCCGCAATCAGGGTGGTACCGCGTGGAATGTTTTTCCCCGCCCCTGTTTTTCGGGGGCGGGGTGTATTTGTTTTTGGAGGTTAGTATGAAAAATTTCGGACTCAATGAGCTGCGGGAGATGTATCTCTCCTTCTTTGAGACAAAAGGTCATCTGCGTCTGCCCAGCTTCTCGCTGATCCCCCGCAACGACCCTTCGCTTCTGCTCATCAACGCCGGCATGAGCCCCATGAAAACGTGGTTCACCGGAGAGGAAGAGCCGCCGCGCCGCCGCGTGACGACCTGCCAGAAGTGCATCCGCACGCCCGATATCGAGAATATCGGCAAGACGGCGCGCCACGGCACCTACTTTGAAATGCTCGGCAACTTCTCCTTCGGCGATTACTTCAAGCGCGAAGCCATCCACTGGGCGTGGGAATTTCTGACCTCTCCCGACTGGGTCGGCATCGATCCCGACCGGCTGTATCCGAGCGTCTATCTCGACGATGACGAGGCCTGGAACATCTGGCACGACGAGATCGGCATCGCTCCGGAGCGCATTTTCCGCTTCGGCAAAGAGGATAACTTCTGGGAGCACGGCAGCGGTCCGTGCGGCCCCTGCTCCGAGATCTACTATGACCGCGGTGAGAAATACGGCTGCGGCAAGCCCGGCTGCACCGTGGGGTGCGACTGCGACCGGTATATCGAGATCTGGAACATCGTGTTCTCCCAGTTCAACAACGACGGCCAGGGCAACTACACCGAGCTCGCCCAGAAGAACATCGACACCGGCATGGGTCTGGAGCGTCTCGCGGTCGTCTGCCAGGACGTGAACTCCCTCTTCGACGTCGATACCGTGATGAACATCACCCACAAGGTGAGCGAGATCACCGGCGCGCATTACGGCGAGACGAACGCGAAGGACGTGTCTCTCCGCATCATCACCGACCACATCCGCTCTTCGACCTTTATGATCTGCGACGGCGTTCTCCCCTCCAACGAGGGCCGCGGCTACGTGCTGCGCCGTCTGCTCCGCCGCGCCGCCCGCCACGGACGTCTGCTCGGCGAGAAGGAGCCGTTCCTTTATAAGGTCTGCGATACCGTCATCCACGAGAACCGCGGCGCTTACCCCGAGCTTGCCGAGCGGCAGGAGTATATCACCGGCGTCATCCGCTCCGAGGAGGAAAACTTCTCCCGCACGATCGACGGCGGCATGGCTATCTTCGCCGGTATGCTTGCCTCCCATAAGGAAAAGGGCGAGACCGTGTTCTCCGGCTCCGACGCCTTCAAACTCTACGATACCTACGGCTTCCCGCTCGATCTCACGAAAGAGATGGCGGCGGATGAGGGCATGACGGTCGATGAGCCCGCGTTCCAGACTCTGATGAAGGAGCAGCGCGAGCGCGCCCGCGCCGCCCGCAGCTCCGATGAGACCGCCTGGGCGGGGCTCGATCTCGGCCTGGACAATCTCCCCACCAAGTTCACCGGCTATGAGCGCCTGCACGACGACTGCACCATCCTCGCCATCGTTGCCGAGGACGAGCTGCGCGAGCGCGTCGGCTCCGGCGTTAGCGCGAGCATCGTTCTCGATAAAACGCCGTTCTACGCCGAAATGGGCGGTCAGTGCGCCGACCACGGCCTGCTCATTCTCAAGGACGCCGTTTTTGAGGTGCACGATGTGCAGAAGAACAAGGCCGGCAAGGTGCTGCACCACGGCGTGATGGTCTCCGGCAATCTCGCTGTCGGCGACAAGGTGAACGCCTGCGTCGATACTGGTCGCCGCAAGGCGATCATGCGCGCCCACAGCGCCACCCACCTGCTGCACAAGGCGCTGCGCACCGTTCTCGGCGACCATGTCCACCAGGCCGGTTCGCTCGTTGAGCCCGACCGTCTCCGCTTTGACTTTACCCACTTCTCCGCCATGAAGCCCGAGGAGATCGCCTCCGTCGAGCGCATGGTGAACGAAGCCGTGCTCGAGGGCTTCCCCATCACGGTGAAGGAAATACCCATCGCGGAGGCCCGCAGTCTCGGCGCGATGGCGCTCTTCGGCGAAAAGTACGGCGATGTTGTCCGCGTCGTCGATATGGGCGAGGGCTACTCCGTGGAATTCTGCGGCGGCACGCATCTCGACAATACCGCGAAGGTCGGCTCGCTGCGCATCGTGAGCGAGTTCTCCGTTGCGAGCGGTGTGCGCCGTATCGAGGCCATCACCGGCCAGGAAACGCTCAAATTCATCGAGAACAACACCCGCCTTCTCATGACGCTCTCCGAACGGCTCAAGGCCAAGCCCGAGGAGCTGCTTGCCCGCGCCGAGGCGCGCACGAACGAGATCCGCGAGCTGCGCTCCGAGCTCGAGAAGTTCCGCGGCCGTGAAATGCTCTCCAACGCCGAGAGCTTCCTCGCCAGCTCCAAAAAGGTCGGCTCGCTGCACGTGTTCACCGGCGTTGTGCCGGTCGATACGCCGGATAACCTCCGCAGGATCGGCGACTTCCTGCGCGACAAGGACGAGAGCATCGTTGCGGTGCTCGCCGCCGTGCGCGACGGGAAGATCACCTTCCACAGCGTGTGCGGCAAGGCGGCGGTCGCCGCCGGCGTCCGCGCGGGCGATATCATCCGCTCCGTCACCGCCATCTGCGGCGGCAAGGGCGGCGGCAAGCCGGATTCCGCCATGGGCGGCGGCACCGACATGCTCAAGCTCGACGACGCTCTCGCCACCGTGGACGATTTCGTCGCCGGAAAGCTGAACTGAATTTCAAAAGCCGCCGCATTGCGGCGGCTTTTGCCCATTATGAAAGGAGCATTATTATGAACGACTGCCTTTTCTGCAAGATCATCGCCGGGGAGATCCCGTCCGCGAAGGTGTACGAGGACGAGCACGTCTACGCCTTCCGTGACATCAACCCCCAGGCGCCGACGCACATTCTCGTCGTGCCGAAAGAGCACATCGGCTCCGTGGCGGAGCTGACGGAGAAAAACTCTGCGGCCGCCGCGCGCTGCCTCGTCGCCGCGGCGAAGATCGCCGAAAGCGAAAAGCTGACCGACGGCTACCGCATCGTCTCCAATATTGGCCCCAACGCCGGACAGACCGTGAAGCATCTCCACTTTCACATCCTCGGCGGCAAGCGTCTGGACGACACGATGGCGTGATTTTTTAAATGCCTCCCTCTGACGAGGGAGGTGGCAAAAGCGCAGCTTTTGACGGAGGGAGAGACGCTTTGCGCGGAAGTTTGTAGTTTTTTTCTCTCTCAGTCAGCCTTACGGCTGACAGCTCCCTCGTCAGAGGGAGCCTTTTTAACCGATTGCGTGCATCCGTACGGATGCAAAAGGAATAGCTTTCACCACCGATTGGTAGCATACATACGGGTGATGCCGTATGTATTTCAAGCGCCTTTACGAACTGCGCGAGGATAACGACTATACGAAAAAGACCATCGCGGAATATCTCCACATGAACCGCGAGGTCTACCGCCGGTATGAAGCCGGAATCCGGGAGATCCCGGTCTGGGCCGTGATCCGGCTCGCGGAGCTGTACCACGTTTCCACGGATTATCTGCTCGGTCTGACGGACGAAAAGAACGGCCATGCGTAAAGCGGCGCTGCTCTGCGGAGCGCTGTCCCTTGCCGTTTTTGTATCTTTTTATCTTCTGCCGGAGAGCGTTCTGCTCCCGGCGGCGGGTGTCTGCGCGCTTCTTTCCCTGCTCACGCTGCTGCTTCCGCGCGGAATGGGCCGCACCCGCGCGCATCTCGCGCTTCTCGGCGCGGCCATCGGGCTTTTTGCCTTTTTCGTGCAGGAGCATTTTCTCGCCGCGCCCTCGGATGCGCTCGCCGGGGAAAAGCGCGTGATCTCCGTGCGTGTGACGGACTACCCGGACATTTACGATACGAGCGAGTACCTGACGGTGCTTGTCGCAGACCCGGACCTTCCGGGCGTGAAGTGCCGCATCGCTTCCTACGATACGGAAAATTTCACCGCGCTCACGCCGGGCGACGAGCTTTCCATCCCGGTAAAGCTGCTCCCGGCGCGGGAGCGCAACGGGCAGAGCGTGGATACCTATGCCGCGCAGGGCATCTTCCTTCGTGCGACGGCGACCGGCGCACCGGAGATCACCGGACGCTGGACCTTTTCATTTATCTATGCGCCGAAGGCGCTCTGCCGCGCCATCGGCGGGATCTGCCGAAACGTGTTCCCGCCGGATGTGCAGCCGTTTCTCACGGCGCTCCTCACCGGCGACAAGACCGATCTTTACGACGACGGCGCGCATTATTACGCTCTCGCCGACGCGGGGCTCGCGCATGTTGTGGCGGTGTCCGGCATGCACATCGCCTTTCTTATGGGTTTTCTCTTTCTGCTGATCGGGCGGCGGCCGTGGGCGGTCGCAGTGAGTCTGTCGGTGCTGCTGCTCTTTGCGGCGATGACCGGGTTCACCCCGTCGGTGTCGCGCGCGGCGGTCATGCAATTCTTCCTTCTCGCCGCCCCGCTCTTCGGCAGGGAGAGCGACGGCGCAACATCGCTTTTGACGGCGCTTGCACTGCTGCTTCTTCTCAATCCATCCGCCTGCGCGAGCGTCAGTCTGCAATTGAGCTTTTCCTCCGTGGCGGGTATCTGGCTTCTTTCCGATCGGATGTACCGCGCGCTCAGCCGAAGGATCGAAGGCTCGAAGATCGCCAAAAACCGGCACGTCCGGCGCGTTCTTCTTTTTGCCGCGGGTTCGGTTTCGAGCAGTATCGGCGCGATGGCGCTCTCCGCGCCGCTCACGGCGGTGCACTTCGGTTCGGTGTCGGTCGTGTCGCCGATATCAAACATCCTCTGTCTGTGGATCGTTTCGGGGGTCTACATCGGCGGATACATCATCATGCTGCTCGGCGCGTTTCTGCCCGGCGCGGCGGCGTTGGCCGGGGGCGTCCTTGCATGGGGCGTGCGGTATATTTACGCGGTGTCCGCCTTCCTCTCGCGCCTCCCGTGTGCGAATGTGTATGTGCGGAATCCGCTCTTTCTCGGCTGGCTCGCGCTTGTATACGCGCTCTTTTTCGCCGCGTGGCTGCGCTCGCGGAAAACCGGGCGCTTCCGCGCTCTCGCGCCGGTATGCGCTTCGCTCGCGCTGCTCTTTGCTGCCGCGGGCATTACGAGACTCCAATGGAACGACACGCTCCGTCTCACGGCGCTCGACGTCGGGCAGGGCGAATGCATCGTTCTCACGAGCGGCGAGCACGCCGCGGTGATCGACTGCGGCGGAAGCTGGGTCACGCACGATGCCGGGAAAAGCGCCGTGCAGTTCCTCGGCGGAGAATGCCGGAAGAGCATCGACGCGCTCATTCTCACGCACCTTCACACCGACCACGCCAACGGCGCGGCGCAGCTATTATCCCGTGTGCGCGTCGGGACGCTTTATCTGCCGCGCGAAACGGAGGAAACATCCCTGCTCGCGGAGATACTGGATGCCGCGGAGCGGCAGGGGACAAGGGTGGAATATGTGACCGATGATATGTCGATGACGCTCGGCACATCTTTGCTCACCGTCTGGTCGCCGCTGCTGCCGGCGTCGGACGATGCGAACGAAAACGGCCTCATCATTGAGGCCTCGCAGGGCGATTTCGAGGCGTTCATTCTCGGCGACGCGCCGTCCAAGGCGGAGAAGGCGCTCGTGGCAAGCGCGCCGATGCCGGACGCCGAGGTGCTGTTCGTTGCACACCACGGCTCGAACACCTCGACTTGCAAAGAGCTTCTGGAAGCGATCACGCCGGAAACGGCGGTCATTTTCGTTGGGTATAATACGTACGGCCATCCGACGCAGAAGGTTCTCGATCGGCTGGAAAAATATGACATTACCGTGCTGCGCACGGATACCGACGGCGAGATCACCATCGCCGCCGGGGAGGGGTAAAAGCTATGGCAAAGCCGTCCTTCGGCAAAAAGGAAGCGCCGCTCGACTACGGCACGCTCGTAAAAAATCTCCGCGACAAAGGCCCGGGAAAGCTCTATCTTCTCTGGGGCGAGGAGGACTATCTTCTCACGGACTTCGTCTCGCGTCTGCGCGCCGCGTGCGTCGGCACGGAGGAGGACGAGTTCAACGCAAAGCGCATCGACTCTCCCGCGCCCGCGGCGAACGATATCGCCGAAGCGCTCGACGCCATGCCGTTTTTCGGAGACCGGACGTTCGTGGAGCTGCGCGGATTTGACGTGAACAAGTGCCGCGACGAGCGAACCACAGCGCTTTTTGCGGATATTCCGGACTGGTGCACCGTTGTCATCACGCTCCCGACGGGCACGGAGCCGGACGGACGGCTCTCGTTTATCAAGCAGCTCAAAGCCGCGGGAAAGGCCGTGAACTTCACGGCGCAGACCGGCGCGCCGCTCAACAACTGGATCGTCCGCCGCTTTGAGGCCAACGGCAAGCGCATCGACCGCGACGCCGTGGACCGGCTCGTGTTTCTCTCCGGCGATCTTATGAACCGGCTCATCCCGGAGATCGCAAAGATCTGCGGCTATGTCCCCGGAGACCGTGTCACGGCGCAGGACGTCGAAAAGCTCGCACATCACATCCCGGAGGCGGACGCCTTCCAGATGACCGAGGAGATCGCCCGCCGGAACTATGACGGCGCGGCGGCCAAGCTCGCGGAGCTTCTCGCCGGGGACGCCGAGCCCATCGAGATCATGGGCGTGATCGGCTGGCAGGTGCGGCAGCTCTATGCCGCGAAGATCGCCGAGAAGAGCGGGCGCGGCGCGCCGTTCCTCATGGAGATCCTCGGCACGTCGAGCGAGTACCGCGCGCGAAAGCTTGCCGAGACCGCGGCAAAGTTTTCACTTCCGGCGCTTACGAACGGCGTGCGGCTGTGCGCCGAGTACGCCATGAAGCCGCGTGAGAGCGGCACGATCACGGACGCCGAGGCGGTCAAGGAGTTTCTGATCCGCTTTGCGATGGAGAGCCGCCGTGCTTAAGATCAAAGAAGCCATTGTTGTGGAAGGGCGGTACGATAAGATCGCCCTTGAGCCGCTCGTCGATACCGCGATCTTCACGACCGACGGGTTCGGCATATTCAAAAATAAGGAGAAACTCGCCCTGCTCCGGCGCGTGGCCGAGCAGCGCGGGCTCATCGTCCTCACGGACGCGGACGGCGCGGGGCTCGTCATCCGCAACCGTCTGCGCGGCGCGATACCGGCAGTATATCTCAAGCACGCCTATATTCCGGACGTGGCGGGCAAGGAACGGCGCAAAAAAGCGCCCTCGCGCGCCGGGACGCTCGGCGTGGAGGGCATGAAGCCGGAAATTCTGGAAGAGGCGCTGCGCCGCGCCGGGGCGGCGTGCGATACGGAGACGCGCGAGCGCGTCACCAAGGCCGATCTCGCCGCTCTCGGTCTCTCCGGCGGTGCGGACAGCGCCGCGCGGCGGAGAGTTCTGCAGAAAAAGCTCGCGCTGCCGGAAAATCTTTCGGCCAACGCTCTGCTCGACGCGGTCAACTCGCTCTATACGCGAAATGATTTTCTATCGGCGGCGCAGATTTTCGAGAACGAAGGCTGCGGCGTTGCCGAGCAGGAGAAAACCGCCGGAGGCGGTCTCAAGCTCGGCGGCGAGCCGGTAGAGAGCATAGGTGCGCGGCGCGAGCTCTCCGATATGTAAAAGCACCATTACCGAGCAGAAAAGCATGGCACAGCTTACGCAGAGCGTCCCGCGCACCATGCCGAAGGCTTCCTCGCTCAGCGGGGAAAAAAGACGTTTCATAGAAATCACCGCTTTCATTGTACCCGTGCAGCTTTCTGTATTGCAACGGACAACATATGGAAGCGGTGGTTTGGTTTTACTGTTTTTGTAACCGTATCTTGCCTTGTGACGGTGCGCGGCGTATGGTATAATATGTTGAAAAATGTTTCTTTCAGGGGGTACACCGTATGAAATGCCCGTTCTGCGGCTATGCGGAAAGCAAGGTCATCGACTCCCGTCCGGCGGACGAAGGTGCGTCCATCCGGCGGAGAAGAGAATGCCTTGCCTGCCAGCGCCGGTTCACGACGTATGAGGTCATGGAGCGTCTGCCGCTCGTCGTCGTCAAGCGCGACGGCAGCCGCCAGACGTTCGATAAAAATAAGCTCATCAACAGCATGCTCAAGGCATGCGAAAAGCGCTCCGTCGCCCTCGGCGATCTTGAGCGCATCGCTAACGAGATCGAGCAGGAGCTGCAGAACCGGCTCGAGCGCGAATGCCCGACGAGCGAGATCGGCGAAATGGTCATGAAGCGGCTCAAATCGCTCGACGAGGTCGCCTACGTCCGCTTTGCCTCGGTCTACCGCCAGTTCAAGGATATCAATACCTTTATGGAAGAGCTGACGCATCTTCTGGAGGATAAGGCTTAAAATACGCTTCGGAAGCTCACGTGCTCCATGGAGTCGATGCTCTGCAAATGCGCTTTTAAGCATTCAATGGCGCTCTCGGCGGCGTCGGCGTCGCGCGTGAGGATCGTTTCGAGCACGGCGTAAAAGGCGTCGGTCGCCGAATCCACCTCCGAGTGGCGGATCATAATATGCGTGTAGTTCTCCGCGCCGTACCATAGCTCGAGGGCTTCGTGCAGCGCGTCCTCCGCAGCGCCGTAGTCCTCTGTGCGGCAGTATGCGAGCGCTTCGTCCGCGAGCGCCGTGAGAGACCCGGTGAGAGAGTCGATGTGCGCAATGTTCCATGCCGCCGCGCCGAAGAGCAGCGCGAGCAATATAGCCGCGGCGATAGCTTTTTTCATGGCCTTTTCTCCCGTTTGGCAAAGTAGATGTTCCCGGCCTTGTCGCAGGTGAGAAGAAACACCTGCTCCGGGCTTTTCACTCCCTGCCGGCGGCACTCGCCGCGCAGCCATTCCTCCGTTTTGCCGCATTTGCGAAGATTTTCGCGCAGCACCGTCCCGTCGCTGATGAGGATATAGGGGTAGCCCGTCTCCGGCTCGGCGCAGTGGAGCTGCCCGGCGGTAACGGGACGTTCCGCGGGCGTGAGGATAACGTTGAGCGTGCCGTCCGTTTCCAGAATGGCGTACTCGACTGTCGAAAGGTCGGTGACGCTCTGGCGGCGCAGTTCCTCGGTCAGCTCGTCCACGGAAAACCGGCAGCGGTGCATCTCCTTCTGGTTGATCGTGCCCTTCACGATGAGAAAGCACGGCTTGCCAAAGAGCGCCGCGCGCAGCTTCTGGCTGCGGAGCGTGACGCCGGAGAGAATGAGTTCCAGACAGAAAAGCGTCAGAATGGATACGAGACCGTTCATCAGCGGGATGCCAATATCCTGCAAAGGCAGCGACGCTAAGTCCGCCACCAGTACGGAAACGACCAGCTCCGATAGCTCCAGCTCGCCGAGCTGCCGCTTTCCCAGAATGCGCATGCACAAAAGCAGCACCGTAAAAATGATGATGGTGCGAAACATTACAATAGCCATGGAAATATTTTGGCCCAAGGAGAGTAAATTATGAGCGAAGAAAAAAAGATCGGCGGGCGCGCCTTTGGTGAGACGCTGAACGTCGAAAAATTCATCGAAGAGCAGGTCGCGCTCATCCGCGAGCAGGTCGGCGACGGCAAGGTGCTTCTGGCCCTGTCCGGCGGCGTGGACAGCTCCGTCGTGGCGGCGCTGCTTCTCAAGGCTATCGGCGATCAGCTCTACTGCGTGCACGTGAACCACGGTCTCATGCGCAAGGGCGAGAGCGAGCAGGTCATCAAGGTCTTCCGCGAAGAGCTGGGCGCGAATCTCACCTACGTGGACGCGACCGACCGCTTCCTCGATAAGCTCGCGGGCGTTTCGGAGCCCGAGCGCAAGCGCAAGATCATCGGCGAAGAGTTCATCCACGTCTTTGAAGAAGAGGCCGCGAAGCTCCAGGGCATCCACTTCCTCGGCCAGGGCACGATCTACCCCGACATCGTTGAGAGCGACAAGGGCGTCAAGGCCCATCACAACGTCGGCGGTCTGCCTGAAAAGCTCGGCTTTGAGCTTGTCGAGCCGGTGAAGTACCTCTTTAAGGACGAGGTTCGTCAGGTCGGCGAAGCGCTCGGCCTGCCGCACAGCATGGTGTGGCGTCAGCCGTTCCCCGGCCCCGGTCTCGGCGTCCGGTGCATCGGCGCGATCACCCGCGACCGTCTCGCCGCCGTGCGCGAGTCCGACGCCATCCTCCGCGAGGAATTCGCAAAGTCCGGCATGGACGCGAAGGTCTGGCAGTACTTCACGATCGTCCCCGACATCCGCACCACCGGCGTCGTGGACGGCAAGCGCACCGAGCTCTGGCCGGTCATCATCCGCGCCGTGAACACCACCGACGCCATGACCGCGAGCGTTCCCCGTCTTGACTGGGAGCTTCTCGAGACCGTCACGCGCCGCGTGCAGGCCGAGGTCCCCGGCGTCAGCCGTGTCCTCTACGACCTCAGCCCCAAGCCTCCTGCAACTATTGAATGGGAATAACGAAAAGCGTGCCGGAGACCTGCATCATACAGGCTTCCGGCATTTTTTCTCCAATGGCTCTGGAATGATCCGTGATTTGTGATATAATTTCAATCGAAATTGAAACACAAGGGAAGACCCAGCCTATGCTGCCGACAAGAGAAGAAGCGATGGAGCTTTTAAGAGACGGCCTTGCGTGCAATCCGGGGCCGTGGGGAAAGCACTGCCTGACGGCGGCGCACTGCGCAGAGAAGATCGCCGCCGCGTGCAGGGATATGGACCCGGAGAAAGCGTACATATTGGGTCTGCTGCATGATATCGGAAGAAAATTCGGCGTGCGGCATCTGGGCCATGTTTCCGACGGATATACCTACATGCAATCGTTGGGATATGATGAGGCGGCAAAAATTTGTCTGACGCATTCCTTCCATAACCGCACATTGGACGACTATATCAGGAAATTCGATGTTTCCGAGCAGGAGCTGACGCTCATCAAAACGGAGCTGGGTAAAACGGTATACGATGAATACGACCGACTGATCCAACTGTGCGACGCGCTGGCCGGGGCGGAGGGTGTGCTGAATATCAAGGAGAGAATGGCCGACGTCCGGAAACGATACGGTTCGTATCCTCCGGAGAAATGGGCTGCGAATACACGGCTGATGCGTCACTTTGAGGAGAAAATGCATCAAAACTTTTTTCTTTGAGGTGTGAAATGATATATACGCAGCATTACGATTCACCATTGGGCGGCATTCTGCTCGCGGCAGATGAGATCGGGCTGACCGGACTGTGGTTTGACGCTCAGAAGTACTTTGCCCGGGATCTTCCGGCGGAGCGCATCGAGCGGGAAACGCATGCCATCGCCGAGACCAAACGCTGGCTGGATATATACTTTACCGGCGAAGAGCCGGACTTCCTGCCGCCGCTGCACCCCACCGGTTCGGCGTTTCGCCAAGCTGTGTGGGAGATCCTTTTGCAGATCCCCTATGGGCGGACCACGACCTACGGAGAGATCGCACGGCAGCTTGCCGAAAGGAAGGGACTTGCCCGGATGTCGGCACAGGCTGTCGGCGGCGCGGTCGGACACAACGAAATATCCATCGTCATACCCTGCCACCGTGTCGTCGGCACGAACGGCAGTCTGACCGGGTATGCGGGCGGTATCGACAGGAAAGTGCGGCTGCTGGAATTGGAGCATGCCGACATGAGCGGTTTTTTCGTTCCGAAGAAGGGAACGGCGCTTTGATGGGATATTAAACCGGGACGTTGCAGCCGCAGCGCAAAAAATGATCGGGTCTTATGAGAGCAGTCTCCGCGATATCGCCCACCGGATCCTGTGGGAAGCAGACTTTTTCGTCAACGCGGGCGAGAGCGGCTACACGCGCCCGGCGTACGGCAGCTTCCGGGAGCGCGTATTCCGTACGGCCGCAGGCACAAGGCTGCTGGACAGCATGTACCGCCGGGACGCGGGGAATGCCTGAACTTCTCCGGGCGAGCCCGATCCAACAGACGCATATCAAAAAGAGCTGCCGGACTTGATATGTACCCAGTTTTCTGGACACCGGCTC
>ERZ808240.3359-NODE-3359-length-15739-cov-4.937133_pt1 | contig 15739 bp, 14 predicted proteins | sample MGYA00521084_ERZ808240 | MGnify/ENA primary metagenome ERZ808240 (study PRJEB31516, sample SAMN03275571) | gut metagenome | biome: mammalia-associated habitat; material: feces | host: Papio cynocephalus | place: Kenya | collected 2012-08-06 ... | reverse complement strand
TCGTCCTGCGTGAAGCAGCGGACGCGGAACAGGCCGTGCAGCGCGCCGGAGAGCTCGTGGCGGTGGACAAGGCCCAGCTCGCCCACGCGCAGCGGCAGATCGCGGTAAGAGTGCGGCTCGGACTTGTATACGAGCATACCGCCCGGACAGTTCATCGGCTTGATGGCGTAGTCCTCGCCGTCGATGACGGTAGTGTACATGTTCTGCTTATAGTGCTCCCAATGGCCGGAGCGCTCCCACAGTGCGCGGTTGAGGATCATCGGCGTGGAGATCTCCACATAGCCATAGCGCTTGTGCACCTGACGCCAGTAATCGATGAGCGTGTTGCGCAGCACCATGCCCTTCGGCAGGAAGAACGGGAAGCCGGGGCCTTCGTCCATGAGCGTGAAGAGGCCGAGCTCCTTGCCGAGCTTGCGGTGGTCGCGCTTCTTGGCTTCCTCGATGCGGGCGAGATACTCGTCGAGCATGTCCTTGCTCGGGAAGCTCACGGCATAGAAGCGCTGGAGCATTTTGCGCTTGGAGTCGCCGCGCCAGTAAGCGCCCGTAACGCTCGTGATTTTGATGCCGTTGCCCTTGATGCGGCCGGTGGAATCGAGATGCGGACCGGCGCACAGGTCGGTGAACTCGCCCTGACGGTAGAAGGAAATGACGGCGTCCTCCGGCAGATCGTTGATGAGCTCCACCTTGTAGGGCTGTTCGGCCTTTTCCATGAGCGCGACGGCCTCGGCGCGGGGCAGCTCAAAGCGTTCGAGTTTCAGCTTTTCCTTGCAGATCTTGCGCATTTCCTTCTCGATGGCTTCAAAGTCGTCGGGAGAGAAGGTGTGCTCGCTGTCGATGTCGTAATAGAAGCCGTCCTCGATCGCAGGGCCGATGGCGAGCTTCGTACCCGGGTACAGGCGGCAGATCGCCTGCGCCATGACGTGCGAGCAGGTATGATGGTACGTTTTGCGGTATTCGGGATTTTCCCAGCTGTAAGCGTTCTCTTCCATGATGTCTCCTCCGGTGTATATTATTTCTCTTTTGCAAACAAAAAAGCACGCCCATGCCGACCTTGCGGCACAGGGGTGCTTTGAAAACACGGTTCCACCCTGTTATTTCACTCATTCATTGACCCATAACGCGGTCAAGCGGGCGGGCATTTCCTCCCACCGGCTCCGGGACGGTCGATACCGGGCTCGTCCGCAGGACGCTTTCACCAATGCGCGTCCCTCTCTGCGCCGACTTCTCCGGGCGTTTCCCTTCAACGCCTATGTCGGGACTATACACCCAAAAAATGCAGGTGTCAAGTCCCCTGCGCCGCGCGCTGCAAAAGCGCCGCCAGCGCGTACAGCACGGGCTGATGTACCAGATAGATAAGGAGCGAGCGGCGGCTCAGCCACGAGAGAGCGCGCGGCGCGCTCTCGTACTTCTTCTCCGGCGGCATATCGCCGAGCCGCTCTGCCGCCGCAGCCGCGGCGAAAAAGAGCGCGCCCCATGGCAGCAGCGGATAGTAATCCGCCGAAGCAAACGCCGCCGTGCGCAGTCCGAACGGAAAAAGAAACGGCACACCCACCCGCACACGCACCGGAAGCGCGAACGTCAGCACGAAAACGAGCAGTGCAGCGCCGCAGGCGTAGATTTCCGGCAGAGTCTCCCAGCGCTTGCGCACCGCGGCATACAGCAGCATGCACGTGCCGAGCAAATGCAGTATGCCCCAATATACGGGCACACCGGCAAAATATGTCGCCGCGGACACGATGAGCGCCGCACCGAACACGATGATGCCCCGGCGCAGAGGGCGCTTCGAGAGACGCGCACACACGCCGGAGATCACGACGAAGCTCCCGGCGATGGCATAACGGGCAAGCTCCATAACGCCGCTTTGCATAAGCGAACCCGGCACGAGCCCCGCCGATGCAAGATCAAAAAGAAAGTGCCATATGATCATGGCGAGCAGCGCCGCTGCCCGCCATGTATCGAGAAAGCCTATGCGTTTTTTGCTCACTTGGAAACGTTGAAGCGGAAGAGCGTCACGTCGCCGTCGTGCATCACGTAGTCCTTGCCCTCGAGCCGGACAAGCCCCTTTTCCTTGGCCGCGGCCATGCTGCCGCAGGCTTTGAGATCGTCAAACGCCACGATCTCGGCGCGGATAAAGCCCTTTTCAAAGTCGGTGTGGATCTTGCCGGCGGCCTGCGGCGCTTTCGTGCCGCGGCGGATCGTCCAGGCGCGCACCTCGTCGCTGCCCGCCGTCAGGAAGGAGATGAGGCCCAGCAGCTCGTAAGACGCCTGAATGAGGCGCTGCAGGCCGGACTCGGTCATGCCGAGCTCTTCCATGAATACGGCGCGCTCCTCCTCGTCGAGCTCCGCGATCTCCTGCTCAAACCGGGCGCACACCGGCAGCACGCGGCTGCCCTCGGCGTCCGCGAGCGCCTTGACCTGCTGATAGTATGCGTTGTTCTCAGCCCCGGCGGAGAAGCCGTCCTCGTCGAGGTTCGCGGCATAGATGATGGGCTTATTGGTGAGAAGGTCGGACGCGGCGATGATCTCCCGCTCTTCCTCGTCGGCCTCAAAGCTGCGGGCGGAGCGTCCGCCGTCCATCCATTCGATGAGGCGGCCGAGGACCTCGGCTTCCTTTTTGAATTTCTTATCGCCGCTCTTGGCGTTTTTCTCCGCCTTGTCCTGGCGGCGGCGCAGCATTTCGATGTCGGCAAGGATGAGCTCCAGATCGACGGTCTCAATGTCGCTCACGGGATCGTGCGAGCACTCGTGGCGGATGATATCGGCATTATCAAAGCAGCGGACGACGTGGACGATGGCGTCGGTGTTGCGAATATCGCCGAGGAACTTGTTGCCGAGACCTTCGCCCTGCGACGCACCCTTGACAAGGCCCGCGATGTCCACGAACTCGATCGTAGCTGGGGTGTACTTCTTCGGCTGATACATCTCCGCAAGATAGTCCAGCCGCGCGTCCGGCACGGTGACGACGCCGACGTTCGGCTCGATCGTGCAGAACGGGTAGTTCGCCGACTCCGCCCCGGCGTTCGTCAGCGCATTGAAAAGCGTGCTCTTACCCACGTTGGGCAGCCCCACGATACCAAGTTTCATAGCTTCGTTTATCTCCTTACGGTGAATTGGCTCTGTAACAGGAGAATTATAGCAGACTTTTTCCCATCTCACAAGCGGTATTCACGCTTTTGTGTCCGGCGTGGGTGAGATCGCTCTTGCGGCGATACTTGAGCGGGATACGTCGGCGTTTTCTTATTCCGTATAGAAAAATATCTCTTCCACGGTGGCGTGAAAGACCTTGGCGATATCCATGGCCAGCTTCAGCGAGGGGTTATACCGCCCCCGCTCGAGATTGACGATCGTTTCGCGCCGGACGCCGACAAGGTCGGCAAGCTCTGACTGCGTAAGTCCCTGCTTTTCCCGGTATTCCCGGATCCTGGTCGTCAGTGCCATCTCAGACTCCCTTTTTATCCATCACGCAGAACAAAACCGTGCGGACGACCGCGAGCAAAACCAGCGTCCCCATCAGGCCGTAGCCGACGATCTCCGTAGAGATCGCAAATCTCCCGGCGGCGCAGACAAAGCCGAGCGCCACGATCAGCCAAACGACGATCTTCAGGCAGATCGCGTCGCACCGTTTGAGATTTGTCTCCGACATTTCATCCGGTGTCTCCTTTTTATACCTCCGGATGCGGATGCCAAGAGAAACAAAATAGTAAAACGTGAAAACGGCGACAACATGCTGGATGGTCGTATAGTAGTCCTTCCAGTCGTTCCGCGCCCACATCCAATAATACACAGCCAACAGCGCAGCAAACACGATCTTGTCCGCGTCCAGTTCCCGCAGCGATACTTTTTTCATACGGTGCCTCCTCAGAAAACAATAAGTGATATATTTATCACATCTAATGTGATAAATATATCACTTTACAATTTCTATGCCAATAGCAATGTGAGAAAAAATCACACATCAGATCGGCGCTGCCGCCGAAGCTCTTCACGTTTTTTCTTTGCAGCATTATCGAGCAGCACGCCGGCAAGCATGCCAAGGCTGATGCCGGGCGCCAAGCCCCAGACCATCTGACCGCACAGCTGCCCAACGGACATACCGATGGCGATGCCGAAAAGCATATAGATGGATACCTGGCTGGAAAGCGGGCTCTCCAGCACAAAGCGCGGGCCTTCCTCACCCGTTATCCCGTCCGGCGCAAAGCCGCACTTTTCCAGTACGCGCTGCGAGGCCTTGTTCTCCGGGTCAGTCTCGGCCTCCACGAACACAACATCCTTCTGCTGAAATGCCCATTGTGTCATGGCCTGCACCGCTTCGGTGGTATAGCCCTGCCCCTCGTACTCCGGCAGAACGCCGTACCCGATCTCCACGGCATGGTTTTTGACCGGCCCTTTGAAGCCGAGATCGCCAACATACTCCTGCGTATCTTTCAGCATCATCGACCACGGCGCGTACCAGACCCGATTTTCCGGATCGCTTTTGCCGCCGGAGAGCATTTCGCCGTAAGCGGAGCGGAGCTCTTCGGAAGGCGTGCGCTCGATCAGTGCTTCGATCTCCGCGTCCGACATGGGACGCAGCGTCATTCTTTTTGTTTTTATTTCCGTTTTCATGGTATATCCTTCTTTCCGCACGGGTCAAACTTCGATTTCATATCCATATTCGCGCAGCACGAAGCCATTTACGGAATTGCATCGGAATCATTCATAATGCTTCCCCATGATCTTCCGATTTCCTGCATTGTTTCGTATTTCATCTTTTCATCCCCAGCGCCTTTGACAGTCGGAACGGGGCATGACGTTTCGTCATACCCCGTTAAATTTTCCGGTTTTAAAAGATCTTCGAGAGCAGCACCGCCGCCGCGACGACCGCGGCGAGCGCCACGGCGTAGAGTGTGCCGGTCACGAGCGGCTTTTTCGGGTGCGAGATGCGCCCGTACTCGTCGTTCTCCGGCGGCACGGGGCTCGGCAGCGGCAGCTCACTTTCGAGCTGCGCCACGGCTTCCTCCTCGGAAAGCCCCTGCTCCTTCAATGCGGTGAGCTTTTTCTGATATTCTACGATCTTATCCAGCTTTTCCTCCGCGGAAAGCTGGTTGAAGCGCTTTTCCAGTTGGGCGAAAAACTCCGCTCCGGTCGCCATGGGTCGTTCCTCCTTTTATTCTTCGGTCACAGAAGTTCCCGGTAGTACAAGCCGCCGGTACGCTCCCGCTCCGACTTTCTTCCCGCGCGGTAATCCGCCGCGACAGCGGCGCACTCCGCCGCCGATTCGCGCGTGAACCACAAAATGAGGTGGTCCAGCCCGCGCAGGTCTTTGTCCGCAATGTGCAGCGGCACGCTGTTCAAAAGCGTCGAATACTTTTTCTCCCCGCACTCGACCGGAAATTTGACGCCGCGGCGGTCGGTAAGCTCGCCCCTCGCGCGGCACGCCGCGCAGCCGAGCTGCGAGCGGATCGGGCAGTTCCGGAAATGCATGAGCGGCAGACGCCCGTAGACGATCGCGCCGAGGGGGATGCTTCCGCCAAGCGATTTGATGCCGCGCATCGAAAGCTCAAACGACGCCGTGACGCTCGCAAGCCCTTCTTCCTCATAGTGGCGCAGCGCTTCGGTGTTGAGGATGTTCAGCCCCGCGCCGCCGTGCAGCGCAAGTCCCAGACGGCGTGTGAGCGAAATGGCGTAGATGTTGTCGCCGTACACCTCGCGCAGCCCGGCCGCCTTCAGCGCCGCGAGACGCTCTTCAAACGCTTCCTCGTCCGCGGGCCAGAGGATCGGCGGAAGGACGCCGATGAGCCGTTCGCCGAACGTTTCGATGATCTCCGGTGTGATGCGCTCCACGGGGAGAAGGATCTTATCAAAGCTCTCCCCCGCGGGGATCTGTGAAAGATCGGCAAAACGCGCCCACAGCGCGCCGGCGCGGGTGCGGTCCCGCTTTTCCGGAGCTGCCGACGCGGCGGCGTCGGAGCGCGGCCACGGCTTTGCCGCGCCGCGTGCTTCCAGCAGTTTGGCGAGCGCCTCGCGCCGCAGCGCGTTGAGCGCGCTCGCCGGGAGCATGTATCCGGGCGCGATATCGGCAGCGAAGTCCGTCACGGCAAACGGCGTGCCGCCGGTTTTGACAAGATTCTTTCCGGCGCTTTCCGCATCCAGCGCCCGGCTGATCGCCTTTTCGGGCGCAGTGCCCGTGACGGCACAGGTGTTGGCCCCGTCCGAAACGGTGAGCGTACTCCCCGCTTCGGTCAGCGAGAATGCCATTGAAACGACGGCGCGCGGCGTCTCCTTTTCGTAGAGCGCGGCGAGCGACTTGAGCACCTTATCCGCGCTCTGCACGTCGTCCTTGGTGCGATAGCCGAACATGGTCTTATCGCGCCTGCCCGTGAGATACCCGTCCGTAAAGCCGCTGCGGGAGAACACGGCGCGGAGCGTGTCCTCGTCATAAGCCTCACCCGCGAGCGCCTCGCGGCAGGCCGTCACGACTGCGGCCACGTATTCCGGGCGCTTCATGCGCCCTTCGATCTTAAACGTTGTGATCCCGGCGTCCGCCATCTCCTGCGCGTGACGCAGCAGGGACATGTCCTTGAGCGAAAGCACATGATCCCCCTTGCCGCAGCGCCAGTCGAGACGGCACGGCTGCGCGCACAGGCCGCGGTTGCCGCTGCGTCCGCCGAGCATGGCGGAAAGATAGCACGCGCCCGAAACGCTCATGCAGTGCGCGCCGTGGACGAAGGCTTCCGCCCCCGCCGTTGTGAGACGGGAGGCGATCTTCTCCATTTCCGAGAGCGTCAGCTCGCGCGCGAGGACGATCGTTTCACAGCCGAGATCCTGTAAATACAGCGCGCCGTCCAGATCGTGCACGGCGGTCTGCGTGGAGGCGTGGCGCGGCAGCGTCGGATACCGGTCGCGGAAAAGGCGCATGACGGCGGGGTCCTGCAATATCACGGCGTCCGCGCCGGTCTCGGCGATGGCATCCGCTTCCTCAATGAGCGCGTCCATCTCGCCGTCAGTCACGAGAGTGTTGACCGTGACGAACACCTTCGTGCCGCGCTCGTGGCAGAATTTCACCGTTTCCGGCAGGGCGAGATCGTCAAAGTTTTCGGCGTTGCGCCGGGCATTGAAGTTTTTCGCGCCGAGATATACGGCGTCCGCGCCGCAGCGTACCGCCGCCGTGACAGCGGCAAAGCCGCCCGCCGGGGCGAGAATGATCGGTTTTGTCATAAAAGCTCTTTTTCCTCCGCTCGTTTTTCCCGCAGGAACATGAGAAGAAAGCTCACCGTGAGCAGCGCGCACGATATCCAGATCGTCCGCTCGCCGGCACGCGCGGTGATCCACGCGCCCGCGCCCGCACCGAGAGCAAAAATGCCGATCACGCCGAAATACGTCAGCGCGCGGCGGAGCACGGCGGGATTTTTATCGTGGAAATACTCGCACAGCGCTTCCGTGCCGCTGCGGAGATTGCCAATGCACATCGTGCTAGCGTAGGCGTGGCCGCGCACCTTGCGGAACGTCTGCACCTGCATGGCGCAGACGAACGACACGAGCATGTTGGCCGCCATGTTCTGCTCCTGCGGCAGGAAGCCGACGGCAAAGAGCAGAACGATCTCCGAGAGGATGATGAGCTGCCGCCAGTGGATCTTTTCCATGTGCTTAAAGCGCCGGTGGATGCACTCGGCAACGAATACGCCGAGCGCGAACGAGAGCACCGGTACGAGATACCGCACGGCGCGCGCCGTGTCTCCCTCGAAGAGATAGGCACTCAGAAGGACGATGTTGCCGGTCTGGGCATTGGCAAACACCTTGCCGCGGCAGAGATAGGTATAGGCGTCCTGCAATCCGCCGGAGAGAACGATGAACAAAGCCGTCAGCAGCGAGTCAGACATCTGACCGCGCACGGCGCGATGGGAGGAAGGCATGTCTTTAGCTCCATAAAAAACATCTTCTACGATTATGCCACGTTCTTCCCTTTTTCGCAACAGAAAGAAGCGCCGCGCACCGGATTTGTGTTCCGATGCGGGGCGCTTATCGTATGCTATGGGATCACTTCACGCCGAACATCAGCTCGGCATAGGTCGGGAACGGCCAGCTCTTCGCGGGGATGAGCTTTTCAGCCGCGTCGCAGGGGGCGCGCAGCGCCGCCATCTTCGGCAGGACGCTGTCGCGGATGAACTCTGCGGAGCTCTGCACATCGCTCATGGCGTGGTAGGCGTCGAGCGCGGTTTCCAGCTCTTCCGCCGCGGCGTCGATCTTCTCCGCGAGAACCGAAAGCTTTTCGATCTGCCGCGCCTCGTAGCCGCCGACGGATGCGCCGACCGCGGTGCGGCGGGCGTTTACGCCGAGAGCGAGCGTATCGGCATACGCGGTCACGGCGGGCAATATCTCACGGCGCGCCATATCGAGCATCGTTTTTGCCTCGATGTGGACGGTCTTACGATAGTTGTCGAGATTGATCTCGCAGCGGGACTTGAGCTCCGTTTCGGAATAGACCTTGTGGCGCGTGAGCATTTCCACGTTCTTCGCCGCGGTGAGATACGGCAGCGCGTCCGGCGTCGTGCGCAGATTGAGAAGACCGCGCACCTTTGTCGCCTCTTCGATCCAGGCGTCGTCGTAGCCGTTGCCGTTAAAGACGATGCGCTTGTGCGCGCGGATCGTACGCTGGATGAGCGTGTGGAGCGCGCCTTCAAAGTCGTCCGCCTTTTCGAGTTCGTCGGCGTATTGGCGCAGCGACTCCGCCACGGCGGTGTTGAGCATGACATTGCAGCACGCGATGGAGTCGGACGAGCCGACCATACGGAACTCAAAGCGGTTGCCGGTGAACGCGAACGGCGAGGTGCGGTTGCGGTCAGTCGTGTCGCGCACAAAGCGCGGCAGGACGTGCGCGCCGAGCTTCATAACGATCTTTTCCGTGCCGGTATACGGGGCGTCCTTCTCGATCGCGTCGAGCACCGCCGTGAGCTCGTCGCCGAGGAAGATGGACACGACGGCCGGGGGCGCTTCGTTCGCGCCGAGACGGTGGTCGTTGCTCGCCGTCGCAACGGAGAGCCGGAGCAGATCCTGATAATCGTCCACGGCCTGAATGACGGCGCAGAGGAACAGCAGGAACCGCGCGTTCTGGTGCGGCGTGTCGCCGGGCTTGAGAAGGTTGACGCCCGTATCGGTGCAGAGAGACCAGTTGTTGTGCTTGCCGGAGCCGTTCACACCGTCGAACGGCTTTTCGTGCAGCAGACAGACGAGACCGTGGCGCGCCGCGACCTTTTTCATGACCTCCATGGTGAGCTGGTTGTGGTCGGTAGCAATGTTCGCGGTGGTGAAGATCGGCGCAAGCTCATGCTGCGCGGGGGCGACTTCGTTGTGCTCCGTCTTGGCGAGCACACCGAGCTTCCACAGCTCCTCGTTCAGATCGGCCATGAACTCCGCAACACGCGGCTTGATCGCGCCGAAGTAATGGTCGTCCATCTCCTGTCCCTTCGGCGGCATCGCGCCGAAGAGCGTGCGCCCGCAGAACATGAGATCCTCGCGCTTATCGAACATGGCGCGGTCTACGAGGAAATACTCCTGTTCGGGGCCGACGAGCGGACGGACGATCTTCACATCGTCCATGCCGAAGAGCTTCAGCACGCGCAGCGTCTGCTTGTTGAGCGCCTGCATGGAGCGCAGCAGCGGCGTTTTCTTGTCGAGCGCCTCGCCGCCGTAGGAGCAGAACGCCGTCGGGATGCAGAGCGTTTTGTCCTTGATAAAGGCGTGGCTCGTCGGGTCCCAGGCAGTGTAGCCGCGCGCTTCAAACGTGGCGCGAAGTCCGCCGGAGGGAAAGCTCGAAGCGTCCGGCTCGCCCTGGATGAGCTCCTTGCCGGAAAACTCCATGATGACGCCGCCGTCCGGCGAGGGCGTGATAAAGCTGTCGTGCTTCTCCGCGGTGCTGCCGGTGAGCGGCTGGAACCAGTGGGTATAATGCGTTGCGCCCTTTTCGACCGCCCACTCCTTCATGGCGTCGGCCACGGCGTTGGCAACGGCGGTATCCAGCGTGCCGCCCTCATACATCGTCTTTTTCAGCGAGACATACACGTCATACGGCAACTTCGCTTTCATCACGCGGTCGTCAAACACAAGACTCCCAAAATATTCCGGTACAGTGCTCATGCATCCCACTCCTCTTTCGGAAAATTAAAAACGGCGTCTCGGAGATCGCTCTCCAAGACGCCCTTGCCTTCGATGGGCGAAATTATATGCGCCCTGCACGGATTTGTCAATTCCCAATTTTGATTTTTTTGCGGTTTTTTTCGTTGACGCGCTCTCTCTGCGGTGTTATAATTTCCCACGTTAATGAGCAAAGGAGTTCATTTCCCGAGGGAAGTTTATCCCCTTGGGAAATGAGCTCCTTTTGTATTTTCGGAAAGAAGGCGATTATTATGAAGCGCGAAGGTGAGATCCGCATCCCCTCCGGGTGCGCCATTTCCGCCGTCATCTCCAGGGAGGGACGGCGCATGACCGGCGAGGCGGTCATGAAGAGCATGATCCCGATGCACGACCGCTCCAACGGTCTCGGCGGCGGCTTTGCCGCCTACGGCATTTACCCCGACTACCGCGATTTTTATGCGTTTCACATTTTCTTTGACGACAACGCGACGCGCCGCGAGTGCGAGGCGCTGCTCAAAGAGGGCTTTGAGCTTGTGCAGGCCGAGCTGATCCCCATCCACATCATCCCGGAGATCACCGACATACCGCTCATCTGGCGCTACTTTGTCTCCCCGCTGCCGTCGGTCCTCCACCGTCTTCAGCTCGACGAGAAGGAGTTCGTCGCCCGGACCGTCATGGACATCAACACGAAGCTCAAGGGCGCGTACGTTTTCTCCAGCGGCAAGAACATGGGCGTATTCAAGGCCGTCGGCTATCCCGAGGACGTGGGCCGGTTCTACCGGATCGACGAGTATGCGGGCTACAGCTGGACCGCGCACGGGCGTTATCCGACGAACACCCCCGGCTGGTGGGGCGGCGCGCATCCGTTCGCGCTGCTCGACTACTCGGTCGTGCACAACGGAGAGATCTCGTCTTACGACGCCAACCGCCGCTTCATCGAAATGTTCGGCTACAAATGCACGCTTCAGACCGATACCGAGGTCATCACGTACATAGCCGACTATCTGCTCCGGCGGCAGGGAATGTCGCTGGAGGAAGCGGCCAATGTCATCGCCGCGCCGTTCTGGAGCACGATCCGCGGCAAGGCAGCGTCGGAGGCCGAGCGGCTCACCTATCTGCGCACGGTGTTTTCAAGTCTTCTTATTACGGGACCGTTCTCCATTGTGCTCGGCTTCAACGGCGGGCTGATGGCGCTCAACGACCGGCTGAAGCTCCGCTCGATGGTCACGGCGGAGAAGGACGATCTCGTATTCATTGCAAGCGAGGAGGCCGCCATCCGCGCGATGGAACCGGACGCACGCAACGTCTGGGCGCCGATGGGCGGTGAGCCGGTCATCGTGCGCGTAAAGGAGGGGAAATACTAATGGCTATCGAATACATCTACCCACCGTTTGAGGTCATCCGGCGCGACGAGCGGTGCACGCGCTGCCACATCTGCGAAAAGCAGTGCGCAAACGGCGTCCACACCTACGACGCCGAACGAAAGATCATGCTTGCGGACGAATCCAAATGCGTGAACTGTCAGCGCTGCGTTGCGCTCTGCCCGACGCGCGCGATCAAGATCGTAAAAACCGACTGCTGTCTGCGGGAAAACGAGAACTGGAAGAGCGACACGATCCGCGAGGTCTATAAGCAGGCCGCCACGGGCGGCATTCTTCTCTCCTCCACCGGCAACCCGACGCCGCTGCCGGGCTACTGGGACCGGCTTCTCATCAACGCCTCGCAGGTCACGAACCCCTCGATCGACCCGCTGCGCGAGCCGATGGAGACGCGTGTCTTTCTCGGCAAAAAGCCGGACACGATCCGCCGCCGCGCCGACGGCTCGCTCGATACGACGCTCCCGCCGCAGCTCGAGCTCTCCGTGCCGATCCTCTTTTCCGCGATGAGCTACGGCTCGATCAGCTATAACGCCCACGCCGCGCTCGCCCGCGCCGCCGAGGAACTCGGCATCTACTACAACACCGGCGAGGGCGGGCTCCACCGCGATTTCTACAAGTATGGCGCAAATACGATCGTGCAGGTGGCCTCCGGCCGTTTCGGTATTGAGGAACGCTGCCTGAACGCGGGCGCCGCCATTGAGATCAAAATGGGTCAGGGCGCGAAGCCCGGTATCGGCGGACATCTGCCCGGCGCGAAGATCGTCGGGGACGTGTCCAAGACCCGCATGATCCCCGAGGGATCGGACGCCATCTCCCCCGCCCCGCATCACGACATTTATTCCATTGAGGACCTGCGTCAGCTCGTCTACTCGCTCAAGGAAGCGACGCAGTATAAAAAGCCGGTCATCGTAAAGGTCGCGGCGGTGCACAACATTGCCGCCATTGCGAGCGGCATTGCCCGCAGCGGCGCGGACATCATCGCCATCGACGGCTACCGCGGCGGCACGGGCGCCGCGCCCACCCGCATCCGAGACAATGTCGGCATCCCCATTGAGCTCGCGCTCGCCGCCGTGGACCAGCGTCTGCGCGACGAGGGCATCCGCAGCAGCGTTTCTCTCGTTGTGGGCGGCAGCATCCGCTCGTCCGCCGATGTCGTCAAGGCCATTGCTCTCGGCGCGGACGCCTGCTATATCGGCACAGCCGCGCTCCTTGCGCTCGGCTGCCATCTGTGCCGCTCGTGTCATACGGGGCGGTGCAACTGGGGCATCGCCACACAGAACCCGGAGCTTGTTAAACGTCTCGACCCCGATGTGGGCGCAGAACGGCTCGTGAATCTCGTCACGGCGTGGAAGCGTGAGATCAAGGAAATGATGGGCGGCATGGGCATCAACTCCATCGAGGCGCTGCGCGGCAACCGTGTGATGCTCCGCGGCATTGGCCTCACGGAGAAAGAGCTTGAAATTCTCGGCGTGGCGCACGCCGGAGAATGACGGTGGAAAACCGCGGAAAGGTGTGATATTATGGATTATATAGAAGCAGGCTCTCTCTCCTTTTCGGAGCTGAACGAGACCATCCGCAGCGCCGGGGCAAAATGCCGCGTGAGCGCGTGTCTCGGCCAGCGGTTCATTGCCGCCGGCATGTCCCACAAGAGCATTGAGATCGACGGTATCCCCGGCAACGCGCTCGGCGCATATCTCAACGGCGCGGACATCACCGTCCGCGGCAACGCGCAGGACGCCGTCGGCGATACAATGAGCGCCGGACGGATCGTTATCCACGGCAACATCGGCGATGCCGCCGGGTACGCCATGCGCGGCGGAGAGATCTTTGTGGAGGGCAACGCGGGCTATCGCGCCGGCATCCACATGAAGGAATATAAGGAGCACAAGCCCGTCATTGTGATCGGCGGGCGCGCCGGGAGCTTTCTCGGCGAATACCAGGCCGGCGGGCTGATCGTTGTGCTCGCGCTGCACACGGACGGCAAACCCGTCACCGGCTATTTTCCCTGCACCGGCATGCACGGTGGAAAAATGGTTTTCCGCGGCGACGTGTCGCGCGTGCCGTTCCCGAGCCAGGTGACGGCGCGTGCCGCGACCGAAGCGGACAAGGCGGAATTTATCCCCTACGTGCGCGAGTACTGCCGCTTGTTCGGGCGCGACGCGGAGACCATGCTCCGCGATCCCTACACCGTCGTCACGCCGGACAGCAAGAATCCCTATAAGCAAATGTACGTTTCCGATTGAGAAAGGCAGGAGCAGCAATGAAGTATTCCGAGTCCGAGATCCGGCAGTATGTCGCGGAGGAGGACGTCAAGTTCCTCCGCATGACGTTTTTTGACCTGACCGGCAACCAAAAGAATATGTCCATTCTGCCGGACGCGCTCGACCGCGCGTTTTCCACCGGCATCGCGTTCGACGCCTCCGCCATCCCCGGCTTCGGCGACGAGCTGCGCTCGGATCTCTTTTTGCAGCCGGACACCTCGACGCTCTGCCTGCTCCCTTGGAGGCCGGATCACGGGCGTGTGGCGCGCCTGTTCTGCCGCATCCTGCACTCGGACGGCACGCCCTTTGAGGGTGACAGCCGCGCTCTGCTGCAAAAAGCGGTAGACGACGCCGCAGCCATGGGCGTTTCGTTTGCGTTCGGCTCGGAGATGGAGTTCTACCTCTTCCGCCGGGACGAAAACGGCGAGCCGACCTCGATTCCCTATGACCATGCCGGGTACATGGACATTGCACCCGAGGATAAGGGCGAGAACGTCCGCCGCGAGATCTGCCTGACGCTCGAGCAGATGGGCATCCGTCCGGAGTGCTCCCACCACGAGCAGGGTCCCGGTCAGAACGAGATCGATTTCCGATATGCCGAGCCCGTCAAGGCCGCGGACGACGCGGTCACGTTCCGCACAGTGGTGAATACCGTCGCCGTACGCAACGGTCTTGCCGCCGACTTCTCTCCGAAGCCGCTGCGCAGCGAGCCGGGCAACGGCATGCATATCAATCTCTCCGCCCGCAGCTCGACCGGAGAGGACATTATGCCGCACGTTATCGCCGGTATCCTCGCGCATGTCGCCGACATGACCGCGTTCCTCAACACCACGCCGGCCTCCTACCAGCGCTTCGGCAGCTACAAAGCGCCGCGCTATATCTCCTGGTCAAGCGAGAACCGCTCGCAGCTCATCCGCATCCCTGCCGCCGAGGGCGAGTACCGTCGCGCGGAGCTTCGTTCTCCGGATCCGATCTGCAACCCCTACATTGCCTATACGCTCCTCATCTACGCGGGGCTTGACGGCATCCGACGCCGTACAGAGCTGCCTGCAAGCGCAGACATCAACTTTTACACCGCGCCGGAGGAGGTCCGCTCGCAGTATAAGACGCTGCCCGCGACGCTCGCGGACGCGAAAGCCGCGGCAAGAGCGAGCGAATTTATCGGTGCCTCTCTGCCGCGGACCGTTGTGGAGTATTATACAAAGTAAGCGCCGATACAGCTTTCGGGAGGGAGGGATGCGCATGGAGTATCTGCCGCGAAATTACAGCGTGCTGTCCGTAGCCGCTGCGGAAAAATTTCATACATCCCTGCGCGAGCTGCTCCCCAACGGGCGGTACGATCCAGTCCACACCGCATCCGATGCGGGCGAAGCCCGGCGCAGATTTCTCGAAAGCCGGTACGATATCATCGTTATCAGTGCTCCGCTGCGCGACGAATTCGGCACACATCTTGCGCAGCACTTCGCCGAACACTCCGGCGCAGGGATATTGCTTCTGGTGAAACCCGAGTACTATTCCGACGTGACCGCGCAGGTCACGCCCTGCGGCGTATTGACGCTGCCGAAGCCGACGTCGCCGCAGATGATGCTGCAATGCATGGAGCTTCTCTGCGGCACGCGCGAACGTCTGCGCCGCATGGAGCAGAAAAGCCTCTCCATGGAGGATAAAATGGCGGAGATTCGGCTCGTCAACCGCGCCAAATGGACATTGATTGAAAAACAGGGCATGACCGAGCAGGAAGCCCACCGGTATATCGAAAAACAGGCCATGGACCGCTGTGTGCCGAAGCACGTTATTGCCGAAGAGATCCTGAGATAACGAAAAATCCCGCGATCATTTTGATCGCGGGATTTTTGGTGGAGACGAATGGGCTCGAACCATCGACCTCATGCGTGTGAAGCATGCGCTCTAACCAGCTGAGCTAAGCCTCCAAATGGTGACCCGTACGGGACTCGAACCCATGTTACCGCCGTGAAAGGGCGGTGTCTT
>ERZ808240.3358-NODE-3358-length-15741-cov-4.241872_pt1 | contig 15741 bp, 13 predicted proteins | sample MGYA00521084_ERZ808240 | MGnify/ENA primary metagenome ERZ808240 (study PRJEB31516, sample SAMN03275571) | gut metagenome | biome: mammalia-associated habitat; material: feces | host: Papio cynocephalus | place: Kenya | collected 2012-08-06 ... | reverse complement strand
TCGACAGAACTCCGAGTTCAACAAAAACGACCTTAAAATCTAACGAGAATGAACATACTTCTTTATAATTGTTCATCAAAAAAGGTGTATCGCATTGAGGTTTTTTACCTCATCACGATACACCTTCATGTGTAAAATAATTCATATTTATGCAAAATAATTCATTGTAACCCTCCTCATAAAGTGCTAAAATGGTACTGTTTTTGTCACTACATTATGAGGAGGATTTTTATTTACAATGGAAAAGAAAAAACGTTTTAAAATGCCACATGCGTATGTCATTATTTTCATGATGACAGTCATCACCGCAATTCTGGCTAACATTATTCCAGCCGGTACATTTGACCGTGTCGAGGACGCATCCGGAAACTCAGTTGTTGTCGCAGACAGTTTTCATCATGTTGATAAGATCGGCTGCAGTATTTTTGATATGTTCAAATCTTTCCAGATTGGATTTGAAGACAGTGCACAGATTATTTTCTTTATCATCTTTGCATATGCATTCGTATATGTCCTGTTAAAAAATGGTACATTTGATGCACTGGTAGGTTCCGTACTTCGCAAAGTCGGAAACCGTATCGAACTGATTATCCCGGTATGTATGATTTTATTCGGGCTGCTCGGTTCTACTATGGGAATGTTCGAGGAAACTTACGGACTGATTCCTGTATTTATCTCCATCGCTATGGCGCTTGGCTACGATGCCATCGTCGGCGGAAGTGTCATTTACCTCGGAGTCGCAGTCGGATTTGCCGCTGCTACCATCAACCCATTTACCATCGGTATTGCCCAGGAAGTTGCCGGCGTGAAAATGTTCTCCGGTCTTGGTTACCGCATTCTCTGCTTTGTTGTATTCATGGGCATCAGTATCTGGTATGTATGGCGCTATGCACGTAGAATCCAGAAAGATCCTACAAAATCTTACCTTTACGGTGAGAACATCGAGACTCTGGAATGCGCTTCCCGTGAGGAAATGATGGAAATCAAGATGACAACCACTCACAAACTGAGCTGCCTGTTATTCGTATTTACAATCGGCATGCTTCTATACGGAACAATCAAGCTTGGCTGGTACATCGACGAAATTGCAACATTATTTATTATTATGACCATTGTATCCGGACTTGTATCCAGATTTACACCAAGCGAAATCGCAGAAATTTTCATCGAAGCAAGTAAGGAAATGATGTACGGTGCACTCCTTGTCGGTATCAGCCGAAGCATTGCTGTTATCATGGAAAATGCACAGATCATCGACACGGTTGTATACTGGCTCGCTACCATGCTTCAGCATTTCCGCGGTATGGCAAGTGCCATGGGTATGCTGTTCGCCCAGAACATCATCAACTTCTTTATCCCAAGTGGTGCCGGACAGGCTCTGATTACAATGCCAATCCTTGCCCCGGTTGGAGAAATGGTTGGTGTCAGCCGTCAGGTCAGCGTCCTGGCTTACCAGTTTGGTGACGGATTCTCTAACATTTTCTGGCCGACAAGTGTATTTATGATGTGCGGAATCATGAGACTGCCAATCAACAAATGGTATAAATTCGTAACACCACTGTTCCTGATCATCTTCGCTGCTTCAATTATATTACTGGGAACTGCAGTCGTGATAGGATACTAAAGGAGATTTTTATATATGACGAAAGAAGAACTTTATCTTGCGGAGGACAATCTTGCTGCTGAGATTGAAGAAATCAGTGAATTCATATTTAATCATGCGGAGCTTGGTAGTGAGGAGTTTGAGTCCTGCAAGTATCTTGTTGAAAAATTAAAAGAGCATGGATTTACAGTGACTTGTCCATACCTGGATCTGGATACTGCTTTCCGCGCAGAACTTTATTGTGGAGAGGGACCGAAAGTTGCTGTGCTTCCGGAATATGATGCACTTCCGGGATATGGCCCGAACAAAGACGAGGTTGCCCATGCATGCGGACACAACTGGATTGCAGCTTCCACACTTGGCGCGGCTCTGACTCTTGCAAAATTCAAAGACCAGATCCGTGGAACGATCGTTGTCATCGGTGCACCTGCCGAGGAGACAACCGGTGGGAAATGTGATATTGCTAACCGCGGCGGCTATGATGATATTGACGCTGCACTTCAGTTCCACTTAGGTGCTGAGAACAACATGAACATTATGACTCTGGCCATGGATTCTATTGAATTTCGTTTCCACGGCACTGCTTCTCATGCAGCCGCTTACCCGGAAAAAGGTGTCAATGCCCTGGACGCAGTGAACCTGATGTTTGCAGGTGTCAATGCAATGCGTCAGCAGACAAGAAATGATGCCCGCGTAGCAGGAATTGTAACTTCCGGTGGTGCTGCATGTAATATTATTCCTGATTACGCTGCATGCCAGTTCTACATTCGTGCAAAAGACCGTGCTTACTTAGAAGAACTCACACAGAAGGTTATTAATTGCGCAAAAGGTGCAGAACTTATGACCGGTGCAAAACTGGAATACTTCAACTTCGAAAATTCTTACGATGACCTCATATATCACGACGGACTGCGCTCCCTGATGCGTAAGAATTTAAATGACCTTGGCGTAACAGATTTCGTAGACAGCGATGAAGAAGCAAGCGGTTCCAGTGATATTGGAAATGTATCTCACGTATGCCCGACTGTTTATTGCGAATTAGACACAGGAGCAAGACCGAAAGTATTCGCTCATCATGAAACATTTTTGAAATATGTGCATGGTAAGATGGCCCGCCAGACACTTCACACCGCTACGAAAGCACTGGCAGCTACCGCACTGGACGTATTCGGAAATCCGGAAGTAGTAAAGTAATTGAAAATTAGAAATTCAAATATTTTGTTCAAAATTAAATCTGATAAATAAAAAAATCCTGTAGATATCTTATACTTTCTCTACAGGATTTTATATTTCTATCTTACTATATTATTAAAACTCATCTACCGGCTTCTTATGTATCTTCAAATGCAGCTTCCGAAGTCCGCTCACCAGCTTGGTCAGATACCGGAACAGTGGCTCTGTCGCGATTGAGAATACTACGAACAGCATAATACATTTCGTGGACATTCCAGTAATTGCAAACAGTTTTGGCAGGAAAATAGAACAGCCTAAAAGTCCGATAATGGAACCGGCCCACACAATTCCGCGCATCCAGTTAAATGGCTCGCAGATTTTGAACAGAATCATAAATCCTACAATTGCAAGGAGCATGGTTCCCGCTGTGGAAATATCTGTCTCACTCAATCCAAATGTCTGTCCAAATACCGCCATGGCAGCTACCGCCAATACATCGGTCAGACCGGCAGGCAATGCCTTTAACACCACATTTGTCAGGAAGTGCCCTTTTATCACATCTTTATTTGGCTGGAATGCCAGGAAGAATCCCGGAATTCCGATTGTAAACATACTGATCAGTGAAATCTGTGACGGCTGCAATGGATAATTCATCATAAATACAACCGAGAACAGAGATAACAGGAAGGAGAAAATATTCTTTACAAGGAACAGACTGGCTGAACGCTGAATATTGTTGACCACTCGTCTTCCTTCCAATACGACAGACGGCATACATGCAAAGTTGGACTCCAGGAGCACCACCTGAGCTGCCTGACATGCCGCATCACTTCCGGATGCCATAGCCACACTGCAGTCTGCATCTTTCAGAGCCAACACATCATTGACTCCGTCACCGGTCATGGCAACGGTCTTGCCCTGGTCTTTTAACGCATGGACGAACTGACGCTTCTGCGCCGGTGTCACACGGCCAAATACCGTATATTTTGCGATTGCATTTGCAATATCCTCGTCTGTACGAAGCGTTGTTGCATCAACATACTCCTCTGCATTTGCAATACCCGCTTCCTTTGCCACCTCCGATACTGTAAGCGGATTATCTCCGGAAATAACTTTCACTTCCACACCCTGCTCTGCAAAGTACGCAAATGTCTCCGGCGCTTCTTTACGGATTGGATTTGCCAGAAGAACATACGCCATCGGCAGCACTTTTCCAGTCAGCTTTCCGCCGTCCAGCGCTTCGTCATAAGAACCAAATACAAGTACACGGTAACCTTTTCTTGCATACTCACTGATATCTGGCTTGTAAGTATCATAATCCTCGCGAAGTACGAACTCCGGAGCTCCGATTACGTAAGATTTCTCCCCGAACATGACTCCACTATATTTTGTCACGGAAGTAAACGGAACAACCTTAGAGGCTGTCTGTCCCGTCTTCGTTTTAAAGTAATCCTTTAATGCCTCCATAGTACTGTTATCACTGCTCATGGCTCCCACAAAATCCGATAACAGACCGGTTAACTCCGGCATCTTCTCCGCGTCATATTCTTTCGTCGGAATCATATTTTTCACACTCATGGAATTTTCCGTAATGGTTCCGGTCTTATCTACACAAAGCACATTGACCCGGGCCAGCGTTTCGATACTCTTCATATCGTGAAGCAGAACCTTTTTATGTGCCAGACGCATAGAACTTACCGCCAGCGCCACACTTGCCAGCAAGTACAGACCTTCCGGAATCATACCGATAACAGCTGCCACCATAGAAACAATACTGTTTCGGAAACTTTGATTATTAAAGAAAAATCCCTGTACAAATAAGGTGATACCAATCGGGATCAATGCAATACCGACAAATTTTACCAGCTTGTCCAGCGAGCGGATCATTTCCGACTGCTCACCCTTCTTCATAGCTTTTGCTTCCAGTGTCAACTTGGAAATATAAGAGTCCACACCCACCTTATCCAGGCGCGCACGACATTCCCCGGCTACCACAAAACTTCCGGACATAAGCTCTGCTCCAGGCGCTTTTGTAATCTCATCCGATTCACCGGTCAAAAGAGATTCATTGACCCGCACTTCCCCGGACACTACAATTGCATCTGCACAAATCTGATTTCCTGCTTTAAATACAACAATATCATCCAGCACCAGATCCTCTGAATCTACCAACGACAACTTTCCGTCACGCACAACACTGGCATGCGGTGCATTTAACATATTCAACTTTTCCAGTACATTTTTCGCGCGAATCTCCTGCACAATACCAATCAATGTATTAAAAATAATCACTGGGAGAAAAGTCAGATCCCGGAATGAACCGACCAGACAAAGTAATATCGCCAATACAAGAAAAATCAAGTTAAAGTAAGTACAGACATTTTCCCGGATAATCTCCTTCGTCGTCTGCGCCGGAGGTGCCACCGACACATTGCGCCAGCCATCCGCCCGGTGCTCTTCCACCTGATCCATCGAAAGTCCCGCTTCCGGAGCCGGGTTATATCTCGTCGTCTCCCGGCGCTCTATCTCATAATCTTCTGGTTCGTCCAGAACCTCATGCTTTTTACGCAATGCCATAAATGTTCCTCCTGTGTATACGTATTATCAAGGCTCACCCCGGAGCCTTAAAATCTTTCATACATATGGGAATTTTTCCCTTATTGTATTTATTATACATCGAAACCACTCTTTAAACTATGAATTCTTTGTTAAGAATTTCTAAGTATCTCTTAAGAAAAAAGTGCCCCCGATTGCAGTTGGGGACACCCTTAATCGCTGATGGGGACGTAGCATTTTGGCATTTTACTACGTCCCCAATTAAATTATTGTCTTCGTTTGATGACTTTCAGTCTTGTGAATTCTTCTCGTTCTTTTTCTTCCAGTGCGTTGTTGATGTTATAGACCAGATTGGTGTACATCGGTATGGTGATGTTTTTCAAGGCATTGGCGCGTTTCTGTGTTTTTTTAATATTTGTTGCCAAACGATATGCCGAGTTCTCGACTTCTGCCAGTTTTATGGTCAGATCTTTTACTTTTCGGAATGCCTCTCTGGCGATATCCAGTGATTCGCCGGTATCTCCGAATGAATAGGTCAGGTCATTCTGTTTTTCGTCATATTTAATATGTGGAATCTCGGTTCCCATTATACTTCTTGTCTGGATTCGAATAGAATCTTCAATTGGTACTGTAAATGCGAATTCTTGTACTCTGCTGATTCCCATCTCAATATTGGCGCGCTGCAGGCAGGCATATGCCTGGGTAAATGTGGAATCTATCTCTTCCTGGATGCCTTTTGCCTCATCGATCAGTCCCATCAGTTCTTTGAGTAATATGTTTCTTTTTTTATCCATCAGTTCATAGCCCTGATTGGCAAGTGCCAGTGAATTCTTGGCAAGCATCAGATTTCCTTTGGTCGGAAATTCCCGTGGATCCATAGACTCCCTCCTTTCCTGTCATTTACACTTTTTATGCTTCTTCTTTTTTTGGATAATAGTAATCAATCAGTTTCGTATCGATTCGATCCAGTTCTTCTTTTGGAAGCAGTGCTAACAGCTCCCAGCCAAGATCCAGTGTCTCCTGAATGGTACGGTTCTCGGTCGTTCCCTGTCCGATATAACGCTGCTCGAACTGACGTCCGAATTCCAGATATTTTTTATCCAGTGGCGACAGTTCATCTTCACCGATAACAGATGCCAGGTTTCTTGCCTCTCCTACTTTTGCGTAGGAAGCAAACAACTGGTTCGCCAGTGCCTGGTGGTCGTCTCTTGTATATCCTTCTCCGATACCGTCCTTCATCAGACGTGACAGAGACGGCAATACGTTGATTGGCGGATAAACGGACTGCCCGTAAAGGTTCCGGTCCAGTACGATCTGTCCTTCTGTGATATATCCGGTCAGATCAGGAATCGGGTGTGTAATGTCATCGTTTGGCATAGTCAGGATTGGAAGCTGTGTTACAGATCCATTGGAGCCTTCCACGATTCCGGCACGCTCGTAGATGGTCGCCAGTTCACTATATAAATATCCCGGATATCCTTTTCTTGATGGAATCTCTCCTCTTGAAGAGGAAACTTCACGAAGTGCCTCTGCAAAAGAAGTCATATCCGTCAGAATTACCAGAATATGCATGTTGCACTCAAATGCCAGATACTCTGCCACAGTCAGGGCTACCTTCGGTGTAATCAGACGCTCTACGACCGGATCATTTGCCAGGTTCAGGAACATACATACATGATCAGATACTCCATTCTCGTCAAATGTCTTTCGGAAGAAGTCTGCTACATCATGCTTTACTCCCATCGCGCCAAATACAATGGCAAACTGTTCATCAGAATCTCCTCCCAGAGTCGCCTGCTTTACGATCTGTGCTGCCAGCTGGTCATGCGGAAGTCCGTTCCCCGAAAAAATCGGAAGCTTCTGACCACGAATCAGTGTCGTCAGACCATCAATGGCTGAAATTCCTGTCTGAATATAGTTTCTCGGATACTCACGTCTGACCGGGTTAAGCGGAAGTCCGTTGACGTCACGCTTATCCTCGGAAATGATCGGCCCCATATCATCGATCGGCTCTCCGATTCCGTTAAAGGTTCTTCCAAGCATTTCCGGTGATACCGTGACCTCCATCGGACGTCCGGTCAGTCTTGTGTGTGTATTGTCCAAGGACATATTTTCAGTTCCTTCAAATACCTGAATGATTGCTTTATCTTCATCCAGTTCCACAATACGTCCCATTTTCTTTGTCTTATGATCGACTACGAATTCCACGATTTCATCATAGAATGCGTCCTGAATTCCTTCCAGCACAACCAGAGGGCCTTCGACGCTGCTTAGTCCCAGATATTCTATTGCCATGATCTTGCCCTCCTTCTATGCATTTTTCTCAATTACGGTATCGTAGAAACGGTCGATATCGACTTTGTACATATCTAATAATTGCAGTTCATCATTTGGAACATCGTATTTGATTGCAATGACTTTCTCAAAGATTCCCTCTGCCTTCAGTACAGACATCGGCATACCTCTTGCCACCAGCTCTCTACATTTCTTATAAAGGTACAGGATAATGTCCATCATGCCGAACTGCTTCTTCAGAGATACACATGTATCGTCCTTATGAAATGCGTTCTGCTGCAAAAATCCAAGGCGAATGACACGGGCAATCTCCAGAGTCAGCTTCTGATCATCCGGAAGCACATCACTACCAATCAGTTTTACGATCTCCATAAGACTGTTCTCCTGGTTCAAAATGTTCATCAGACGGTTCCGATAGTCCACGAACTTCGGAGATACGTACCATGGGGTCAGGTCTTCGAGGTATTCACTGTAACTGGTCAGCCAGTGGATTGCCGGGTAATGTCTTGCATAAGCCAGAGACTTATCCAGTCCCCAGAAGCAGCGGATAAATCGCTTTGTATTCTGTGTGACCGGCTCGGAGAAATCTCCTCCCTGTGGAGATACCGCTCCGATAATCGTAACGGAACCGACCGAACCGTTCAATGTCTGCATCATACCGGCACGCTCATAGAATGCGGATAGTCTGGACGCCAGATAAGCCGGGAATCCTTCTTCTGCCGGCATCTCCTCCAGACGTCCGGACAGCTCACGAAGCGCCTCTGCCCAACGGGACGTAGAATCTGCCATGATCGCCACATCATATCCCATGTCACGGTAATATTCAGCCAGTGTAAGTCCGGTGTAAATAGATGCCTCACGGGCAGCCACCGGCATATTGGAGGTGTTGGCAATCAGAGTGGTTCTGTCCATCAAAGGATTGCCTGTTCTTGGATCCACCAGCTCTGAGAATTCTTCCAGAACCTGCGTCATCTCATTTCCACGCTCTCCACAACCAATATATACAATAATGTCCGCATCGGACCACTTTGCGATCTGATGCTGGCTCATGGTCTTTCCGGTTCCGAATCCTCCGGGGATTGCGGCTGTTCCACCTTTTGCCAGCGGGAACATGGTGTCCATGACACGCTGCCCTGTTACAAGTGGAACTCTTGCAGAATAACGGTGATGTACCGGTCTTGGCACACGAATCGGCCATTTCTGCATCATAGAAAGCTCTTTCCGTTCACCCTCTGTCGTCTCAATTACAACAAGGGTATCATTGATATGATACTGTCCGTCCGGCACGACACTGACTACGATTCCTTCCACGTCCGGTGGAACCATACATTTGTGCACAATCGCGTGAGTCTCCGGAACTTCTGCGATGATCGCTCCTCCCTGGAGCGCGTCACCTTCTGCAACAGTAATATGCGTATCCCACAACTTCTCCATATCCAGAGAATCTACGCTGACACCCTTTGTAATAAATGCCCCATTACTTGCCTCTGCAATCTTCTCCAGCGGGCGTTCAATTCCATCGAAAATATTATTGATAATTCCAGGTGCAAGGATTACTGATACCGCTTCTCCGGTACCCACAACCTGCTCCCCCGGTCTCAGGCCGGAAGTCTCCTCATAGACCTGAATCGTTGTTCTGTCCTTATCAAGAGAAATGACTTCTCCTACCAGACGGTCTTCTCCTACATAGACCATCTCGGACATCTTAAATCCCGTCTTGCCTTTCAGGTAAATGACAGGGCCGTTAATTCCGTATATTTTTCCAGTATGTTTAGCGTCCACTGCCCATACCTCCTCCAAATGCGAACTTCTGATATTCTCTCTCCAGTGCGCCCTTAAATGCATAATCCACCAGAATATTTCTCTCTGGAATGACTGCACGGATTCCACCGATAAAATCTTCTTTGCTGATTGTCAATGTAAATCCCGTCTCCTCCTCCAGATACGCCTTTTTATCTGCGTCTGTCGGATTAATATAAATCGTCATCTCGCCACGGTCTGAATATGCCACTGCTTTTTTGATATATTTTACCAGAAGCTCCTGATATTTTTCCGTCTTCATATATGCAGACAGTTTTTCCTCGACTTCCGCAAAAAGCTTTTTTTTCAAACGCTTCTGCGCAGCCCCCAGCTCACGCTTCAATTCCAGCGCAGCCTTTGAATTCGCCATACCAAGCTGCTGCTTCACGCTGGTCTTCTCAGCCTTAATTCTCGTGTCTGCCTGTACCAGTGCCTCCGCTTTATGCTGTTCAAAGACATGATTCAGTGCATTTTTATGCTGTTCTACAATAGCATTGCCCTTGCTTCTTGCCTCCTGCATCGCAGATTCCTGCAGTCTTGTTATCTTATCATCTACTGTCACACAATCACCTACTTCCTATAGTTTTAATCCTATAGCCTCATTCACATACGATGTGATAAAGTCTTTTTTACGTCCGGTTCCGTGTCTGTCCGGAATCTCGATCAGAAGCGGCATGGTCCGTTGCAATTTGATCTCGTCAATGAGATCCGGGAACTCCCGTCCGAAACGTTCGGTCAGCAAAATGACTCCGACTTCCTTGTCATTCATGGCTTTTTCCAGTTCCTCACGCAGTTCCTCTCTTTCATGTACAACGACTCCATCTACACCCGCCAGTCTCAGTCCCGTCAGAGTATCGACATTATCACTGATCAGATACATTTTCATCTTATAATTTACCCAGGATCATGAAAGAGATGATCAGTCCATACAGACACACACCTTCTGCCAGTCCTACGAAGATCAGTGACTTACCAAGTGCACTGGAGTCCTCGCTGATCGCTCCAAGAGCGGCACTTGCTGCACTTGCTACGGCGATACCACCACCGACACAGGAAAGACCGGTTGACAGTGCGGCTGCGATATAGCCAAATCCAGTTGCATTTGAAGCGGCTGCTGTAGTCTCTGCAGCATATACCGGATCTCCGGCAAATAACATAATTGCCGCGATGGCAAATGCTCCGAAATAGAAGACTACATTTGCTCCAAGTGCGCGTTTGTAACGTTTTTTACTTCTTTCCCCTTTAAGGAAATAACCAAATGGAATAATGATTCCAAGCACCAGTGCTGCCACCAGTAATAATTTTACAGTTAATGTCATGACTTCTTCCTCCTACTCGCTCTGTTTATGAAATGGTTTGAATTCTCTTCCTGTTCCTTTATAGAAACGACTGAACATCTCGTAATATTCCAGACGAAGGACCTGGATACCAACGACCAGTCCTTCCAGTCCGCATACAATAATATTTCCGATGATAAATATGATCCAGTTCGTACTTCCCGCACTCGCTCCGGAAAGCATCAGTACAACCTCCATCATGGCCGCATGGCTCACTGCAAATGCTCCGATACGCACATAAGAAATAGTATTGGAGAAATAGCTTAACATGGTCTCGAACAGTTCGAAAAATGCCTGTACGAAGAACATGACTTTTCCGCCTTCCATTTTCTTATGACGCTTTTCTACCAGATTTCCAAGAGGCTCTTTAAATACAAAGAGAAGCACCGGAATTCCAAGGAAAATCACAAGCATTACATTTCCCGGAGTCTTATGTCCAGTCATATAAAGTACTACCGTCAGCACCAGGAATCCGTAAAATACAAGTCCTGCCACACCGTTGGTAGAAAAGAACATATTTTCCTTATCATGGGCTTTCGCCGAATTGATAATGTTAAAGATCATCACCAGAATATTGAGCGCCATACCAAATGCAATGGCAACCACAAATACGGTATTGAGCTGTCCGATGAACGGCAGATTCGTCATCGCCGATACCGGTCTCAGCCAGTGGGCTTTTATAATATTCTCAAATCCAAATACACTGCCAAACATGTAGCCGAAAAACATGGAGAAAATTCCCGCGATGGAAATAATTCCTGCCAGATTTATCTTTTTTGTCAGATACAGAATTCCACCGATTGCAAAGAGGCAGAATCCCTGACCAAGGTCTCCGAACATGGCTCCGAATATAAATGTGTACGTCAGTGCAACGAACATGGTCGGATCCATCTCATCATGTGCCGGAAGTCCGTACATTTTGATAAACATCTCGAAAGGCTTGAACACTTTCGGATTCTCAAGTTTCGTCGGAGGATCACCAAAATACTGGTCACGCTCATCTTCCACCAGAATACTGATCTTGTCATCATTCTGTGTCTCAGCAAGAAGTGCATCTACATCTTTCTCACTCATCCAGCCGCATAAAATATAGAACTCATCCCGTTCGTCCTCACTGGTCACCCTCGCTGCCAGCTTACGGATATCAAAGTTGTCTGCCATCTCCTGGAGCCTCTTTCTTGCTCCGAGAAGCTTGGAGGCATTGCGTTTCATAAGCGTTGCAATCTTCTCTTCATCAGCATCAATATCTTTCTGCACTTCTTCAATGTCCTGATCCAGTTTCTCACATGCCTCTGCCGGAGTTCCGATGTAAGCATCTGTCACATCAATCCGTTCAAAATGCAATGCCCGGAATGTATTATCTGCCTTCGCAATATCTGCATTTGCTGCTATGTAACAACCATAAACAAATCCCTTGTCTTTGCCCGCTTCCAGAAATATGGCATTCAGACTGTCTGATAAATATTTTTCCAGCCGTCTGTAATAATCCAGCGCAATCCTTCCGAACCGCACCTGCATGTACTCATATTGCAGAGCTTTGTGAATATCCATTTTTAAAGAAGAAAACGGCTGCAAAATATTTTCCTTTCCAAGCAGCTCTTCCTTCTTAAGCCTCAGTCTCTCTTTATTCTCCACAAGCTCCAGATAATCGTGATTCAGATCCCGAATCAGTGCCAGCATATCTTCCTTGGATCCTGACAGATCCGCCCGGACTTCCTTATCTTCCGGTAACAGCTGGACGAACTGCTCTGCCTTTGCGAGCGGATCTCTGTACGGGTTGACCTCCACGAACGGCATAATATTTTCCGTTGTCTTCAGCTCGGTCACCGCATTTTCAATCTGCATCTCATATTTTGACAGATACTTCTCGCACACCCGGTCAATATCATCTCTCGGACCGCTGATGTTTAAGAATCTCATTTTTACAATCACTTGCTCTCACCTCCCAAGTATGTCAATATCTCCTGTCTGGTCAGTCGATAACGGATACACTCCAGTGCCGTCGTCAGCTTATCAATCTCCTCTTCCTTCAAGAACAAAAATGCATGCATTGTCGCATCGGAATAGGGATCTTTCTGACGATCGGAAATGTAAAGTTCCCGCAAAATATCTTTAATACTCTTTTCTATGGACTGTCCCGCCTTCATATGTACATGGGTTCCATAGTAAGTATTACCAATCTGCTTTTTCATCTCTTCCACACTCGGTGCCTCTACGATTGCCTTGAACTCCTCCGTACTTAAGTGGTAATGATACGGAAGTGTCAATGCGTAAATCTCCGCCGGAAGCATATGATAATACTGCTTTGCACGGTACACCCACTGAATGTTCATAAGATCCATCTTAATCCCCACATCTCTGGAGAACCGCTCTCTGGACTTTCCGGAAAATACCTTTCTTCCCCGCCGCCAGTAATTTGTAAAATAATAAAGCTCCAATGCCTGATCGTAGTCAAATAATGTCGCTGCTCCCGAATCCCGGATTGGTTTTAATGCCTCATAGTATTCGCTTCCCTTTAAGTTATCCACAAGCTCATTGATATTTGTGGAAGTTATCAACTTATCAATGGAAAGTTTTGAGTACTTATCAAAAAATTCTTTCTTATAATCCAGGTCATAAGGCTTGTCATAATGGTTGAATACGATTCTCAGACAATAATTGATCACACTGACTTCGTACTTCTTCCAGTAGATCTTCAGGAATTGCTTCTGATCAATTCCCGCGAACCGGAATATTCTCGTGTAATCATTGTACAGAGACTGATAAAGCATCTTCTCAATGTCGCCTCGATGAAGATGCGCAAGTTCCAGTTGATCCATGTAGACTGCGTAGGCTGGTTTTGTCTTCAGGAACTCTACTACCTGCGCAACATCTGTAAAACCGGCAATGGTCTCATAATCAGCCTGTGTAAGAAGCTTTGCCTGCATTGCGCGGATCTTCGTCGTCAATCCGCTGTAAGCCATCACATTGCCCATTGTCTCTTCCTCGCTCTATTCCTATACTTCCGTTATATGACGCAGAATACCTTCCGCATAAACTGCATGTGCTGCCTCATATTCCTTTTCCAGTGCCTGAACCGCCTCATGATTCTTTTCACGCTGGCTCTTCAACAGCTCATCTACCTGCTGCTTACCTTCCTCGCGGATCTTGGTAAGCTCCGCCTGCGTCTTCTCATCCAGTTCTTTATCGAACTGATCTCTCTGCGCCTGAATATCCTTCTCGACCTGGCTCTTGTCTTCTTCCGCTTTTGCAACAATACTGCGAGCCGTATTCTCAATATCATCAAGTCTTTCAATCACAGATTTCATAAGCCGCCCCCTTCTTGTTTATTATCTGTTCAAATATACTTAACTATAGTCTCAAATTTGCACAATTGTCAAGTAATTCGTAATTGTATTTGCACAAAATATATACATTTTCACTAAAATGTTCAGTTGTCTCATTGTTAAAAAATCACAAAGCTATTTTTCTATATACTCCGCGATTCGGTCAATATTGTATAAAGATTCATAAAAACCTCTTTTCAAACTGGGAAAAACGTTCCACGATGCAATGCAACTCCTAATAAAGAACTTGATGCCACAATTGCATATTCCCGTTTTATAATATATTCAACACTTTTTCGTCCTTAAAAGTGTATGCCTACCACATTTTTTCGTCCTTAAAAATGTATTCCCTCTGATTTTGCCATATATTTATAAACTAACTTATCTTCTTTCTTCCCCTAAATAACTTCGCACATAATAAAACCCAGCCAGCTGTCACTCAGATAATTGAGGAATTTGCAAAATTCCTTATATCTGATGGCAACTGACTGGATTACATATTATGCCAAATTATTTATATATGAGACTTCTATAATTTCAATTCTTTCATCAATTGCTTCTGATAATTCGAATCCTCCACGGCTCGTTTCAAATCATCTATTCTGCCAAGTTCTATCAACCGCTTATACAATTCATTAATCTGTTTTGCTCCCTCTTCTCTTCCAATTCTGGTCGCATAGTGGAGCTGTGCATACTTATCCCGTTTATATTTTAATCTTGTCTCATATTCCAGACGCTTCTTCTCATCTGCGCTAAGTCTGTCCAGTTCTTCATACGCTTCTCCAAAATACTCATCCTGCTTTGCCATCTCTTTTAACTCCTTCCGGCTCTTTGCATTGAGGAATCTCATCCACTTTATGATTCCTTCTTCATTCTGATCTTCCGGTGGTAATTTTCCAAGCTCCAATACATGAATCTCCATGATGTCTGTATAGACCTCTCCCGTTTTTGTATCACAAAATGTAATCTTTCGATAACATCTGTTATCCTCCGGGAAATGTACAAAATCCAAAATACTGACATGAATGCATTTCTGAATTTTATCATAATCATCACCTTTATGAATCTGGTCTGTAATCATCTTGCTTAGATAAAATACAATACGCTTTTTCCAGAAATCGAACTCTGCCACTTGCATCTCAAAATCTATCTGCGTGCCATCATACATTTCAACCCGCACATCCAGAATTCCTTACTTATCATCTTCATACTCTTTTCTGAGTATGGTCGGCAAAAGTCTGGTGGCCTTGATTTCTTCCGGCTTCACTCCCAGCAGCGCTGCAACAATTCCCTTTCGCACCTTTTGATTGCGCATCAGTTCTTTGAAACAAAAATCTACGGTCGGAAGCATGATAAAATCATCATCTGTGCGGTTCTTTCGTACTTTAGTTCCTGTTCTTTTTGACATATACTCTCCTCTCTGACAGCTTCCTATAGTCTGAGAAAAGATTATCTATAAATATTTTAACATATATTAATAGTATATTCCAGTTGGAAATACTAACCTTTTAAAAGATAACAATATCCTTCCCGTGCCGCACCAGGTTCCCTTCTCATCCTATATTCACTTGTCAATCGTTCATCACTTTGGAATAACACTCGATACCTTGAGCTCCCGAAAATGAATGAAATTAATCAGATTCTTTTGCAG
>ERZ808240.3356-NODE-3356-length-15744-cov-15.787176_pt1 | contig 15744 bp, 9 predicted proteins | sample MGYA00521084_ERZ808240 | MGnify/ENA primary metagenome ERZ808240 (study PRJEB31516, sample SAMN03275571) | gut metagenome | biome: mammalia-associated habitat; material: feces | host: Papio cynocephalus | place: Kenya | collected 2012-08-06 ... | reverse complement strand
AGGATGCCGACGAAGGACTCGAGGACCATGGCGCCGTAACCGACCTTCACGGCGTCGGCCTCATTGGAGACCTGCTTGGAGGAGGTGCCGGAGGAGACGAGGCTGTGGAAGCCGGAGAGGGCGCCGCAGGCAACGGAGACAAACATAACGGGGAACATCATGCCGGACTTCGTGGAGAAGCTGGTGAACATCGGGGCGGTCATCGTGGCCTGGCCGTTGACGCCAAGGACGACGATGCCGAGGACGGCACAGACGATCATGACGAGCATCATGATGGTCGTGAGGTAGTCACGCGGCTGCTTGAGCGTCTGGATGGGCATGGCGCCGGCGAAGACCAGGTAGACCATGACGATGGCGATCCAGGCGTTGGTGTCGAGGCGCAGCGGGGCGGCCATGCCGACGGCGAACATGGCAACGACCATGACGACGGCGAGCACGAACTCAGAAGCACCCTTGAGGTTGAACTTGTTGCGGGCCCAACCGAAGGCAATGGCAACGAACGTGAACAGGATTGAGATAGTGCCCGTGGAGGCGGCGGCGTAGTTCACGGCGTCAGAGGCCTTGGCGGACTGGGCGAACGTGCCGCAGACCATCGAGGTGAAGGCCGCGATGACGATGATGCAGAACAGCCAGCAGAACAGCAGGAACAGGCGGCGACCCGTCTTGCCGATGTACTTGTCGACGAGCTGGGCAAGCGACTTGCCGTTGTTCTTCATCGAGGCGTACAGGGCACCGAAGTCGTGGACGGCGCCGAAGAAGATGCCACCGACGAGGACCCACAGGACGACCGGCAGCCAGCCGAAGGCCATGGCAACGATCGTGCCCGTGACAGGGCCGGCGCCGCAGATCGAGCTGAACTGGTGGGAGAACACGGTAAACGCAGAGGCCGGGGAGAAGGCATTGCCATCCTCCATACGGCGGGCAGGCGTGACGGCGTTCACGTCAACGCCCCACTTGTTGGCGAGCCAGCGCCCATACAGCATGTAGCCGCCGAACAGCACCAAGGCTGCGACGAGCATAACGACGATTCCGTTCACAAACGCTCCTTCCATAGCGAGAGAAACCATGCGCAAAAAAGGAGGGCCGCTGGGTTTGGCACCCGACGGCCCTCCTTAAGACCGCCCGTTAGCAACGGGCGGCAATCTCAGCCACCCGTTCTAGATAATGACGACCTCAATAATGGATAGCTGCTTGTTCATGATTAGCTCTCTCGATTCACTTGGGCACGCATCCCCACGTGCCATCTCCAGTGGGTGACTCAGCATCATGACATGTCGGCGAACGGTGTCAACGAACGGGGCGAATGTTGGGCGATATAGAAACAAGCGCGAAACACTATGCAGAAGATGTTGATATGTATGCATGGGAGGCACCACGACCCGTACGGATGCAAACTCCGCCCCCTGGGAGCTTTTCTCGCAAAGTCCGCCTTTGGAGACGGAATCGGCCTCTGATTGGGCTCAGTTCGTCCCGGAAGGCGGAGTTTGTAGGCGCGGGTTGCCCCATCGTCTCGGGAAGCAGAGTTTGCGCCCGCACAAACGGCGCGCACGTAACCCTTGCTACCATAGAGGGCACGAGAAGGGAGGGCGCATGGCGCTCGATCCAAACTACGAGGACTTCCAGCGCCTCAGCCTGCGGTTTGCGGGGACGCTTGGCGCAAGCGACCCATTTGGCGCCGCGCGCGCGGCCGTGGACTTTGGCCACCGCTACGCCCAGAAGCGCGACTCGCTGCCGCAGACCGACGAGGACAGGGCGTTTCACCTCGTTGCGCGCGCAGCCGAGCTCATCGACTACCAGCTCCCATTTGCGACGGAGGTCACGGCGCCCCAGGTGATCGCCGAGGCCCGCAAGCTTCTGGGAGAGGCGCTCGAGCTTGACCCGGAGTGCCACGACGCGCGGCGCATGCTCTCTGCGGCGGAGTCCCCCACCCCCAACGACTACCACCACTTCCTCGCCACGGGCGCCGCAGAGGTGCTCGAGAGCTGCGGGCGCAGGCAGGATGCGATTGCCGGAGACGACGAGCTCTCCAACATGGCCCGCACGCTTGCCATGAGACCCTACCTGCGCTGGATGGCGGCCGCGTGCGCGAGCTCGCTCATCTGCGGGCGCTACCGACTTGCCCTGAGCGAGGGGCAGACCGCGCTGGCCATCGAACCCAACGACCCAGCAGACGTGAGCCTCACGCTGGCGCTCACCTACGCAAAGCTCGAGGACGAGGAGGGCTTCCGCGCCCTGTGCGCCACGGCAGACGAGCGCCGCGGACAGGCCTGGTACGGGCTCGCGCGCATGGCGTTCGCCTATAAGAACGAGGACTACGACGCGGCGAAGACCCAGGTCACGAGCCTTCTCGAGGCGTATCCCAATGCAGGCACGACGCTTGCCCGCCAGGATGACCTCCCGGACGGCGTGTATTCGCGCCTCTGCGTGGACCCGCTGAGCGAGGACGAGCTCATCCTGGCGACCTCCGAGGCAACCGTCCTGCTCCAGGAGGGCTACAGCGACGGCGAGCGTGGGTCCATGGGCTCATGGCTCGCCGGGCTCCCATGCGTCACGGAGGCGCGTGACCGCGAGCTCGAGAAAGACCCGAGCCTCGGAGAGGGGAACGCATGAACACGGCTTTCCTGAGAGAGGAGCTTCTCGAGCGCATCGCGCTGCACCGCGCCGAGAAGCTCGGGGGCCTGTCGAGCAGCGCGCTCGACGAGCTCCGCGTGGCGGTGCGCAAGGACCCGGATTCCTATCTCGAAGACGCGGGCGACCAGGACTTCTCGCGCCTCATCGATGCGCTTGACGCCTTTGACCAGGTCAGGCGCGATGCCGAGTTTCTCGATGACGACGACGCCTACCAGAAGGCATGCGACCGCGGCCTCGAGAAGCTCGAGTCCGCGTGCCGCGGCATCATGGACGGTGGAAGGTCCGTGTGCCTCGACGCCTCGTCCATGGAGGCAATCCTGCGCTCGAAGGACCTCGACGGGTCGCTGCCCAAGCTCACCGGACTCGTCGACCTCATCTCGCGCACGGGCTCCCTGTTCCCCCAGCCCGGCACCGTGGAGGGGACGGACGCCTGGGACGACGTCATGATGCGCCCCGCGCTGCGCCTCGTTGACACCGTCGCGTGCATTCAGGCCGAGTCCGGCCGCTATCGTCATGCCCGCGAGACGTGCGAGTGGCTCCTCTCGATGAGCCCGTCCGACGGGGTTGGCGCACGATACACCCTGGCGATCGCGCTCGCACGTCTCGAGGACGAGGCCGCGCTCGACGAGCTCGACGCGAGGTTTGGCAGGCAGGGAAACGCCTGGATGCACCTGGCGCGCACGCTGCTGCTGTTCAAGCTCGACCGCATCCCAGCCGCGCGACGCGCGCTGCGTGGGTATGCGAGCCTATGCCGAGGCGGCGCCTACGCCCTGCTGAGGCCCACCTACGTGGAGCCCTACCTGCCGACGCGCCCGCCCTTTGAGCCGGGAAGCTTCGAGGAGGCGACGATCGCCGTTCACGAATGCGATCCCGTCATCATGGACACGCCCGACTTTCTCGGCTGGGCAGGCGGCCAGGATGGCTTTGCCGAGCAGGCCCGGCGCTTCGCCCGCGAGAATGACCTGGACTGGTAGGTGCCACGCGGCCGCGCTCTGATATACTCTCCTTCGCACGTCCCCATCGTCTAGCGGCCTAGGACGCCACCCTTTCAAGGTGGATACCGCGGGTTCGAATCCCGCTGGGGGCACCATTTGAATCGCAAGGGCCCCGGCAGCGGGGCCCTTTTTGTTGGCAGGACCGCGCTTCGCCGTTCTCGGCCACGTTTTACGTATACAGGGGCCGAGAAACGCGCAAAACGTGGCTCAGAATGTTCTCGGCACGTAAAACATGGCTCGAAACGCATCTAGCGCTTGCGTAACCGCAGGTCACGGCCACTGGTATTCAGACTGAAAAGCGACTAAACTACCCGCTTGTTGAATCGATACGCACCTGGGGCACACACCTCAAACGAACGCGAAGCCCGCAGCCGCCTTCCAGGTCACCCGTCGTTTTTGAGAAGGACGGCAATGAAGCACATCCTCATGGCCTGCGGGACAGGCATCTGCACGTCGTCGGCGGTGCGCGAGCGCGTCTGCCAGGTGCTCGACGCGCACGGCTACGCCGGCAGCTACGACGTCACCCAGTGCAAGATGGCCGACGTTCCCGAGCTTGCGGACTCCCACGACTTCCTCGTTGCCGTGACGCTCATCCCCGGCACGCTCGACATCCCCTACGTCAATGGGATCCCGTTCCTCACCGGCGGCGACACGTCCGCCTCCGAGCGCACGCTCCTCGCGCTCATGAACGCGCCGAGCCGCGCGCGCAAGGCCGCGTGCTGCTTCGCGTAGGCATCCAACAGAGCGATTCTGCCAGGCCGTCCCATCTGGGGCGGCTTTTTTGTGCAAGAGAGACGGTGCGCAACGCAGACGCTACGTTTCGACCGATTGTCGCCCTACGGGCACGCACGAAACTGCACTATTCGTAGCGTCTGAGCGCCAAATGACAAACGCTACGTTTTGTTCGGTTATCACACCTTGGAGCGTGCGAGAACTGCCCAAACGTCAGCATTTGCGCGAGATGAGCGGCGCCCGCTTCACGCTCGCGCCCTCTCGGGCTCGAATCCATGGGGGCAGTAAAAAGACGCGAGCCCAGCGGGCCCGCGTCCGTCTCGTTAATGGTAGGGGCGGTGGGGTTCGAACCCACAAGCCTTCCGGCAAGGGTTTTTAAGACCCCCGCGTATGCCAATTCCGCCACGCCCCCGTGGTCTCCGTACTTTACCGCAATGAGGAGAGGCGTGGCTCCCATGCCACAGGTCCCGGCTCGCCCTCCTCGGCAGCGCTCGCAGCAATGGAGAGGCCGTACAGCAGGTCGCTCTCGCTCACGGTGAGCCGCTCGGCCGCGCACGCGCGCATGAGCTCGCTCACGCACAGCGCACCGGCAACGATGACGCCCGCGCGCTTGGGCTGAAGGCCGCAGACCTCGCGTCTGCGCTCGAGCGGCAGCCCCGCAAGGCGCTCGGCGAGCTCGTCGACCTCGTCGAGACCCAGGTCGTGAAGGTGCACGAAGCTCGGATCGTACGGCTCGAGCGCCGCCAAGATGGCGACAAGCGTCGTCACCGTTCCGCCAACGCAGACAAGGCGCCCCTCCGCCACGGCATCGCGCGCCTGCGCGGGGAGCTCCTCGCAGAAGCGCTCGCGGCAAAAGGCCCGCGCCCGCTCCAGCGCAGCCGCACACGGAGGATCCTCTCGCGAGAGAAACAGGTCCGTCGCGCGGCGGCATCCCACGTTGAGCGAGCGCACCGCCTCCAGCGAGACGCCGCGCTCCCCCAGCGTGCCCACCGCGACCTCCGTGGAGCCGCCGCCGTTATCGGCCACGACGATGCGCTGGCCGCGGAAGTCCTGCGCCACGCCGAGAAACGTAAGCGACCCCTCGACCTCGCCGGGGATGACCTGCGGCTCCAGGCCAAGCGCCGTCAGCCCCTCGAGGAGCACGCCCGAGTTGGCGGCGTCTCGCGCGGCGCTCGTCAGGGTGCAGCATGCGGCCTCGACGCCCGCCTCGCGCGCAGTGGCCACGTAGCCCTCGACGCACGCGAGTACGCGCTCGCACGCGGCGGCGGAGAGGAGGCCCGTCTCGGCCACGCCCTCGCCCAGGTTGCATATGGTCGACGTCTTGGCACAATGCTCTACGCGACCGCCCGCGACGCTGGCCACGCCCAGTCGCGCCGTGACGGTTCCGATGTCGACGACCGCGACGCGTGCCACCTAGCCCACCCCCTGCGTTGACGGGTCATAGCCAAAGATGAAGTCGAGGACAGAGACGTACCAGGGGTTTTCCGTGTCCTGCGTCTGGGAGGAGTCGCTCGTGACGCTCTCGTCGGTCGCAGCGCTGCCGGAGTCCTCGATGCCGTCGACATCAACAGCGGTTTCGCCCTCGGCCACGTAGCCGCGACGACGGGCCTCGTCCTCGATGCCCTCGCGCGTCATGAGCGAGTCGACCTCGCCCTGGAGCTGCGTGGCGCTCGAGGTCGCGGCGTCCAGGCGCTCGGCGAGCACCGCGTTGGTGCGCTGGGCGCTATAGAGCGCCTTGGCAGGCGCGTACAGAGCCGCGACAAGGGCCACGACACCCACCACGACGATGCAGACGAGGCGATGCGCGTCGGCCCACGAGGCGATGCCGGACGCCTTGGTTGCCCCGCGAGAAGCGGCGCGGCCGGCAGACCCGCCGGCGGCAACACGAGACCCGCGAGTTGCCGCGCGAGACCCGCGGGCAGAGGCCCGAGAGCCTCCCGCAACGGTACGGGGCCCGCGGCCAGGCGTATGGCGGGGACGCGCGCCCCGCGTTGACTCAGAATATGCGCTCATGACGTTCCTGCTTCGTTTGTGCTGCGTGTGAACTCATGCAACGCGCCCGTCCGGACGAGCCGAGCGGGCGCGCATGCGTCTTTGCCTATAGTTTAGCCCTCGCGCTTGGCCTGGGCCCAAAGCTCCTCAAGCTCCTCATGCGAGAGATCCTCGAGCGCCTGACCGCGACCCGCGGCCACCGCCTCCATGGCAGACCAGCGGGCGCGGAACTTCTCGCAGCTGTGACGCAGCGCCGTCTCGGCGTCGATGCCCTCCTTGCGCGCCACGTTGACGGCAGAGAACAAAACGTCGCCGAACTCGTCGAGCGCCTGCTCGCTGCCGCGCTCCTCGGCCGAGAACTCGCGGCGCTCCTCGTCCACCTTGTCCCAGACGTCTGCCGTGGTGTCCCAGTCAAAGCCGCAGGCGGCGGCCTTCTTGGAGATCTTCTGCGCCTGCATGAGCGACGGCAGCGCACGGGGCACGGAGTCCAGAAGGCCGGCGGGCGGCTCGTCTGCCTCGGCGGCGTCGCGGCGCTCCTCGAGCTTCACGCGGCTCCAGATGTCGAGCACCTCGCCCGCGTCCGCCGCGGACACGCCGGCGCCAAAGACGTGCGGGTGACGGCGGACGAGCTTCTCGTCCAGGTCTCGACAGATGTCGGCGAAGGTGAACTCGCCCGCATCGGCCGCGATCTGGGCGTGGAGCAGCACCTGCATGAGCACGTCGCCGAGCTCCTCGCGCAGGTGCGCCGCATCCCCCGCCTCTATGGCGTCGACGGCCTCATAGGCCTCCTCGATCATGTTCTTCTTGATGCTCTCGTGCGTCTGCTCCCTGTCCCAGGGGCAACCGTCCGGCTGGCGAAGGCGCCAGATGGTGCGCACGGCCTGCTCCAGCTCGCGCTGGCGGCCCGGAGCGCCCCCGCGCAGCAGCGTCTGGGCATCCGCGCGGGCACGAGGCTCATCGTGGCGGCCACCGAGAAGCTCCACGATGCCGTCCTGGCACAGGCGCTCGATGACGCCGGCAGCGAGACGGGTGGCACCCTCGGCGCCTGGGTGCAGGCGGCCGTCCGCGTACAGCGCGGTGTCGGCGGGGACGAGCCCCGAGCCGTCCACGTAGTTGAGGCCGAGGCGGGCACACTCGTCGCACAGGATGCTCCCCACCCAGGCAAGGCTGCGGCCGTGGGGGCGCGAGGCGTCGGCGTCGGCGCGCCACACGGGGCTCAGCACGTAGATGGGCGTGTCGCAGAAGCGGTCGGCGAGCTTGGCGAGGTAGCGGCTCATGTTCTCCACGAGGTCCTCGGCCGTGTCCGTGTGGGCCCAGTCGTTCGTGCCATAGGCGACGAGTATTGCCGCGGGCGGGTTCTCGCGCAGCAGCTTCATGCCGCGCAGCGTGTGGGCGTCAAAGTGGTGGCCCGCGATTGCCTGGTTCACGAGGTCGAGCCCGAGCGCGCGCGAGACCTGCGCCGGCCAGGAGCTGCCGGGCGTCCCCACGACATAGCCCTGCGTGATGGAGTCTCCCAGCGCAAGCAAGTAGCCACGCGCAGGCGCCTGCTCGAGGCTGCCGTTCGTGGAGAGGTTGCCCACGGCAACGGACATAAGGCAGGGCAGGTAGACCGTGACGCTTGCGGGCGCGTGGTTGGGGTTGGCAAACGCGAGCGTCACGGCGCCGTCCCGCGCAGGGGCCGTCATGACGTAGGAGCCGTCAACGTATAGGTCGATGCCGTCCACGAGGCCCGCCTCCGCGGCGCGCTCGTCACCGCGCGCACGGGCGAGCTCAATCGTCTCGGCCACGGCGGCGCTCTCGTAGTGGATGGGGGTCACGACGGAAAGGTCGAACGAGACCTCGTCTCCCGTGGTCACGAGGTTGATGGTGACGCCGGCCGTATAGCTGGCAGCACGCTCGCGGCCGGCTTCGGCCGCAGCGTCCATCTGCTTGTTGGACATGCGGGATGGCCTCACGAGGCCGTCGGGGCGATAGACGAGGTGATGGGCGCCACGAATGAACGGCGCGATGTTTGCTGCGGTCATGTCTTCTTTCCTCTCGATGGGTTTCCCGGCAAGTGTACCCCGCCACGGGCACGCCTCGGACGCGCCTGACACAACGCTTACGCACGAGAGGGGCGGCCCCGCACGCGCGGGACCGCCCAGATCGAGACGGACATGGCAAACGAACCCGTCCCCGATGTCAGGGGGCGTTAGGCGAGGCCCTCCTCCTCGGGGTAGGTCACGCCCCACTGGCGGCGCAGCTGCGTCATGATCTGCATGTTGTCCTGCGTGTAGGCGAGCATCTGGTGCTCGACCTCGTCCCCGGCGACGGCGCGCTCGAGGTCTGCCACCTCGTAGCACAGCGCGTAGGCCTCCTCGCCCAGGTGGATCTCCTCGCGGCGGTTGTCGGCCGTCCACGTGATGGTGGCGCGGTCCGCGCGCGGGTAGTTCATGATCTCGATGTAGCAGTCCTCGAAGCTCAGCATGGCGCGCTTGGGCTGCTTTGAGTGCAGCGACATCGTGATGGTGGCCATCTGCATCTCGGCGTTGCGCATGACGATGCCGCTCGTGACGTCGACGCCCGTCTCGCACGCGTTGCAGATGGAGATGACGTCCACGGGCTGGCTCACCATGAACAGGCGCGCGAGCGTCACGGGGTAGACGCCGATCTCGAGCATGGCGCCGCCCGCGCGGTTGCGGCTGAAGAAGTGGTTCTCGGGGTCATAGGGCTTGTAGCTGCCAAAGTTGAGTGTGGCGAGGTTGAGCTTGCCAAAGTCGCCCGCCATGGCACGCGCGATGAGGCCGCGGTAGAGGGGCATGTGCAGGATCGTCGTGGCGTCGACGAGCTCGACGTGGTGCTCGTCGGCGAGCTTGATGGCCTCGTCGAGCTCCTCGGAGTTGAGGGTGATGGACTTCTCGCACAGCACGTGCTTGCCCGCGGCGAGCGCCCCGCGCATGAAGGCGATATGGGTGTTGTGCGGCGTGGAGATGTAGATGGCGTCCACGTCCGGGTCCGCGTAGAGCTGCTCGGGGGTCTCGTAGACACGCTCGATGCCCCAGCGCTCGGCAAACGCCACGGCCTTGGCGTGCGTGCGGTTCTGGACGGCCACGAACTTGCGGCCGGCGAGCGCGAGCGACTGCGCCATCTCGTTGGCGATGCCGCCGCAGCCGATGACGGCCCAGCGCAGCTGCGGAGCCTCGAACAGGTCGCTGGGGAAGGGCTTGCCCTCCACGGACGCGAAGGCCGCCTTGGCCGCCGCGGCGGCGTCGATGGGGCCGGCGTTGGTGTTGTCTGCCATGTGTGCTCCTCTCAGCCAGCGAAGGCGCTGGCGGCCCTTGGTTGACGCCTGCATCATAGCGCATGCTGATTATGTCTGTACATAATCGACACGAGACGGACCGTGCGGCGCTCACAAACTCCGCCTTTGGGGACGAACATGGCTGCGGCCCAGCCAAACTCCGCCTCCGGGGATGTTCTGGGCCCGATTTGGGGCCGATTTCATCCCCGGAAGCGGAGTCTGCGAGATAGGACTTAGAGACCGGACAGCGGGGCAGACAAGCGGGGAACGCCAGCAGCGAGCAGCATTCGCTCGACGTAGGAGTCCGAGCATGCCTCGGCATACGAAAAGCGCACGAATTTGAGGCCCAGCAGCGTAAGTCTCGACTCGCGACGACGCTCGTCGAGGACGGCCTTGTCGAAGCCGTCCTTCGCCATCTGCGGGTTCACGTATTTGTCCCACCCATCAAGCTCGCCTGCAACGCCTCTGGCAAGCGAACCTGGCGACAGTTCTCCCAGCCGCAGCATGCTCGAGAATTCGCCCTCGCTCATTCCGGGCGGGAGCCAAAGGCAATCGGGGCGGTATGGCTGGTCCGGGTTCAACGGATCAACAAGCTCGACCTGCATCCTCGGACAGGCAAAGCCAAGGGCTAGGATGCGCGCCCTCAGCATCGATTCGCCGCCGTTCTCGCACCGGGCATCCGAGAGCAGCGCGCGTCGACGCGCGGTGGCCACTCCCCTATACCCCGAGAAGCGATCAAACGAGCGGAGCAACTCGTCCGGAGTCCATCCAAGCTTTGCAAGCGCAGCGTCCGCAACCGGCATGGCCGAGCAAAAATCAAGACTTCTGAGACAGTCGAAGGTGGTCCGCACAATATCCGTAACCGGCACTCCGCCGGCAACTCTTGGCTCGTACGCGCCCGCGGGGTGCCATTCGACTTCCTTGGAACGAATCGCATGGGAGCGGGGGCTCCTCAGCGCCTGGGGTTTAAGCAGCATGCGAGGAGCAAGTTGAAGAATGCCATGGGCCACCGCAGCCGACCGCTGGCAGAACACCCATCCGGGGCGCGCGGATGACAACGCACGCAAGACGTGGAGGTGCTTCTCCGACCCGTTGAGCTTCTGCCAGTGGTCAGGGGTGTCATAGAGGCCGGGATATGGGGAGATGAGCTCGCCGCTGGCCATTCTCGCACGGAGCAGGTGACGGCCCCTGTCAGTGACGGAGTGCAGGCATTCGCCACGACTCCATGCCGACGCGAGACGCGCCGCGACCTCTCTTTCTGCCGCTCGGCTCATCAGATTGCCACCTCCCGCCTGCTTTGTAGCAAACGGGAGCGCACAGAAACCTGACGGGGACCCAACAGACATCTAACACCACAGCTACCGGGCAAATTATGCTCACGATATCCTCGGCGTTGAATCCGCGAATGGCGCTTCATCCGACGTGAGTGGCAGTCATCAGCCACTCTCGCAAACTCCGCTTTAGGGGAGGAATGCGAGCGCGGCCCGGCCAAACTCCGCCTCCGGGGATGTTCTGAGCCCGATTTGGGGCCGATTTCATCCCCAGGAGCGGAGCTTGCGAAAAAACGTCCCCATGTACGGAGTTTGCAAGACGGGAAGCAAACCAGCAGCAAGCCCGCGTCTCGGCGCTACTCCTCGGGGTCGTCGTCTCCGCCGGCGAGCTCGAGGACGGAGAGGGCCTGGGGCACGGCGCCCGAGTCGTCGCGCCGCAGCGGGTAGGCGACCTTCTCGGTCTTGGGGTACACGAGCGCGCGCTGCTCCTTGAGCTTGAGCGTGAGCTCGCGCGAGCACTTGAGTCCCTGGAAGATGATCCTGCCGCTCGCGATGGAGACGCTCGAGACGCCCAGGCGCTGGGCGCGGATGCGGATGCGCGTGCGGTCGAACAGGTTGCACGCGGCCTGGGGCAGGGCGCCGAAGCTCTCCTCGCACTCGTGCTGCAGGGCGTCCACCTCGGCAAGGTCCACGGCGCAGGCGAGCTTTCGGTACACGAGCACGCGGCGGTCCACCTCGGGCAGGTACTCCTCGGCCAGGTAGAAGTCGGCCGGGAGGTTGATGTTGACCTCGCTCTGGACAAGGTCGTCCGCGGCGTCGCCACGCGCCTCGGCCACGGCCTGGCCGAGCATCTGCGTGAACAGGTCAAAGCCCACGCTCGAGAGGTTGCCGTGCTGCTCGGCGCCCATGAGCGAGCCGGCGCCGCGAATCTCGAGGTCGCGCATGGCGACGCGCATGCCGCTGCCGAGCTCCTGGAACTCGTTGATGGCCGTGAGGCGCTCCGTGGCCTCGGGCGTGAGCGGGCGCTCGCCCGGGAACATGAAGTAGGCGTACGCCTGCGTGCGGCCACGCCCCACGCGGCCCTTGAGCTGGTAGAGCTGTGCCAGGCCCAGGCGCTGGGAGTCCTCGATGATGAGCGTGTTCGTGTGGGGGTTGTCGATGCCGCTCTCGATGATGGTCGTGGCCACGAGCACGTCGATGTCGCCGCGCTGGAACTTCATCATCATGTCCTCGACCTGCTTGGCGCTCATCTTGCCGTGCGCCACGCCCACGCGGGCCTCGGGCGCGGCCTCGAGCACGCGGGCCTCGGCCTCGTCGATCGTCTTGACGCGGTTGCTCACGTAGTAGACCTGGCCCTTGCGCGCGAGCTCGGCGCGGATGGCGGCCGAGACCACGTCCGGGTCGTACTCGCCCACCGTGACCTTCACGGGCAGGCGCCCGGGCGGCGGCGTCATGATGAGGCTCATGTCGCGCACGCCGCTCATGGCCATCTGCATCGTGCGCGGGATGGGCGTGGCCGAAAGCGTGAGCACGTCGACCTGCTCGCGCATGTTCTTGAGCTGCTCCTTGTGCTGCACGCCAAAGCGCTGCTCCTCGTCCACGATGACGAGACCCAGGTCATGCGGGTTCACGTCGCTCGACAGCAGGCGGTGCGTGCCCACGAGCACGCTCACCTTGCCGTTTGCGAAGCCCTCGAGGGCCTGGCGCTGCTGCTTTGCGGTGCGGAATCGGCTGAGGACCTCCACCTCGAAGTCGAACGGGGCAAAGCGGTTGAAGAACGTCTCGAAGTGCTGCTGCGCGAGGATCGTGGTGGGGCACAGGACCATGACCTGACGCCCCTCGGCCACGCACTTGAACGCGGCGCGCAGGGCCACCTCGGTCTTTCCGAAGCCCACGTCTCCGCACAGCAGGCGGTCCATGGGCTTGGCGGTCTCCATGTCGGCCTTGATGTCGTTCACGGCCGTGCGCTGGTCTGCCGTGAGCTCGTAGGGAAACGACGCCTCCATCTCCTCCTGCTCGGGCGTGTCGGGCTCGAAGGCGTGGCCCTGGACGCTCGCGCGGCGCGTGTACAGGTCCACGAGGTCAAACGCGAGGCGCTTGGCGTTCTTGCGGGCCTTGTTCGTGGCGCGGGACCAGTCGGCCGTGTTCAGGCGCGTGAGGCGCGGACTCGAGCCGTCCGGCCCCACGTAGCGCGTGATGCGATCCACCTGCTCGAGCGGCACAAACAGCTTGTCGCCGCCGGCGTACTCGAGAAGGAAGTAGTCGCGCTCGCGGCCGCCCACCTCCTGGCGCACGATGTCGGCGAACAGCGCGATGCCGTGCGTGGCGTGGACGACGTAGTCGCCAGGCTTGAACGGGAACGTGATGCTCGTGGGGTCCACGCGACGGCGGGAGCGGTGCCTGGCGATGCGGGCCGAGAGGTCGGCCACGGACAGCACGGCGAGCTTGGCCGTGGGCGCCACGATGCCTGCGGGCACGGCGGCGTCGATGAACGTCACCTGGCCGCGCGGCAGGGAGGGCGCGCAGGCGGACTCGTTTGCCTTGGGGTCGAGAAGCGGCACGCGGTTCTCGGCGGCACTTGCGAGGGACTCGCCGAACACGATGCGCTCGTCGCCAAAGTTGAGCTCGAGGTGCTCGCGGGCCGAGCGGTCTGGCACGGCGAACAGCACGGAGAAGCCGTCGCCCACGAGCTGGCGCACGCGGCCGAGGAGGCGCGTGTCGCTGCCGGAGATGCCGGGCTGTCGAACGAGCAGCTCAGAGGTGACCTGCGTGCCCACGCGCAGCATGCTCGCGAAGGAGAGGCGCTGCTGGCTGCCAAAGTCCATGTCGCGAGGGGCCGTGAACAGGCCCTTCGTGCTCACGCCGGCGTTGCGGGCAAGCTGCTCGGCCTCGTCTGAGCCACGCACGCAGTCGTCGAACAGGGCGCGCGGCTCGGCAAAGCACATGAGGGCGTCCGCACAGACGTGCTCGAGCGGGCTGGCCGTCTTTCCGTAGAGCGCCGGCAGGTAGCGCTCGAGCGCCGGCTCGGAGCTGCGTGCCTCGATGAGCTCGAGGTCCGCGGCGAGCCTCGTGTCGTTCTGGGCGGCCGTCCACAGGGCCTTGCGGGCGTGGGCCACCGTCTCGTCCGTGAGGGCGAGCTCGCGGCACGGGCGCACCGTGACGCTCTCGAGGTCGCCGATCGTCTGGCCGGTGGAGGCCACCATGCGCCTCACGCGGTCAATCTCGTCGCCAAAGAACTCGACGCGCACGGGCGTGGCCGCCTGGGCCGGGAAGATGTCGACCGAGTCGCCGTGGATGTGGAAGGTGCCCGGCCCGTCCACCTCGCCCGGGTCCGCATATCCCAGCCCCACGAGCAGCGGCCCCACGTCCTCGAAGGGCACCTCGTCGCCCACGGCAAACGTCGAGCTCGCCCAGTAGCCCGAGCCCACGGGCGGCACGCGGCGCAGCAGCGAGCGCGCGCTCGCCACGACGACGCACGGCTCGCCGGTCGCAAGCCGGCCGATGGCCTCCGTGCGGGCGCCGACGACGGCATCGTCTGGCACGTCGCTCTTCCACGGCAGGTCGCGGCGCTCGGGATAGCGCAGCACCACGTCCTTGCCAAGCCACGCCTCGAGCGAGCGGGCCGCGCGCTCGGCGGCCTCCTCGCCCGAGACCACGAACAGGCACGGGCGCGGATCGGCCGCCCAGACGCTCGCAAGCACGAGCGTGCGGGCGCTCTGAGAGACGGCGATGGTGGCGTCGTGGCCGGCGCGCAGCTCGGACAGCGCCGGGAGGAGCTCGGGCGCGCCGAGCAGCTGGCGAGAGACTCGATTGATGAGCACGCTACTTCACCTCGCGATTCGTCGAGCGCGTGAGCCCGCCGAGGAACTCCTCGCCCGCGGCGAGGTCTGCCTTGGTGGCCTGCCAGGACCAGTTGCCCTCCGCGACGCCGGGCACGTTCATGCGAGCCTCGTCGCCGAGCAGCGCCGCGTCCTGCAGGGTGCACATGACGACGTTTGCCCCGCTGCCAAAGGCCGTGCGCATGAGGTTGGCGGCAAGACCGCGCGCCGCGCCCGCGTCGAGGCCAAAGCGCTGGGCGCACCAGCCCACGAGCGTCTGGTTGTCGTGCGTGGAGGTGTAGGCCACCTTGTCTGCGTGGGGCGCCCAGCCGCCGCGCACGTCGTTGTCGGCAAACTGCATGACGTCCATGCCGCAGCAGCCCACCTGCGCGAGCAGGGAGCGCGTGGCGGGCGTCACCGACCCCAGGTCCTCGGCGATGATGGGCAGCTGGCCGAGAAGCTCGTGCGCGCGGCGGAACAGCGAGATGCCCGGGCCCGCGTGCCAGGCTCCCTCGAGCGCCGTGCAACCGGCCGGCACGCCGTAGTAGTTCTGGAAGCCCAGGAAGTGATCGAGGCGCGTGACGTCATAGAGCGCGAACGTGCGCGCAAGGCGCCGCATCCACCAGGTGTAGCCGTCTGAGCGCATGGCGTCCCAGCGGTAGCACGGGTTGCCCCACAGCTGGCCGTCCTTGGCGAAGGCATCGGGCGGGGTGCCGGCCTGCAGCGTGGGCCTGCCGTCCGCGTCGACGCAGAACTGCTCGGGTGCGGCCCAGACGTCTGCCGAGCAGGCCGCGACGTACATGGGGATGTCGCCGATGATGCGGATTCCGCGCGCGTTGGCGTAGGCGCGCAGATCCATCCACTCCCACTCGAACTCCCACTGCGCAAAGCGGTGGAAGCGGATGCCGTCCGCCAGGCGCGGGTCATCGAGCAGCTCGGGCGTCCAGTGGCGCCACTCGTCCGGCCACGTCTGCCACTCGTCCGTGCCCGTGAGCTCGGCGATGGCGGCAAAGCAGGCATATGGG
>ERZ808240.3355-NODE-3355-length-15747-cov-8.202141_pt1 | contig 15747 bp, 7 predicted proteins | sample MGYA00521084_ERZ808240 | MGnify/ENA primary metagenome ERZ808240 (study PRJEB31516, sample SAMN03275571) | gut metagenome | biome: mammalia-associated habitat; material: feces | host: Papio cynocephalus | place: Kenya | collected 2012-08-06 ... | reverse complement strand
GCTTCAACAACAACATCGACGACAAGAACTACACCCTCCGCTCCAACGTGGACATCAACGTGACCCCGACCACGAAGCTGGCTGTCCGCCTGACCGGCAACTTCCGCGACTATCAGGGACCTCTGAACGGAGGCAGCGACGTCTACCGTCAGGTGATGCACTCCGACCCAGTCCTCTTCCCGGCCTACTACCCGGTGGACGACGACCACGTCGGCATCCAGCACATCATGTTCGGCAACTACGATGACGGCTCCTACATCAACCCGTACGCCAACCTCGTGAAGGGCTACAAGGACTACCAGCGCTCCCAGATGATCGCAGCCGTGGAGATTGACCAGGACCTCAAGTTCATCACCAAAGGACTGACCTTCATGACCCTGTTTAACCTCACCAGGCTTTCCGAATATACTGTCAACCGCCAGTTCAACCCTTACTGGTACACCCTTGACCGCTACGACTCCTACACGGGCGAGTACCACGTCAACCGAATCAACGAGAACGGAACCGACTACCTCACTTATTCGGAAGGCGCGAAGACGGTGAGGAACACGATGTACTCCGAGACGCGCCTGAACTATGCGAACTCATTCGGCAGGCACGACGTGACCGGTCTTCTGGTTCTCACCGCGAGCGAGTCCCTGACCGCCAACGCGGGTTCCCTCCAGCTGTCCCTGCCTTCACGCAACGCCGGACTCTCCGGACGTTTCACCTATGGATTTGACAAGAGGTATTTCATTGAATATAACTTCGGTTACAACGGCTCCGAGCGCTTCCACAAGTCGCACCGCTGGGGATTCTTCCCTTCCGCCGGCCTGGCGTGGATGATGTCCAACGAGAAGTGGTTCAAGCCGGCGGCCAAGGTCGTCAACAACCTCAAGCTCCGCTACTCCTACGGCCTTGTCGGCAACGACAACATAGGCTCAAGCAGCAACCGTTTCTACTATCTCTCCGAGATGAACATGAACAGCTCAAGCAAGTCCGCGGCTTTCGGCGAGACCAGGAACGTGAGCTATTCGGGAGTGGATGTCCTGCGCTACGCCAACGAGGCGATCACATGGGAGAAGTCCTACAAGTCCAACTACGCCCTTGAGCTGGGGCTCTTCAAGAAGCTCGACATCATCGCCGAGTACTTCACCGAGCACCGCACGGACATATTCATGCAGCGCGCCGACATCCCTAACACCATGGGTCTCCAGGCCGCCGTCTACGGCAACATCGGACAGGCGCGCGCGAAGGGCGTCGACATCCAGGCCGACTACAAGCAGGCCTGGGCAAGCGGCCTCTGGGCTTCCGCCAGAGCGAACTTCACCTACTCCACCGGCAAGTACGACGTCTACGAGGAGCCGACCTATCCCGAGTCCTACCGCCAGCACGCCGGCAGGTCCATCAAGCAGACATGGGGCTACATCGCCGAGCGCCTCTTCATCGACGACGAGGACGCCGCCAACAGCCCGTCGCAGGCCGCTTTCGGCAGCCAGTACGGCGGTGGTGACATCAAGTACACCGATGTCAACGGCGACGGCGTGATCACCAATGCGGACATGGTGCCGATCGGCTACCCGACATCCCCTGAGATCATCTACGGCTTCGGTGTGTCGCTCGGCCACAAGGGGTTCGACTTCTCGGTGTTCTTCCAGGGTATGGGACGCGAGTCCTTCTGGATTGACGCCACAAGCGCCTACAACACGAGGACGAACAAGTACGGCACCGCCCCGTTCGTGAACAACGGACAGCTGCTGAAGGCCTACGCCGACAGCCACTGGAGCGAGGACAATCGTGACATCTACGCCCTGTACCCAAGGTACAGCGCCTACGAGAACAAGAACAACACCCAGGTCAGCACCTGGTGGATGAGGGACGGCTCGTTCCTCCGCCTCAAGCAGATGGAGTTCGGCTACACCCTCCCGCAGAAACTCACCAACAAGATCCACGTCGACAACCTCCGCGTCTACTTCCAGGGCAACAACCTCCTGTGCTGGAGCAAGTTCAAGCTCTGGGACCCAGAGCTCGCCGGGGAGGGCTTCAACTACCCGATCCAGAGGACATTCAACATCGGCGTGAACGTGACCTTCAAATAATCCTTGACTATGAATATGCGCAAGAATATCAATAAATCAATAGCTTCCGCGCTTGCCGCCGCGGCTCTTCTGTTCAGCTCCGGCTGCAACGGATTCCTCAATGTGGTCCCGGACGACGGCCTGCCGTCCATCGAGACCGCCTTCAACCTCAGGTCGTCGGCGATCAAGTATCTGGCCACCTGCTATTCCTACATGACCCTTGACGGTTCCATGGGCAATGACCCGGCGTTGCTCGGCAGCGACGAGTTGTGGGATCTCTACGGGCGTACCACGACCAACAGATCCGACCGTGTGCCTTTCACGATGTCCTACATCGCCCGCGGCAACATGAGCGCCAACACGGTCTACGCTAACGACTGGGCCTCGATGTACGAGGGCATCCGCTGCTGCGACATCTTCGTCGACAACATCCATAGAGTCCCTGACATGGGCGATTCGGAGAAGGCGCAGTGGATCGCCGAGGTGACGTTCCTCAAGGCCTACTACCACTTCAACCTCGTCCGCAAATGGGGACCTGTCCCGATCATCCGCGAGAGTCTCCCCATCGACTCGTCCGTGGACGAGGTGCGCGTGCACCGCGACAACATCGACGACTGCTTCGACTTCATCCTCGAGCTTCTGGACAGGGCGATGCCTGACCTGCCGCTCGTCAACCCGTCGGTCGATGAGTACGGACGCGTCAACCAGGCCATCTGCGCCTCGTTCAAGGCCAAGGTGGCTGTCTACGCCGCCAGCCCGCTGTTCAACGGCAACTCGGAGCAGGCCGCCCTTGTCGACACCGACGGGACTACCAGACTGTTCCCGGAGAAGACCGACGACGAGAAACTCGCCCGCTGGACCGCCGCCATGGAGGCCTGCCGCGAGGCCATCGCCGTCTGCGACGAGGCGAACATCTCCCTTTACGAGGGTGATGACATCACCTACCGCATGACCGACTCCCTCAAGACAACCTTGACTCTTCGTAACGCATTCAACCAGAAGTGGAACAGCGAGCTCATCTGGGGCAACACTCAGTCGCCTTCCGGGACAATGAACATGTACCACAAGCTCTGTATGCCGATCCTCAACGGGTACACCGACATGCTCGGAGGCTACATGTTCATCGGCGTCCCGCTCAAGATCGCCGAGCAGTTCTACACCGTGCACGGGCTGCCTATCGCCAACGACTCCGAGTGGGCCAACATCAACCCTATGGACCTGAGGGTCGGCGACGACCAGCATTCCTACTACATCTGCAAGGGACGCAAGACCGTCAAGCTCAACTTTGACCGCGAGCCGCGCTATTACGCCTCCCTCGGCTTCGACGGGGGCAACTGGCTCGGCCAGCTCGGCAACTACAACGACCTCAAGCCTGAGGATGTACACTTCGTGGCGTGCCGTATGGGAGGGACACATGCCAAAAGGGGCAGTCAGACCGGCCCGGTTACGGGATTCCTTCCCAAGAAGCATTTCCCGATCCAGGCGACTTGGACAGGGCCCAACTCCTTTACGGGGGCCGGCACCACGTGGTATCCTTGGCCTATGATCCGCCTGTCCGACCTGTACCTCCTCTACGCGGAGGCCATCAACGAGGCCGAGGGACCGAACGGGGCGCACAGCGAGGACCTTTTCAAGTACCTCAACCTCGTCCGCGAGCGCGCGAGGATCCCTGATGTCAAGGCCGCCTGGGACACCTACAGCAACAGCCCGGGCTACTACGGCACCAAGGTCGGGATGCGCGCCATCATCCACCGCGAGCGTCTCAACGAGCTTGCCTTCGAGGGTCAGCGTTTCTGGGATCTCCGCAGGTGGAAGGAGGCTCCGGCCGAGTACCAGAAGGGAATTTACGGCTTCGACGTCACCTCGGCAAAAGAGGAGGACTACTACGTCAAGAAGTTCCTCTACGAGCAGAAGTTCGGACTCAAGGACTACTTCTGGCCGATCCCTACAAGTTACATAGAGGTCAATCCCAACCTTGTGCAGAACATCGGTTGGTAACAGTAAAGAGAACATCACAAATGAAGAAAAGGATATTATTTACATCAACATCAGTAGCGGCCATGCTGCTTTCCATAGGCTGTGCGGAGGAGAACCACGGCAGGATTGACCAGCTTGACGAGAGCCTCGAGGCTCCGCAGCCGGTTACGGTTACTAAGGTCAAGCCGACAAGCGGCGGAGCCGTCGTCTGGGTGGAGATTCCCGACGACAAGAACATCAAGGGCGTCGTGGCAACCTACACCCGTGGAGGCGTGACGGTTGACGCCAAGGTCTCCCGCTACGTAGACAGTCTGACGGTCGAGGGCTACGCCGACACCGACGAGCATGAGATGGAGGTCTGCTCCTTCAACGTGAACGAGGTCAAATCCGAACCCGTGGTTGTCAGGTTCACGCCGGAGGCCCCGGCCATCCGCAAGGTGACCCCTACGATGATCGCCGCCGCCGGTGGCGTGAAGGTCAGGATCACAGGTAACGAGAGCAAGTCTGACCTGGCCGTCTGCCTGCTCCGTGACCAGAATGTGGGCAACGCCGACAAGCCGGTGGATGAGATCAAGTGGAAGGAGGTCACCACTCTGTTCACTGCAAGTGACAATGTCACCCTTACACGAAGGGGGATAGAGGCCAAAGAGGCCGTGTTCGGGGTCTATGTGCGCGACCGTTGGGGCAACATCTCCGACACGGTCAAGGCCGTGCTCACTCCGTTGCCCGAGATAAAGATCCCCGTCGCCGCGGCCGAGGTCGACGTGGACGGTCATAAAGGGAAGACCAAAGGCTTCTCCTATAACGGGAAGGCCATATGGAGCCAGGACGACAATCTGTTCGAATATGAGTCCGAGAGGTCTTCTTACCCTGTCAGCGGCCTTTGGGACGGAACCGGAAATTCATACACCGGAAAGATTCTAGCCGTTGACAGAGCCCCGATTCCGTGTTGGTTCACGATCGATCTGGGATGCGAGATTGAAGCCAGCCGCATCGCAACGCTTCCACGGTACGATTACCCCGAACTGTTCGGCGACGCCCACGTCCGCGACTTCGAGTTCTGGGGCAGCAACAATCCGACCGGAGCCCCCGGCACCGGCAAGCATGGCTTCGACGACTCTTGGAAATGCCTCGGAACGTTCACCCAGTACAAGCCTTCCGGCTATCTCGATGACGGGACACCAGGCGCGGTCACGCCGGAGGATCGTGAGGCCTTCAACAACGGAAACGACTTTGAGCTCGACAGCGAAAAATTCCCTGACGCCACTTACCATTTCCGTTACCTCAGGGTTGTCATGACCTCCTATGTGGCTTGGAATATGCCGGACGCCGCAAATGCGGCCGTTCAACTTGGTGACATCTCCCTATATGGACGAGTTACAAAAACCGACAACTAAGGAATATGAACAAGAAAATTACAAAATCGAATATTCTTTTGGCCGTAGGGGCGGCCTTCGCGCTTGTCTCTTGCGGCGGCCAGGACGAGATCTACAAGGAGTGGGTCAAGAAGGGCGGCTATGACTACCCGGCCAAGGCCATCAACCTGTCCTCCGTGACCGGCTACAAGAGCGTGATAATCAACTGGGAGAAGCCGATGGATCCTGCTGTGAGGACCGCCAGGCTGTATTGGGACAATTACGCATCTTCCGTTGATGTGGACTACGCCGACTATTCTGACGGCAAGGTCTCCGTGCCTGTAAACGATCTGGAGGATCGTTCCTACACCTTCGACATCGTCAACTACGATGACGCCGGCAACCAGTCCCTCGCCTCCGAGATCACTGTATCGCCTTACAGCGACAGTTGGATGGTCTCCCGCTCGGAGCGCACAATCTCATCGGCCCGAATGGAAGGCAAGAACGCAAAAATTGTGATGTCAAAGGCCACGGACGAGATGATCGCCACCCGCTTCCGTTACAAGAACCTTCAAGATGAATGGGTTGATTGTGAGACAGTCCTAAAGCCTGGCGAGAACGAGGTGACATTCCCTAATGCTCTCAAAGGCAAGAGGTTTGAATATTCCTCATCCTTCTGCCCCGCCGCAGGCAAGGACACGGTCTGGCGTGCGTGGACAAGGACTACGGACGGTATCTCCTACCAGCTTGACGGCAGCCATTGGAATGTGACGGCGACAAACGGTCAGATCAATCAAAACAACACACCTGATAAAATATTTGATGGCAGGGTAGGTTCCTATTATAGTTGGCACAGCTCAAAGTCCGACCACAATAAACTCGCGTTCCCGAAGATCCTTTCGATCGACACAATGGTCTCCCCAGGCGAGGAATATGCTTTCACAGGCTTTACCTTCTACGAAAACGACTCCTCACCATCCATGCGCTACATCAAAAACTATGTGACCTATGTCGGTTCCAAGGCTTACGACCCGAATGATGCTGACTATCAAGAAGAAGGTCATTATGGCATCCCATTCCTCGGCGGGACTCTGTCGACAAGCGAGCCGTCATATTCCGTCAATTCGACCAAGGGTGCATCGGGACGCTACCTCGCCATTGTGTTCAGTGATTCCTGGAATGCCCAGGACGGATTCATCGACCTTTGGGAGCTTGTCCCTTACGGCTACATCCCTTCGCAGGCCGACTAAACACGAAAGACAGCATGAAAAGAATATTAAAAGCCACGTTCACCGTCCTGTTCGCCTCGGCCCTGCTGCTGGTCTCCTGCGGCAGCTACGACGACACCGAGCTCCGGGACAAGGTGAAGGATCTTGAGGACCGCGTGGCCAAGCTTGAGTCGGCGGTCAACACCAACACCCAGTCCATCCAGACCCTCGTGGAGGCGTCCAAGGGCAGCGACGCCGTCACCGGCTTCAGCGAGCTGACCGACAAGTCTGGCTATCTCATCACGTTCGCCTCCGGCAGGAGCATCACGCTCTATCACGGCAAGGACGGCCGGAACGGCTCGACTCCTGCCATCGGCGTGAAAGCCGACAGCGACGGACTGTACTACTGGACAGTCAACGGCGAGTGGCTTCTCTCCGGCGGACAGAAAGTGAAGGCCGAGGGGGAGGACGCCGTCACTCCAAAGTTCAAAATAGAGGACGACAACTGGCTCGTCTCCCAGGACGGCGGCAAGACATGGACGAACCTCGGCAAGGCCAAGGAGAAGGACATCTTCAAGAGCGTGTCCCTTGACGGCGGTTTTGTGAATATAGTTCTGGCGGACGGGACCACTTTCAAGGTTCCGGTGTCGGACGGCAGCCTCGTCTCGATGATCGGCAGCGTAAATGTCGTTCCGACATATTCGGACGGAGCCGGCAGGGTGACCCGCAGGAACGGCCGGAACACACTCACGCTCAAGTACGAGGTGCTGCCTTCCGGCACCCTCGACAAGTTGTCCGCGAGCGCCGCCGTGAAATATTCGGTGAAGGCGGTCTACACAGCCACCAAAGCCTCCGCCGGTGATCTGATTGACCTTGATGAGACAAACGTCTCCGCCAGCGGGGACTTCCTGACTGTCAGGGTCAAGTGCGACGCGCTTGACAAGGCGTTCTTTGACGGGACCCTCGCCGCCAGCGTGTCCCTGCACGTCTCGGACGGAGTCGGCGACGTGGCCTCGGCCTACACACCGATCGTCTTCGGCGGCGAGTTCGTCAAATCAAAGACTTTTGATCCGGCCAACATAGTGCTTTCTCTCGGCGTGGTCAGCGACGTGCACGTCAATCAGCAGGCGCAGGCGAACAAATGGAAGTCTGCACTTCAGCAGCTCAAGGCCAAGGCCCTTGAGAACGACCCGAACGGCATGGCCGGAGTGCTTGTCGTCGGCGACCTTATCGACAACCCCAACAACTCACAGTTGAGCCTGTTCAAATCGACCCTCGAGTACGAGATAGATGTGACCAAGATCCCGATGATTTACACCATCGGCAACCACGATGTCCCTAACTGTGCCTGGGCTGCCTCGATGGTCAACGATGTCGCCTATATGAGGAATATGTTCGGAGACACGTACTTCCAGACAGATCAGGATCAGGATATGAGGACAAAGTACGAGGCTCGTCACTGTGTCATCGGCGACTATCATATTCTTGCGATATCTCCGAACGGAGACAGCCCTATCACTTATGATCCTTCTGCTGTAAGTTGGCTTGACAGCCAGCTGGCCGCCATCACCTCGGCCGAGCCGGACAAATACGTCATCGTGCTCACCCATCCGATGATCAAGAACACCGTCTACGGCAGCCGTCTTGGTGAAGAGGGTGGAATATGGGAGTCCACGCTCCCGCATTACTGGGCGACCGATGCCCTGACTCCGGTCCTGAGGAAATACCCTCAGGCGGTGGTGTTCGGCGGTCACCTCCATTTTCCTCTCAACGACCCTCGCAGCGTTTGGCAGGGCGACTTCTCCGTCTTCGGATGCGCCTCCGTCCGCTATATGGCCATTGAGAACGGCAAGTACGAGGGTGTGACCAAAATCCCTACTGTGATGCAGGACAGCGACGACTTCTCGCAGGGCAACCTGCTCCAGTTCGACGCCAGCGGCAACATGCGGGTGCTGAGGATGGACTTCTGGAACAAGGACGTCATCGGGGAGCCGATCGTCTCCTCCTACCCGACATCCGACAAGAGCCACCTCGCAAAATACAACCACACGACACGCAGCCTCGCCAACGCCGCCCCGTCACTGTCAACGCTCAACGTTGATGTCACTGACGGCGTCGCCACGGCCAAGTGGGCGGCAGGAACTGACGACGAGTTCGTTCATCATTATGTGCTGACACTCAAGAAAGGAGGAACAGTTGTCACGACCAAGAAGATCCTCGCCGACTTCTACAAGAGCGCCAAGACCTCGGGGATGAGGAAGGAGTGGACCCGCTCACTGGGCAACCTCGAGAACGGCGCGTACGAGCTCACCCTCGAGGCCTACGACTCATGGGACGCCTCGGCGGAGCCGCTGAAGAAGACGTTCCAGGTCGGGGCCGTCACCAACGGCGTCTGGACCGACGACAAGGCCGGAGGCAAGACGGTCTCCGGAGGAAGCGGAAGCGTCACGAATGACTGGCTGACATATTCCGACGGCAAGGTCTCCTGGACCGCCAACACCACCGGCAGGCCGAGAACCGCGAAGATCACCCTCCCGGATGCCACTGAATTTTCAGTGACCCAGATTTCGGCTGAGGATTTCAAGGGCGGCTGGACGTTGTACTCCAAGCTTTTCGATCCGAACAAGACCATAGGAAAGGGTACAACCAACGCTTATCCCGTTGCTCTGACTTTTGGAGAGCCTCTGAATAAAGAGACATTGAAGGATGTCTATGGATCTGAACATACCAACAACATCGGTGTCAAAGGTCTGTATTTCAATGCCGTGATGGATGCGGCAGTCAAGATTGACTATACCGGACAATCCGTCCGTTTCGGGATATTCCTTGACAGGCGTGCCGCTCAAGATGCCGGAAACGGCAGATACATGGCTTTTCTTCCTGAATTAAGCCAGACCAATGGTTGGGTTAAGAACCAGTATGTTTTTGCTCCTGGAGCCGGCGTCTTCTCAGACAACGATTACGAGTGGCTGTGGTTTGATGTCAGCAAAGATTTCAGCACGCTTCATTATGTGTTTGGAGGCAAGGGACAAAAAACTTCCAAGGGCAGCCATTACATCTGCGGGATATCCTGCGTCAAGGCGACTTCCTCTGATGCCTCGACCTTGACTGTTGGGACAGGTACCGGCTATGACGTTATATATCAAGCCAATTACAATAACAGCGACTCTCAAGGCATGTACTTCACAAGAAACTAAACATTAATCTCTAATCACAAATTTTATTCACAATGAAATCACACTTGTTAACACTGGCCGCAGCGGTCCTCGCGACATTCGCGTTCACCGCATGCGAGAAGGATCCCGACTATGGCGATCCTGCAGTTAATGTTAATCCGGGTGAGCTGAATTTCAAGGTGGACGGAGGTTCCGAGACAGTGAACCTCACCGCCACGGTCGAATGGACCGTCGAGAACTCAGCGTCCTGGGTCAAGGTTGAACCTATGACGGGAGATCCTTCCAAGGAACTCCAGCCTGTGAAAGTCACCGTCTCCAAGAATGAGGACGTCGAGCGCACCGCCACCGTCACGTTCAAGGAGGTCGACGGCACACTCACCGCGAAACTCACCGTCAACCAGGAGGCGTATGTCCCTGAGGTCAAGACGGTGGACGCCGCCACACTCACCAAGATGGCGAACATCTACAAGTACCAGCGCTTCCAGCTCACCGGAGTCGTGAAGAGCCTCAAATCCGACGGCTCTTTCAACCTTGTTGACAACACCGGGACCCTTCCTGTCGCCGGCCTCAGCGCGTCCGAGGTGCCTTACGGCACTCAGGGCGGCAAGCTTGACAATTTCAAGGAGCGCGACACCATCACCGTCATCGGTTACTACGAGGGCGGCAAGCTCGTTTACGCTTATCTTGTGAAAGTTGAGGAATATTCCGAGCCAAGTCCGGACACAGCCGAAACAAAGTCATTCCCTTACACCGCTGACTATAAGACAGCTGAAAATGGAGTCATTGTCAACAACGCCATATTCCCGCTCGCTTTCGACGCCCTTTGGTCATGGAACTCAACGACCGGTTGGAGAGCTTCCGGCTACAAGAACGCAGACTACACGACCGAGGCCACTCTCTACACAGAGAAGATCGACCTCAAGAACGCTGAAAAGCCTATTCTTGTGTTTAATCACGTCGTAAGGGACTTCGCCAGCATCGAGGTGGCCAAGGAGCAGACATCAGTGCTGATCAGAAAGGACGGTGGAGACTGGACTCCGGCATCCATCACATTCTCCTATCCTGAAGAACTCGGCTCAGAAGAGATGACTTCCGAGGAAATCAAACTCGACTCTTACATCGGTTCTGTCATCCAGATCGCTTTCAAGTACGTCAGTGACGAGAGCAAGAAGGCCGGTACCTGGCAGATCCTCAAGGTCGAGGTCAAGAAGAGCGAGGAACCGGCCCAGCCGGACAACTCGACCGGTACCGAGGACTATGACAAACCGGGTTGGGACTGGAACAAATAATCCTTAATAGAACATAAGATGAAAAAGACTATAAAAATGCTTTTCGTGGCCGCTCTTGCCATCGCGTCAGCGGCTTGCGCCCGTGAAGAGGTTCTCGATGGCGGGCAGACCAGAGGAGAGGCCAGGACTTTCACCTGCTCATTTGACGAGGATGTCCCAGAGACAAAGACCGACATCACCAAGCAGGGTAAGACAGTCTGGTCAGAGGGTGACAAGATTTTCGTCACCAACGGAACCGAGAATGACGAACTCACGGTTGACGCGAAGTTCGCAGGCCAGAGATACTTCGAATTCTCCACAACCCTTGAGGGAACTATCTACGTTGTTTATCCAAGCACCGCCGCCAAGGAAGTGAAGGACGGCAAGTTCACCCTCGAGGTTCCCAACGAGCAGAACGGCCTGTTCGGATCCGCCAACATCTCATGCGCTGTCGCCAAAGACCGCTATGTGAAGATGAGGAATGTGACCTCGGTCATCAGGTTCAAAGTTGACGCCGACGCCGCCGCTCCTGTCAAGGCTGTGGCCATCAACACCTCCGGCAACAACGTGGCTGGTGTTTTCAGCGTTGACATGACTTCCGGTTCTCCGGTTGTCAGCACAATCGAAGGCAACACCTATTCATCCGATGTGACTGTCCGTGTCGACGGAAATCACGGTAACGCTTTCTACGCCACTGTCATTCCTGGCACTTATGGCGCCGGTCTGACAATGACGGCTGTGACCACAGACCTTCATCACGCAAGCGAAAGCAAGACCACTGTTTCAGACAAAGAGTTCAAGGTCAACGCTTACTACGATCTCGGCACCATCGGTGCTGACCTCAAGCCACTCGCCGGCGAGGGAACACAGGGCAATCCTTGGCAGATCTCCACTCTCGCAGACTTCCTTGCGTTCGCCTACTATGTGAACGACGACCACAACATGAAGGGCGAATATGTCAAGTTGATGGACAACATCAAGACGGTCACCACTCCTGTTGGTTACTACGACGCTTCAATCAATGTCAAGAAACAGTTCATTGGCGATTTTGACGGTAACGGCAAGACAGTGACCGTGAACATCAACCAGACCGCAAAAAAATCCTGCGGACTCTTCGGAGCCGTCGCTGAAGGCGCAAACATCCACGACGTGACCGTTGAAGGCACGGTAAACTCAACATTCGATGACGCAGCCGGTGTCTGTGGCCTTGTGAACGCCAACAATGGCGTTAAGATCACTAATTGTGTCAACAAGGCTAATGTGACATCAACAAGCAGTTATATCGGCGGAATCGCTGGTTGGGTGGATTCCAAATCAAACTTCGCCATAGACAACTGCTCAAATGAAGGCAACATCAAGGGAGCCCGTTCTGTAGGAGGCATTTGCGGTTCTGTCAGGACAGGAAACATCACTAATTCAAAGAATTCCGGATCTGTTGAAGCTACTCTGACCAACAATAATATCTCCGACAACGGGGTAGATTTGAATGGTGTTGGTGGTATCGTAGGCTTTGCGAATGGTTCTTCTGTCAGCCTGTGCTCCAACTCAGGCACTGTCACTTGCGTAAATAAGGGCGGTGGTATTCTTGGACATGGAAGCTGGTACACCGTCTCACACTGCTCAAACACTGGCAGCGTGATTAGTAATGGATTCGGTGTAAATGGCGGCATTGTAGGTTCAGCATGGGACAAAGCGGATGTGCTTAACTGTCAGAATGACGGTGAGGTTTCCGGCACATTCAAGACAGGATGGACAGGCGGTATTGTCGGGGCTGCGAGATCTTCAAATAAGACTGGGGTACGTGTGATTGCCATTAAGAACTGTGTGAATAACGGAAAAGTAATTGTTGCAGGTACAGAGGGAAGCACCCAAGGTGTCGGTGGCATTGTTGGTCACACTTGGTCTTACTCAAACAAGCCTAACAGAGTTGAGATCTATTATTGCACTAATAATGGAGATGTTACTGTAACGGGTAAAAAAGGTGGTAATGTAGGTCAGTCCGGCATTTATGTAGGCGGTATTGTAGGTCAGTCCTACGACAATAACAACTGGACTGCTATTCCGATTTATACCTGTCTTAATACTGGTAAAATACATGGTGGCCAATATGTCGGTGGTATTCTTGGTTGTTTTGATGGAAGAGGTTATAAGGCCCGTACCGACATCAACAACTGCGAAAACCGTGGCGAGATCATCACAAATTCAGATCGCGCAGGTGGTATTCTGGGCGGTGGACGTACCAACCAGACTGAAGGAGGTTGCGGTTCACTCATATATAACTGCTTGAACACAGGTGCAGTTAAATATGCGAACGCTGAAACCGCAAAACCTTATGTGGGAGGAATAGCCGGTGCATTCAGTGGTGGATGTATCAAAAATTGTTACACAAGTGGTAAAGTTACTCCTGTTTCTGGTTCACCTGTGGAGAATGTAGCCCTCACTTTAGGAGCTGTGGCAGGCAAATCATTGAACGCCAATGCTGAATGTTCATATTCATACTATCTGGAAGGAATAGCCGCAAATGCGATTGGCACAGAGTCGGCCAGACCTGTAACAGAAGGCACTGTATGTTCCGCTTCTGCTGATGGTGTTCTTTCATCTGCAGTCAACGTCAACAAGGCTAACTATACACAAGTAGTTGATGCCCTCAACGCTATGTGGCCGACAAACGACTTCTACTATGACTGGACCACAGGTCCTAAGTTCTCCCTTACCGGCAATGTCGGCATCGGTGACGGCCTTGACCTTGGCAACGGTGGTAAACTTTAATCTTGGAGGATAATACTATGTACAAGAAAATATTGACAATATTCGCTCTCGCCGCTTCGCTTCTCGCCTGCAACAAGGCTGAGAACGAGGTAGTGGCTCCAGAGAACGGTGCGAAGACATTGACGATCACCGCATCTCTCGGGGACCCTGCCACCCGCCTTTCATATTCAGAGGCCACGGACGGCAGCTACAAGGCAAGATTCAACCAAAACGATGTGATCTGGGCATATTTCGCCAAGGCTGACAACTCGGTTGCCGGTTCTGCGACGAAACTTGCAATTGATCCTAAATCCATCTCATTTGACGGCAAGACGGCTTGCTTCCGCCAGCCGCTTGTGACTATTCCTGAAGGTGCCACAAAGATCATCGCCTATCTCACCAACACGGCCAACACCACCAACTTTGACGGTGGCGATGAGATCGTGTCGGACATCAGCTCGCAGGCCAACCTCACCGCAGCCCTGAACAATCAGGTCATCTACGGTGCCGTTGACATCAATGAGCAGACATCCTCCAACCCTGAGACCATTGCCGCCAGCATTCCTTTCTCCTACAAGACAAGCCTGCTCAAATTCAGCCTTGCCATCCCGGAAGGGACCACTGTTGATCCCAAGGCCGCTGTCTCAGTTACTATGTCAGGTGAGAAGATCCACAACAAACTCCACATCTCAGGCGGCGTCCTCGGTGCCAAGAGCGAGATCGGAGATCTCAAACTCGGCGGAGTGGTTGCCGGTAGTGCAGTCACGGCATACGCTGCTGTCTGGGCAGGAGAGGATCTTAACTCAAAACTCACCGTGAACATCGGTGACGACATCTTCGTCATTGACTTCAAGCCTTCCGCCACGACAGAACCGGGCAAGGTCCACACAGTGGAGAGAACACTTCCTTCCGTTCAGAGCAAATGGGTAAATGATGAGGCAGGTTCGGTAGATTTCCCTGCCGGCGGAGCCACGGCTGTCACCGAAGGATTCCTCTCTTACGCTGACGGCAAGGTTTCCTGGACCAAGAACGAGACCGGCAAGCCTCGTTCCGCAAAACTCTCCTTTGCCAACGGTTCCTCCTATGAGGTCACTCAGGTCGAGGCCGCTGATTTCAAGGGAACGTATAGCCTTTGGTCAAAGAGATTCGCCACCGCGACGGCTCCTTACAAGGCATCATCGAATACTGATCCCGCCCTTGAGACACCGAACATCATGTTCGGGAATCCATTGAAGGGTGAGACTCTTACTGATGTTGACGGCAAATCCTACACCAACCAGATTGGAGTGAAAGGTTTGTACTACGATGGAATTATGGATGCTACCGTGGACATCAACTATGAAGCGAAGAGTGTCCGTGTAGGAATGTTCCTTGACGCAAGATCCACTGCAGGCCAGCTCCATAATAGCGGCAAGCTTGACGCTTATCCATATGTTTGCTTCCTCCCGGGAATGGCAACGACAACTAAAGAATCCCTTTGGAAGAATCCTTGGAATTTCGTTCAGCCGGATCTTTCGACAACTGACGCCACCGACTACACTTGGCTTTGGTTCACAGTCAGCGACGACTTCAACACTTTGAACTACACTCCAAACACTTCAGCGACTCTTCAGTATCTTAACACGGATGCCAAGACCTCGGCCAATGCCATCTGTGCGATAACCGTGGCCGTATCTAAGTCTGCCGATATCAGTTCTGCGAATGTACGTTCAGATTGGGATGCCGTATATCAAGGCAACAAGTTCAAAAACAATGACGGTCTGACTTTCATCAGAAAATAGTCAAGCAGAATGACATTGATAATCAGAATTTGATTAGGCAACGTCATCTTTTCACATCAAATCCGGGCGCCCCTCCAAGGCCGCCTGGATTTTTTGCCTTATCTATAAACGTTTGATTATTATGTAAGCATCCGAAGAAGTGCGTATTGACAAAGATGTAATGCAACTGGCACGAGT
>ERZ808240.3354-NODE-3354-length-15751-cov-19.806575_pt1 | contig 15751 bp, 17 predicted proteins | sample MGYA00521084_ERZ808240 | MGnify/ENA primary metagenome ERZ808240 (study PRJEB31516, sample SAMN03275571) | gut metagenome | biome: mammalia-associated habitat; material: feces | host: Papio cynocephalus | place: Kenya | collected 2012-08-06 ... | reverse complement strand
AATCCTTATCCTATAAACATAGTACCAAAAAAATAGAACTTTCTAAAGAAAGTTCGAAAACAATAGTTTATCTATTGTATTTTTTATTAAAATAATTAATATTATAGTTGAATGAATATAAATAATAAAGTAAAATAATTTTAAATAATAATTAATTAGCAAATTTATTTTTTAAATGAAATATAAACTATAATTAGTCATAATAGTAGTGATAATGAATTGTCTAAAAAAAGTTTTTGGTCATATTGGTTTTAAACTTATTGATAGTAATTTATATCGAATTAGTATGGAAGATATAATTAATTGTTTAAATAAAGGGAGGATGAATTAAAATGAAGTTATTCTTATGTGGTGGTGGAAGTGGTAAACAAGTAATTGATGCTTATAAAGAATTTGAAAAATGTATTGATAAAGATAAACTTATTTTATATATACCACTAGCTATGCATGAAGAAAAATATAATAGTTGTTATGAGTGGTTTAGCGAGGAAATTAAAAATTTTGGTGGTACGAAATTTGATATGGTTAGAAATTCTTTAGACTTATCTAATAAAGATTTTAATGAATATGCTGCTATATTTATAGGTGGTGGTAATACATTTAAATTATTAAAAGATTTAAAAGAGTATTCTAATTGGGATAAAATTACAGATTATTTAAATAATGATGGAGTTATTTTTGCTGGTAGTGCTGGTGCTATTATATTTGGTAAGGATATAAATAGTGCTTTAATAGATGATGGAAATGATGTAAATATATGTGATTTAGGTGGATTTAATTATTTAAAAGATTATTCTCTTTTGTGTCATTTAAAAGAATCTCATTTTAATAAAAATGAAGAATATTTAAAAAGTTATTCTAAAAATTTTAAAACATTATATATACCAGAAGAAGATGTTATATTGATTTCTAATAATGAAATTAAAATGATAGGTGATAAAGATATCGTTATATTTGATAATGATAAATATTGTTGGCGTACTTGTAAGGAATTTGAAATAATTTTTAAATAAGAAATATGTGATAGGAGATAGATTATGAAAAAAATATTAATGTTAAGTGGTCCCGATAAAAGAAAAGGATATATAGAAGATGTTAAAGAAATAATAAATAAAAATTTAAGTGGTAAAAGAAGTATAATATGTATTTCGGCTAATCCGGATAAATATGAAAAAAATGATAAACAAGTATATGGTAAAGATGATTCTTTAGGTATTATTAAGATGTTTGGCATGTGTGGAGTTGAAATTGAAAATACATATTTAATTGATAATAGAAACATTAAAGAATTTGATAAAAATTTGTTTTTAGATGTGGATATAATATATTTTATGGGAGGAGATCCTTTGTTACAAAATCAATTTGTAATTGATAACGATCTTTTAGAATATATAAAAATGTCAGATGCATTTATAATTGGTGTTAGTGCTGGATCAATGAATTTAGCAGAAAATATTTTTATTCCTAAATATGAATTAAATGATAAAGCAAGATTTATTAAGGGATTTGGACTATGTAATTATTCTATTGTTCCTCATTATGATATTAATGATTTGATGCAGGTTAGTGAAGTAAAAGAAAATTGTTATGAATATGATTTAATTGGATTACCTAATGAATCAGCTATTTATATAAATGGAGATAATGTTAAATTTATTAATGATTATTATTTATATAGTAAAAAATTAGGAGGATTTAAGTTATGAAAAATGTTATTTTAACTGGTGATAGACCAACTGGGAGATTACATTTAGGACATTTAGTAGGTTCGTTATTACAAAGATTAGAATTACAAAATTTTGGTAATTATGATGAGATGTATATAGAAATAGCTGATGCACAAGCAACTACTGATAATTATGGTAATATTCAAAAAGTTAAAGATAATGTGATAGAAGTAGCACTTGATTATTTATCGTGTGGAATTGATCCTAATAAATGTACAATATTTTTACAGTCAGAAGTACCTGAATTGAGTGATTTAACATTCTATTATATGAATTTAGTTACTTTATCCCGACTTCAAAGAAATCCAACTATTAAGCAGGAAATAATTTATAGAAATTTTGAAAATAGTATACCAGTTGGTTTTATGACATATCCAATAAGTCAGGCTGCTGACATAACAGCGTTTAATGCTAATATTATACCAGTAGGTGATGATCAGTTACCAATGATTGAACAAACAAGAGAAATAGTAAGAACTTTTAATAGATTGTATGGTGATGTTTTGGTTGAGCCAAATGCGATGTTGCCAAAAAGTGATATTTGTCATAGATTACCGGGGATAGATGGACAAGCTAAAATGAGTAAATCATTAGGAAATTGTATATACTTAGCAGATACTCCCGATGAAGTAAGAAAAAAAGTAATGGGAATGTTTACTGATCCAAATCATATTAGAGTTGAAGATCCTGGTAAAACGGAAGGTAACACTGTGTTTATTTATTTGGAGGCATTTTCTAAGGAGAAACATTTTAAAGAATATTTTAAAAATTCAGAAACTGATGAGATTGAATATAAAAATTTGGATGAATTAAAAGCCCATTATGAATGCGGTGGATTAGGAGATATAAAGGTAAAAAAATTTCTTATTTATGTTCTTGAGGATATCTTGGAACCAATTAGAACCAAAAGACATGAATTAGAAAAAAATATACCTGAAGTTTATCAAATATTGTTTAATGGAAGTGATAAAGCAAGAAAGAAAGCTTCTGAAACATTAAAAAGAGTAAAAACTGCTATGGGATTAAATTATAGAGATGATTTAGAACTAGTTAATAGTCAAGTTCAAAAGTATAAATTATTTCATGAAGAAAATAAATAAAATATATTAAAATATTTAGGGAAACCTGAATATTTTTTTAATACTTAAACCATTATATTCATAGAATATTATGGGAGATAAATCATGAAAAATTGTTATAATAGTGAAACAAATAAAATACTTAAAGTTGCAGAAAAAGAAATGCTTAGTTGTCATCATCCTTATGTTGGAACTGAACATTTATTATTATCTTTATTAAAGAATAAAAATATTAGTAAAATATGTTATAAATATAATTTAAATTATTATAATTATAAAAAGAATTTACTTAAAATTATAGGAAGTGCTACTAAAGAGTCTAAATATATTTTATATACTCCTTTATTAAAATTAGTAATTAATAAAGCAAGAGAAAATTCAGATAAAGATAATAAAGAATTAGATGAATATTATTTGTTATCTAGTTTGTTATCTTATAAAGATGGAATAGGTTATAGTATAGTTAATAATATGGGAATTGATTTAGATGCTCTTTCTTTAGAACTTAATAATCAAGGTGTTTTAAATGAATTTGGTAAAGTTCTAAATGATGAGGTAATTGATAAAATATATTTAAGAGATAAAGAAATAACAAATATTATGGAGATACTCTTAAGAAAAAATAAAAATAATCCTTTGTTAATAGGACATGCGGGTGTTGGAAAGACGGCTTTAGTTAAAGAACTTGCTAGAAGAATAAACAATGGAGATGTTCCGGCAGAACTTAAAAACAAAAAAATAGTTTCAGTTCAGGTAAGTACTTTAATATCAGGAACTAAATATCGAGGAGAATTTGAAGCAAGGGTTAATGACTTAATTAAAGAGTGTATTAAAAATAAAAATATAATTTTATTTATAGATGAAATTCATACAATTATGAAAACTGGTTCTAGTGAAGGAGCAATAGATGCTGGTAATATATTAAAACCTTATTTATGTAATGGGGATATAAAAATTATTGGAGCTACTACTATAAGTGAATACAATGAATATATTAAGAAAGATCAGGCTTTACTTAGAAGATTTACTCCTATTATGGTTAATGAACCAAGTTTAAAAGATATGGAATTTATATTAAATAAAGTTAAGAAGAGTTATGAAGATTACTATAAATTAAAGATAAATAAAAATATAGTTAATTATATAATTAGTAATACGGATAAATATATGCCTAATTTATACAATCCAGATAAATCAATAGAAGTGTTAGATACAGTTTGTTCTAAGAAAATACTTGATAATTATGTTAATAAATCTAAAGATATGAACATTAAAATGGTAGATGTAGATAATTTAATTAAGGAGAGAGTTAATATTATTAATATAGATAATAGTAAGTTTAATGAAGTTAAATGTGAACTTGAGAAAAAATATAATGAATTGATTGTTAAAAATATATTGAATATTATTAGAGATAATAAGTTTAATAAGTATATGTTTTTAAATGGTGAGAGTAAAAATAAAGAGAAAATAATTAGTTATATTGCTAATAAGTTAGGAATTAATTTAATTAATATTAATTGTTTAGAGTTTAATGATGAATTTGGAGTTAATAAGTTAATTAATAATAATTATTTATATGATAAAATAGATGAGAATCCTTATTCAATTATTTGCTTTAATAATTATGATAAGGCTGGTAGAATTATTAGAAATTTAGTTGATTCGATGATTAGTAATGGTTATATAAGTAATATGAATAATGAGAAGGTATATTTAAATAATTCGATTATATTTGTATTTAATAATGAAGAGACAAGTAGAATTGGATTTAATGAGTTAGTTGCTTAGTGATTATGGTAAAGTAATCACTTTTTTAAGTTATGTTGTTTTATTTTTTTATTATAAATGATAAAATTATGGGTAAGGAGGTAATTATGAAGATTTATAATACTTTAACTAGAAAAATAGAGGAATTTGCACCTCATAATAAAGATAGGGTTACTTTTTATTCATGTGGTCCTACTGTATATCATTATGCACATATTGGTAATTTAAGAAATTATGTATGTAATGATTTATTAGATAGAACTTTAAGATATATTGGTTATAAAGTTGAAAGATGTATGAACATTACAGATGTTGGTCATTTAAAGAGTGATTCTGATTCTGGGGAAGATAAAATGGTTGCTAGTGCTAAGAAGGAACATAAGAGTGTTTTGGATATAGCTAAATTTTATACTGATGCTTTTTTTAAGGATTTTGATGCTTTAAATTGTAAGAGACCAGAAATTGTAAGTAATGCGAGTGATAATATTGATATGTATATTAAGATTATAGAGAAGTTGCTTAAGGATGGTTATGCTTATCAAGCTGGTGGTAATGTTTATTTTGATGTTTCTAAATTAGATGATTATTATAAATTAACTAACCATAAAGAAGATGAAATGGTTGTTGGGGTAAGAGATGGAGTAGAGTTTGATGGTAATAAGAGAAATCAGGCTGACTTTGCTCTATGGTTTACTAAGAGTAAATTTGAAGATCAAGAACTTAAATGGGATTCTCCTTTTGGAATAGGTTACCCTGGATGGCATATTGAATGTTCTGGTATATCAATTAAAAATTTAGGAGAATATTTAGATATTCATACTGGTGGGGTTGATAATATTTTTCCTCATCATACTAATGAGATTGCTCAAAGTGAAGCATATTTAGGACATAAATGGTGTAGTTACTGGGTACATACAGAGCATTTAATGAGTATTGATGGTAAGATGAGTAAGAGTCATGGTGATGTTGTTACTGTTGATAGTTTAATTAATAAGGGATATAACCCTTTGTCATTTAGATATATGTGTTTAAATAGTCATTATCGTAAACAATTAATATTTTCTTTTGATGCCCTAAATGCGGCCGAGAATGAATATAAGAAGTTAAAAAATAAAATTGCTAATTTAAAAGAAGATGGAATTCTTAGTGATGGTGATTTTGAAAATTATACTAATTTATTTACTGCATGTATTACTGATGATTTAAATACGGCTAATGCGATTACGGTTATTTATTCTTTACTTAAAGATGAAACTATTAATGGTACAACTAAGATTGAACTTATTAGATCTTTTGATAGGGTTTTAGCGCTTGATTTATTAAAAAAGGATGAAGCTAAAAGAGAAGATCATGATTTAATTATGAAATTAATTGAAAAGAGAAATAATGCAAAGAAGAGTAAGGATTATGAACTTGCTGATTCAATTAGAGATGAATTATATAGTAAGGGTATTAAGTTAATTGATACTAGAGAAGGTACTACTTACGAGGAGGTATAGATTATGGATTATATGTATTTACTAATGTTGTTGATTCCAATGGCTGCTCAAATTTATATTTCAGTAACTTATGGAAAATATAAAAAGATTAAGAATTCTTATGATATGACAGGATATGATGTAGCAAGAAAGATTCTTGATAATAATGGACTTAACGATGTGTATGTTGTTCAAACTACTGGTACTTTAAGTGATCATTATGATCCTAGAAGAAAAACTGTTAGATTGTCTAATGAAGTTTATAATGATTCAAGTGTTGCTTCAATGGCAATTGCTGCTCATGAATGTGGACATGCGATTCAAGATAAGGAAGGATATTTCTTTTTAAGATTAAGAAGTTTTATCTTTCCAGTTGTTAGTTTGGGTACTAAGTTTGCATATATTGTTTTAATTATTGGATTACTTTTAGAAACTATGGATTTAATTGCATTAGGTATTGCCCTTGTTGGACTTGGTTTATTATTTCAATTAGTTACTTTACCGACTGAAATTAATGCGTCTAAAAGAGCTCAAAATAATTTAAGAGAATGTGGATATGTAGATGACATTGATGGAACTAAGACAATGCTTGTTAGTGCAGCTTTAACATATGTTGCTGGAGTAGTATCTTCGGCATTAGAGGTTTTGAGATTAATTAAAATATTTGGGGATAGAGATTAACTATCTCTTTTTTATATAGATTTTTAACTTAAAAATTGTTATACTTAAATAGTAGAAAAGAGTAAATGGCATGAATAGGATAAAAAATGATGTTACTGTATCAATTTTTTTGGTTATTTTAATCATAGTTATCACTATGAGTGTTACTTTTGCTTATTTTAGAGCTGTTATAAATAGCGCTAATAGCAGTATTGATGCTAGTGGTAGTTCGGCTAATGTAAGTTTGACTTTTGCTAATGGCTCGTCAAATGAAACAATTGTAGGAGATAAAATTATTCCTGGTTGGAGTGATATTAAGAAATTTACTATAACTGGAGTAAATACGAACACAAATAATAAAGATTTAGCTTATGATATATTAATGGTTGTGGATGCAAATACGTTTGATAGTGGAGAATTACTTTATGATTTAGAAGGTAATGGATATACAATAAAAAATCAAAAAATACCAAGTTTAAGTGAAATAAGTGATGGTAAATTTAGTTTGTTTACAAGTGAAAATAATTTACCTGTTATTTCAGGAGGAACTAATAGTGTAACTCATAGTTATACTTTAACAATAAAATATCCTAATTTAATAGATGTTCCTCAGTATGTAGATGGAAAAGTTTTTGCTGCACATATAATTGTTGAAAGTTCTTCTAAAATTACTAGAAGTTAATATAAAAAACACGGAATTAAGTTTTCCATGTTTTATTCATTTGATAGATTGTCAAAATAACCTTGAATTAGTACTACAGGTGTTCCTTTATCTCCTGAACCACTGGTTAAATCGCAAAGTGAACCAACTAAGTCTGTAATTCTTCTAGGTGTTGTTCCTAAAGAAATATTTTGACCTACTAAGTTATTTTGTTTTTCTTTTATTTCATTTACAATAGCGTTTTTTAGATCATTGCCCGTTAGATTAGCATATTTATTATCAGCAACATATTTTAATTTGATTTCGTTTGGAGTTCCAATAAGTCCATTAGTAAAAGCAGGGGATACTACTGGATCGGCAAGTTCCCAGATTTTGCCAACTGGATCTTTAAAGGCACCATCTCCATAAACCATTACTTCAATTGTTTTACTAGTTTTTTCTTTTAATAAATCTTGAATCTTGTGAACTAAAACATTTCCGGTTTTAGGGAATAATTTTAATTTTTCTTCAGTAGATTTATTTGAACCTAATAATCCATATTCAGGGTTAAATCCAGAGTTGTTAATTGGTTTGTTTAAAATATCTGTTAAAGAATATACATTTGCATTATGATTTTTTAACATATTTTTAGTTTTTTCTCTAGTGTGAATATCACAATTTATTACGTTGTTTGTATAATTTAGAATCTCTAATGGATTATTAGAAAAAATAAATTCAGTTTTACAATTTTCTTTTTCACATAATTCCTTATAAAATTTAACCATATTTATACCTGTAAATGGGTGAATCCATTCACCAAAGTATTCATTATATTCTTTTTCAGTAAATGAACTACCTAGATTAAAGTTGCTATTATCTAATTTATTTTCATCTAGGATACCATTTCCAACTTCGTCGGCTGGAAAAGATAATTGAATTGTTATTTTATCCATATTTCTAGCTATACCTTTTAAGATATTAGAAAAACGATTTCTAGATAATATTGGATAAACTATTCCGATTTCTTTTGTGTTAAATTTAGAAGATACATCAAGTGCAATATCATCTATGGTTACATAATTTCCTTCACTTATACCAACAACTGCTTCAGTTATACCAACAATATCTTTATCATTAAACGTAAAGTTATGTACTTTACTTGCTTCTAATAAAGAATCTACAACAATGTTAGCTAAATCATCACCTTCTTTAATAATAGGTGTCCTTATACCTCTTACACATGTTCCTACAATTCTTATAAATATCACGTCCTTACAATAAAATATTACTATATTATTATGATATGAAGCAAGATACAATTTATAACTTTACATAAAAAAACGATTTATGGCTTAATTATTTTCATTTTCTAATAAAATTTTAGATACTTCTTGCCATCCTGTTTTCCAGTCATACCCAGCTCTAATAATATTTTTTTCTTTTAATAATTTTTCATCAATATTTTTATTATGATAAGATGGAAAAAGAATTTTAAGTTTAACATCGTTATCAAAGTTAGATAGGCAGTCATCTATTTGAATATCAGCTTTTATCATATGTTTTGAACTAGTTAAAATAAAATTTCTGGGATCAAGAAATGATAAATTTTTTCTTAAGAAATCATATTTATTTTTGAATTGGATTCCAGAGTTATCTAAATCAAATGGATTGATGCAAGCAGAACATATATAAATATTATATTTTTCACTTAATTTTTTAACTGTTTCAATTGAATCTGGAAGCATAGATGTATAATCGTAAAGGTTTCTTTTACTTACATATACATTAAATTCTTTAAATCTTTCTTTAGGAATAACTTTTTCGTCAATATAATAACAATCAAAATCATCAATATTGTAATTGGTATTTAAAAAATCATTTACTGCTTCTAAATAACCAGAAAAGCATATAACTTCATCGACATCTAATAGAAGGTCTTTTTTATTCATTTAATTCATACTCCTTGTAATATTATTGTATAATAAATTTATGATTGTTCCAAGTAAAATAATTTAAATAAAAAAAGTATTAATTCTAAAAGTAAATGATTATAAAAAATGGGTTATAATTTTAAGTTTGACAATTTTATCATAAAAATTCTTGTAAACCATTATAAATGCTAGGATTGAGAGGATTCTTTTTTTGAGTAATATCCATTATTTAATTTACTTAGAAAATTGTATAAATCCTTATAATTTTTTACTTTATAAGGAGTATTAAGTTTTTTATATTTTTATTTATATAAAAATTATATATAAAATTAAACCCGAATGCTATGACAATTTCAAAAACTATTTAACCTAGAATTTAAAAGCTTAGAGTGCTAATTTTTTTTTGAACTGTCAAATTTTGGTATAAAAAAAGATGGGTTATAAACCATCTTTAGATTTTTTTATTGGTGGAGAATAAGGGACTCGAACCCTTGACCCTCTGCGTGCAAGGCAGATGCTCTAGCCAACTGAGCTAATTCCCCAAGAACAAGAATATATTATCATAATCATTTTGGAAATTCAATAGAAAAATATAATAAAAATAATGTTTTTTGAAAATAATTTTTTGAACAAACTTTAAAATATGTCAAATATGTCAAATATGTAAAATAAACGTAAATCAATTGTAAATTGACACGGGGGGGTATTGGTATATAATTTTATTAATTATAGGAGGAAAATAAAAATGAAGAAAAAAATAATAAAATTGTGTAAAATGATAAATAGTGATAAAAAAACAAGAATACTTGTGGTAATTTTTGTAATGCTTTCGTTTATTTTTACGTTAGGCTATTCTTTATCATTTTTTACGACAAGCAAAGAAACACGTGTTGCTAATATAAATGTTAATGGACTTGTGTTTAATTTAACAACTAATGCTGGTGAATCAGATGATAGAATTTTAAAGTTGGCGGCAGGTATGACGGAATCATTTGAAGTTAACATTACAAATTTAAATAACATAAATGTTAAATATGAATTATTATATGATGTTTGTAAGGATGTTAATTGTAAGGAAAAATTGGATAGTTTGCCTACTAATGTACAGGTTGCTTTAAATATGCTAAAAACTAGAACGGCAAATGGTTTAATATCTCCAGGAAGTAATAATGCTAAAAAAATTAGTTTAATAACAATAAATAATACAGAAAATGATTATTATATTAAATTAGATATGAATGCAGGTTATGAATGGAATGAATTAGACCTTGCTAATAATTTTAATAATCAATTAATTGAGCCTTCTATAGGTGTTAATGTAATTGCTTATGTAGATGGTGTTAAAACTAATGCATATCCACCATCATGTAATTATGTAGCAAAAGTAAAAGCATATGATGGAACTACTGAAGTTGTTTCAGATAATACTTTAATGTCTTGTGATAGATATACAAATAAGTGGAAATTTATTGTTGAAGGTTTTGTTGATAGAGTAGTTGTGGAATTTTTTACTCAACCAGGAGCACCACCTTTTACTTATACAGGAGATTATGAAATCGTTGATGGAGATACGATTGATTGGAAAATTAGATTTTTAAGTAGTGGAACTTTAACATTTATCGGACAGGTACCGTTATTAGATATATTTCTTGTTGGCGGTGGTGGTGGTGGCCATTCGCATTATACTAACAATTATGATTGTGGAGGAGGAGGTGGTGGTGGTTATACCACTACAGTACTAAAGAAAAATGCTTTGCCAGATACTGAATACTCTATTATAGTTGGCGAAGGTGGAAAATTTTCAACAACAAATGGAGTTAAAAAAATGGTGGCGATACTAGTGCTTTAGGCGAAACAGCTGCTGGCGGAAATGGTGCAAGTAATTATAGAGGTGCAACTGGAGGCTCAGGTGGTGGTGGTGGAACTACTAATCATGGTGCTTATAAAGGTGGGTCTGATGGAAGTGATGGTTTTGGTATGAGTAATTATATTGGAAAAGGTCAAGGCACAACTACTAGAGAATTTAGTGAAGCTGATGGAACTTTGTATGCTGCTGGTGGCGGAGGCTGTGGTGGCTCAATTGGTGAAGGTGGTACAGGCGAAGCAAATACTGGTGATGGCGGAAATGGTTCAAGCAATAATGGAGTTGGAACTTCAGGTGCCTCGGGAATAGTTATAATAAGAGCCCACCAAGAATAAATAAAAGATACTTGGACAAATCAAGTATCTTTTTTAAGTGCTATTCTTCTTTTAAAGTATTTTTTAATTTAGTATGACTTTCTTTAATTTTAGTTTGAGTTGTTTCTTCTAGAGTGTACCAATTATTATTAAAGCCAATGGTAAATAAGTTTTTAGCAGAAGATGAAATATCTTCAAACATTTCATGATATAAATCATATATTTCATCACATGATGCTTCATTTAAGGCTGTTGCAGTGTTTATTTTCATGTTTTTTTCAGTATTTAACATATCATATAGAATAAATTTATCATTCATTAATAAAACCTCCTATATATTTAACTAACTTATCACAGTTTTTATAATGCATTTTACTTATTTTTTTAAGTTCAGCTTGTAAATCTTTGTTAGTTACTTTTTTTAAATATTCTTCACATTTTTGATATGCTGTTATATTCCAGTTAAACATATCTTCAATATAAGAAGTATCTTTAGTAGATAACATACATAGTACTTTTTTCATTATTTTTCCTCCATTTATAATTATGGCTTTATTCTTTTCTAATATACGTGTATAATAAATTTAGAGGTAGTGATAGGATGAATAATGATTTTATACCCGTAATATTAGGAATAGATGTAGGTGCTTATAGTGTTGCTAGAACTATTTATGAACATTATAAAATTAAGTCAATTGTTATTGGAAAATATACTTATTGGATGACTAAATATTCTAAAATTACAGATGTACTTACTATTGATAATATGACAGAAGAAAAGTTAATTAATTTTTTAATTGAACTTAAGAGTAAATATGAGGATAAAAAGTTATTACTTTTTGGTTGTAGTGAAGATTATGTTGAAATTATTATTAGAAATAAAGATAAATTAAGTAAATATTATGTTGTACCTACTGTTGATTATGATACTTTAGTTAAAGTTTCTTCTAAAGAAGGTTTTTATGAAATATGTGAAAAAGTAGGTATTAATTATCCTAAAACTATTGTGGTTGATAAGAATAATTATGAGAAAACTGACATAAGTTTTAAATGTCCTTTTATAGCTAAGGTAAGTAATAAGGCTATGTATCAAAGACTTAGTTTTGAAGGAAAAGAGAAGGTATTTTTATTTAAATCTTTAGATGAATATAAAGAAATGATGAAGAGATTATTTGCATCCGGTTATGATGATACAGTAGTTGTTCAAGAGTATATTAAAGGAACAGATGCTAATATGAGAGTTTTAACTTGCTTTGCTGATCAAAATAGTAATGTTATATTTTCCTCAGTTGGTAGAGTATTATTAGAAGAAAAAGGCCCAGATGTAACAGGAAATTATTCGGCTATATATAATACGGAAGATGAAAAAATTGTAGAAGCTGCTAAAAAGTTTATTAAAGAAACTAAATATGTTGGTTATGCTAATTTTGATATTAAGTATGATGATGATACTAAGGAATTTTATTTCTTTGAAGTTAATGTAAGACTTGGTAGAAGCAACTTTTATATGGGAGCAGGTAATACGAATTATTTAGCACCTCTTGTAGATACTTTTATTTATGATATATATGATAAAATATATAAACAAGAGGGATGTGAACTTTATAGTATTGTCCCTTTTAGTGTTATTAAAAGATATTGTAATGATAAAGAATTAGTTAAGGTTGCTAGAAAATTAAAGAAAAATAATCCACTTGATTATAAGAAAGACTTTAGTTTAAAGAGAAAATATTATATAATTGGTGCACTAATTAATCACATTAGAAAGTTCAGGAAATATTATGAATAATTTAATTGGCGTTATTGGAGGATTAGGACCTAAAGCAACAACATATTTTATGGATTTGGTTATTAATAATACGATAAGTGAATGTGATCAAGATAATGTGGATTTATTAGTTTGTCAATTTTCAAGTATTCCGGATAGAACTAGTTTTATTCTTGGTAATTCGGATAATAGTCCAGTTCCGGAAATGATTAGGTGTGCTAGATTATTAGAAAGAGAAGGTTGTAAGTACATAGTTATTCCTTGCAATACGGCTAGTTATTTCTTTGATGAGGTACAGAGTAGGGTAAATTCTAAAATTATTAATATAATTGAAGAAACTAGTAAATTTGTACTTAATGATAATCCCAAGAAGGTTGGTTTAATGGCTACAGATGGAACTATTAAATCTGGAGCTTATCATAAATTTATTGGTAATGATTTATTATTTGTTCCTGATGATGTGTATCAAGCAAAAGTAATGAATATTATTTATGATAAGGTTAAAAAAAATAAAGAAGTTTCATTAGTTGAATTTGAAGAAATATTAGATTATTTTAGAGAAAATGGTTGTGAAAAAATAATATTAGGTTGTACAGAGTTGTCGGTTATTTATAGTTATTTAAAAGTAAATTATAGTGATGTTGTGGATAGTTTGACTGTTTTGGCAAGGAAAGCAGTAGAGTTATCAGGAAAGAGTTTAAAGGAGTAAGAGTTGAAGAAGTTAATAATTGGTATCTATATTGTAATATTTTGTTTAATCTTTTATACATTTGTAGTTAAATTTAGTAATAAAAATATTAATATTTCTAATGCTTTGATTATAAAAGAAACAAGTGAGGATAGTCTTAAAAGTGATAAAAAGAATGTTACTTTAAGTTTTGTTGGAGATTGTACAATTGGATGGGATCCAAGGTATGGTTATAGTACCAGATTTGATAAATATTTAGATGATAATAATGGAGACTACGCTTATTATTTTGCAAAAGTTAAGGATTATTTAAATCAAGATGATATAACAGTTGCAAATTTAGAAGGACAATTAACAACTTCAAATGATATTGTGGAAAAAATGTTTAATTTTAAGGCACCAACTAGTTATGTAGATGTTTTAAAAATGGGTAGTGTAGAAATGGTTAGTTTTGCTAATAATCATGCTTATGATTTTGGCAAAAGTGGTTATGATGAGACTATTAAAACATTAGATGATAACAATGTGTTACATTATGGTTATAGTGATTATTTAATTAAAGAGATAAATGATATTAAGGTTGGTTTTATGGCTTTTCATGATATTGATTGTGTAAAATATACTGAAGCTAAAAAAGGATTAGATTATTTAAAAGAAAATGGTGCTGAATTAATTATTGTGAGTGTACATTGGGGAATTGAAAAGGATTTAGTACAAAATGAAGCACAACAAAAGATAGGACGTTATTTAATTGATAATGGAGCTGATTTGGTAGTTGGAACTCATCCTCATGTAATACAGGGAATTGAAAAGTACAATAATAAATATATAATTTATTCCTTAGCTAATTTTGTATTTGGTGGAAATCAAAATCCGTCTGATAAAGATACATTTATTTTTAGACAAACTTTTAATTTTTATAAGGGTGAGTTACAATTGGATGATGATATTGAGATAGTTCCAACATCTGTTTCAGGAAAAAAGAATGTTAATAATTATCAACCAGTTATTTTAGATGGAGAAGAAAAAGTTCGAGTATTTAATAAAATTATGAAGTATTCTAGTGGATTTAATTATGGTATATAAAATAAAAAAGAAATATTTTTAGTTGTTTTGTAACTTTAATATTTCTTTTTTTGGTAAATTAGTTATTTCAGATATATCATTAATAGAAATTCCCTTTTCAAATAACTTTTTGGCTATAGAAATAGCTTTATTCCTTTCGCCAATAAGAATACCTTTTTTCTTTCCATTCTTTTCGCCAATAAGAATTCCATTTTTCTCGCCAAATGCAACTCCATCATCGAAACCTTCTTCTTTGGCAAATTTAAGATCTGTTATTCTCATGCTTTCTTCCATTGCTTCTTTGTCATAATATATTAAGTTTGATGTATCTTCTGAATATTCCTTCATTAGTCTTGAAACCTCCTTTAAATCTTCAAAATCTCCTGCTAATTCTTCTGTATAACTGATACTTCTTGATGTTAACATCTTTAAAAATCTCATATTCCAGTTGTCTATATTCTCATTATACGGATTTTCATATATTTTATCAAGTCCAATATGGATAACAACTGGCATTTCTGGTAATATTTTATTATTTAAACTATTTCTTGATGAAAATACATTGTTAATTCCTCCCATAAATTTTTCTGAATATAGGTCAAAATTAACTTGAGTTAATTTTATACTTTTTAGTGCTTCACTCATTTTTTGTTTGCTTAATATAAATCTAAACATATAATTTATATTTTTAATTTGGACACTTTTACCCTTAGAAGTATTAGCTTCTATATTAATATATTCATCAGATGAGATATTAACAAGTAAGT
>ERZ808240.3353-NODE-3353-length-15754-cov-5.157717_pt1 | contig 15754 bp, 12 predicted proteins | sample MGYA00521084_ERZ808240 | MGnify/ENA primary metagenome ERZ808240 (study PRJEB31516, sample SAMN03275571) | gut metagenome | biome: mammalia-associated habitat; material: feces | host: Papio cynocephalus | place: Kenya | collected 2012-08-06 ... | reverse complement strand
CCGAATGCGGATGGCACACACCGGATCGAGCGGTGTGAAAATGTCAAAGATGTCGGGCTGTATATGAAGCGGATTGATGAGATGATTGCGCGTAAGCAGCAGTTGTTCTCAGAAAAATAGCTGGATGAAATCCCCTTCCTAATTACAAAAAGAAAAGGAAAGAAAAAGATGGAATCAAAAGTAAAAGAGGCAGTTCAAAGAAAAATGTGTGGTTATAACTGTGCGCAGGCTGTGGCATGTACGTATTGCGAACAGGCAGGGCTGGATGAGGAAACAGTCAAAAATCTTACACAGGGATTTGCAGTAGGCATGGGTGGCAGTATGGAAGCAACATGCGGAGCAATCATCGGAGCAGTAAATGTATTGGGTATGATCAATAAAAATCCGCAGAAAACAATGCAGAGTGCAAGAAGAATCATCAGCAGATTCAAAGAACAAAATGGCACCGTTATCTGTAAAGAACTCAAAGGTATTGCAGATGGGATTGTCAGGAGAGAATGCATTGACTGTGTAAAGGATGCAGCAGTATTGCTGGAAGATGAATTAAAATAAATGGATATCAATGATATTAAGGCAGATGTGAAAATTGAAACATTCACATCTGCCTTAAATTTATGGAAAACGTACCTGTATGTTGTCTGAAACTATAAAAAACACACCATAAGAAAAAACACATTCTTTTTTTCGGGAATGTGTTTTTTTATACTATTTATACTATAAGAAGTTAAGAAAATGGAGGCTGGTATGGTGGGAAAAAAGAAAAAACGGCTGTGTTGCGCAGGTCTGATTGTGCTAATGGCAGCAGGACTTGGAATCATCGGACACAGAGGGAGCGGAGAAAATGCAATGGAGACAGTTGTAAATTATCATAATGAACTGTTTGGAGATCATGTTTATATTTTTTCACCGGAGGATGATCCTGCCGAAGTGAATACAATATTAAAAGATATTTATAAGAAACAGGAAGCAAATCAGTTTGGATCGGAACGTTACAGCATTTATTTTATGCCGGGAACGTATGAGGACATTGACGTAAATGTTGGATTTTACACGCAGGCAGCAGGGCTTGGAGAGCTACCTTCCGATACGAAACTCGGCTCTTTGAACTGTACGGCACGCTGGCTGGGAGATGATCCGGATAATCACAATGCGTGCTGTAATTTCTGGCGGGGAGTGGAGAACCTGGAAATAAAAAGTAATACGATGTGGGCAGTTTCGCAGGCAACCTTTATGCGAAGAATGCAGATTGATGGCGCATTATACCTGCATGATAATTACGGGTGGTGCAGTGGAGGATTTCTGGCGGATTCCAATATTGATCTCATGACAGATTCCGGAACACAGCAGCAGTGGTTGTCACGTAACTGCAACTGGAAACAGTGGATGGGAAAAAACTGGAATATGGTATTTCAAGGGATTGAACCGGGAAAATCGCCGGAAGGGACATGGCCTGCAGTACCGTATACGGATGCCGGGGCAACTGCCCGCATACAGGAAAAACCATTTTTAGTCTATGATAAGCAGAAAGGATTTGCGGTTTATGTACCGGAAGCACGGACGAATGCATCCGGAGTATCATGGACAAAAGAACACGCAGGGGAAACAATTCCTCTCTCTGCTTTTTACGTTGCAAAGGCAGAGGTGGATACTGCGGAAACGATGAATCAGGCATTGGAAGAAGGAAAGCACTTGTTTCTGACACCGGGCATTTATGATCTGGATGAGCCATTGCAGCTGAAAAAAGAGGGGACCATTGTATTGGGAACAGGACTTGCAACGCTTCGTGCGACACAGGAAAATGCCTGTATACAGACTGCGGATGTGCCCGGATTAAAGATTGCAGGACTTTTATTTGATGCGGGAACAAAGGAATCGGAAAATTTACTGGTAGTAGGAGATAAAAATGCGGCAGCGATCGATGCTGATGCGGAGAAAATTACACTCAGTGATTTGTTTTTCCGGGTGGGGGGAACCCAAGAGGAAATTCCAGCAAAAGTAAAACGCTGTGTGACCATAAACAGCAGCCATGTGACCGGAGATAATTTCTGGGTATGGCGTGCGGATCACGGAGACGGTGTCGCGTGGGATGAAAATACCGCAGATGAGGGAATTGTGATCAACGGAAATGATGTTTTTATGTATGCATTGATGGTGGAACATTTTGAAAAATACCAGACGATCTGGAATGGAGAGGATGGATGTGTGGTTATGTACCAGAGTGAAATCCCGTATGACGTTCCGGATCAGAACGTGTGGATGAGCCACGATGGTACAGTAAATGGATATGCATCGTTTCATGTGGATGATGCGGTAAAGAATTTTGAAGCATGGGGGCTTGGAATTTATCTGTACAATCGTGATGCCAGAGTCAATCTGCATACGGCAATGGAAGTTCCGGACCGGAAAGGCGTAAAAGTACATAATATCTGCAGTGTTATGATTACCGGAAATCCGGGCATGTCCCATGTGTTGAATGATTGTGGAGATCCGGTAATGTATGGTGGTGCCAGAGCTGTAATCTGTGAGTATGAGAACGGAATGGTCCGTTAAGCAGTAAAAAGGAGGGTGTGTCAGGATGAAAAACAAAAGAGATAAGTGCAAAGCCGCATTGTCGATTCGGATGCAGCTGACGGTTGGTTTTGTGATTCCAATTGTATTTTTGATTGTAACCGGTGTGGCTTCTTACTCGATGGCATCGAAGGGACTCCGGAAAAATTATGAGTCCTCCGCATATAAAGCGCTGCAGATGACAATGAATTCTTTTGATGAATCCATGAAGAATATTTCTGCGATCACTTTGGAACTTGCGCAGGACAGTACAGTGAATGCATATGCGCTTGGCGGATATGATTCCGATACATCAAAAAAGGCACAGGCAAATAAGACAATCAGTAATAATATTAATGTGAAGCAGACATCAAGTACCATGATCGAAGGGATTCACATTATTCCGATATCTACGGATAATATTATTACAACACAGAGGCTTTCTGCCAATGAGATGGGAAGCTTTATCGATGAACTTGCTTCTTCGGATGATGCAAATATGCTTGCCGATAATTATCTGCACTGGGGATCGACACATGCATTGCTGGATGAAAAGATGGGAATGAATAATTATGCCCTGTATTGCAGTCAGTCGTTTAACAGCGGGGAAAAGCGTGGAGTGGTCGTCATTGATATCAGCAGGGACAAGGTGAAAGAACTTCTTTCCAAGTTAGATTTTGGTAAGGGATGTTATCTCGCATTTGTTACGGCAGAGGGGCAGGAACTGAGTAACAGTAAAGCTTTTTCCGTTGATTCTGTCAAAAATCTGAATTATGAAAAATCCTGCAGTTATCTGAATTATAAAGGGAAAAACTATTTCTGCATGACAGTCGGAAGTAAAGTCAATGGCAGCCATATTGTCGCGCTGGTGCCGAAGGCATATATTACAAAAAGTTCGGATAATATCCGAATACTTACTATGGGACTGGTTATTGTGTCCTGTCTGCTTGCTTTTACACTGGCTACGGTTCTGATTCGCAATATCACAAGAAATATTAAGAAAAATATTGTGAGACTGGATGAGGTGTCCCAGGGAGATCTGAGAGAACAGGAAAATGTGAAGATTTCCAACAATGAGTTTGGAAAACTTCAGCGGGCAGTACTTCATACCATTTCAAAAATACGATCGCTGATTCAAATGGTTTCCAACATGAAAGATGAAGTGTTGAAGTCAGGGAAGCGTGTGCAGAAATCCGGTATGGAATTAAGCACGATGATTGAAAACATGGACGGCCATATGGAGGAGATTAATCAGAGTATTGCACAGCAGAATGAGGCCATTTTATCCTGTGATGAGCAGATGGAGCAGTTGTCGGTCCAGATTAAGAGTGTAAGCAGCAGTATTGCGGCAACAATTGCCGAAGTGACAAATTCCCAGAAGATGATTGACGAGGGAAAAGTGACACTTGCCGAGATGACAAAACAGTCACAGGAGACGGTGGATGCGACCAGCGAGGTACAGGATCATGTTGTAAAATTAGCGGACAAACTTTCCAAGATTGTAAATTTTGTGAATGACATTCAAAAAATTGCCTCACAGACAAATCTGTTATCACTGAATGCTTCGATTGAAGCTGCCAGAGCCGGTGAACAGGGAAGAGGTTTTTCGGTCGTTGCAGAAGAAATCCGCGGGCTGGCAGACAATTCGGCAACCATCGCGGAAGAAATACAAAAGATTATTGAAGAGATTACGGTGTATTCACAGAACGCACTTAAAAAAGTATGCGAGGCAGAGACAATTTCGGATGGTCAGATGAGCAGCACAGAGAAAACGGCAGAGGCATTCGAACAGATGAATCAACTGATGGAAAATCTGGTGGTAAGTATGGAAACCGTGAGTGCTGAGATGGAGGAGATGAATCAGGACCGCCATAATACTTTAGAATCTATTAAGCGGATCGGAGAATCTTCAGAGAATACTGTGAAGGCATCCGGGGAGATCAGACAGTACCTGGAGAGTCAGATGCAATCCGCGGAGGGACTGAAAACGGAGACAGAATTACTTCAGGAGAGCATGAAACGGCTCGGGGAGGCAATCGGAACGTTCCGGTTGTAAATAGAAATGACACGAAAGCAGCAAATCATTTTAAATGGTTTGCTGTTTTTGCTATATAAGAATTAAGATGTACAATATATGTCCATGCAGGCTGCTAGAATGAAGATATCAAAAAACAAAGGAGGACTACATATATGGAAAGTGTAAAAAATTTTTTGGTATTTATTTTTGGAGTGTCATTTCTGACAGCCGGGACATTGGCAATTGCAAACCCGTTTCTGACAGCGAAAAAGGTAAAAAAATATGCCGGAGGGCTGCAGACAAAGTTAAATGATTTGGAAGAATTGCTGCAGATGATCAGAAATATGAACTGCAGTCTGGTGAAACAGGTGTATTTTAATGAACAGGGAATCGTTGAGATACAGGGAAAAGCAGGTAAACATAAACTTTATCTGGAAAATAACAGAATTTTTGTATTAAGGGATGAAAGCGCAAAAGCAAAAATGAACTACAGGATAATTGCGGAAGAGAATGCTATTCTTGATTTTATTGCGAAAGAAGAAAATCACGATCTGCCGATCAATCCGTTTAGCCAGTATAAAAAAGCTATGCGGTTAAAAAAATTGTATTGGACAGCCATGGTTGGAGTTTTTTCAAGTATTTTCCTGATTGTGGTTGTAACTTTAATGCCTTCTGGGAATGATTACATTCAAATGGTAAAAAACGGATCTCCGAAAGGCTATCCGGACATCACGTATCAGGAAGCATTTGGGGAATATTTTTCAAATATAAACTGGAAATATTTTCAATCAGATGATGGAAGAAACATTGTGGAGTTTCACGGAAAATGTTTGTATAACGATGATACCGTAGATATATGTTTTCAGTTTGCTGTCGATAAGGATCAGGGGACATTTTCCACAGAATATATGGGGATTGATGGAAAAGCCCAGAATATGTTAACAATGAGTGCTGTTGTTGATGAAGTTTTTGAAGAATATGAAAATTAGATAAAGAAGTGTGTGGAAAAAACATTGTATATGTGCTATAATTGAAAAGTAAAAATGCACAGAAAAAAACAGAAAAAACAAAAAAATATGTGCAAAATACAAAATGGAGATGATAAAACTGAGTGAGAGTGAAAAAACGAAAAGAAAAACAGGAAAAGCAGAACGTGTTTTAAAAATGTTTGATCTGTTAATGAGCGGGAAGGTTGTTAATAAAGCAAAGGCAGGGCAGCAGTTTGGTGTAGATGAAAAAAGTATTCAGAGGGATTTGGATGAGATTCTATGTTATCTGCATGAACGCGTTGATGATTTCGGGGTTCAGAATGAATTGATTTATGACAGACAAAAGAATGGGTATCGTCTGGAACAGGAAGAAGGTATGCGTTTCTCCAATGAAGAAGTTCTGGCAATTACGAAAATTTTGTTGGACAGCAGAGCTTTTACAAAAGAAGAAATGATGCGTATGCTGGATAAACTGATCGAGTGCTGTGTACCACCGGAGAATCAGGAACTGGTGAGTGATCTGATTGCCAATGAACGCTATCATTATATTGAACCTCAGCATCATAAAGTGTTTCTTGACAAGATGTGGCAGGTGGGACAGGCAATACATGAAAAAAAGTATATTGAAATCGGCTATGAGCGGACAAAAGATAAAAAAGTTGTCAGACGAAAAGTACAGCCACAGGCAATCCTGTTTTCGGAATTTTATTTTTATTTGGTAGCGTATATTGACAATATTGATAAGGAAAAAGAATTTGACGAAGTAAACGATATGTTCCCGACGATTTATCGGATAGACCGTATTCAGGATGTAAAAGTATTGGAAGAACATTTCCGTATTCCGTACAAAGATCGTTTTGAAGAGGGAGAATACCGAAAACGGATCCAGTTTATGTATGGAGGAAAATTACAACGTACAAAATTCTGGTATAAGGGAACATCTGTGGAGGCGGTGTTAGACCGGCTTCCAACGGCGAAGATTCTGAAAGAGGAAAATGGAAAATTTCTGATCAAGGCAGAAACATTTGGAAAAGGAATCGATATGTGGCTGCGAAGTCAGGGAGATTACGTGGAAACGGTAAAAAAATAAAAATTTTTGAGATGGACAGATGGTGTCTTGGGCAAATGATACAATACAAGCAAAGTTATTCGCCGGACAAACGTAAGAATTCATTCATGAACTGTTTTACTAAAGTACGCGAAGAAGGAGAAAGTGCACGATACTTCTGAAGTACAGAAAGTTCATCCGCGTTCAGATCAGTATCGAAGACTTCTTCAACTTTATGGGTATACGAAGAATAACCGATCAGATAATCAACAGAGACGTCGAACAGATCGGCCATGGTTTTTAACATATCGATATTTGGTTCAATGGTATCATTTTCATATTTACAGATGGATTGCTGGCTGACATTTAATTTGTCGGCCAGCGCCTGCTGGCTTAGTCCCATCTTAACTCTCAATTCTTTTAATCGGTCCATAATGATATATCTCCCAGATAATACTTTTATTGTAACAGTAAAGAGAAAATATATACAACGCGGAAAAAGTGTTGAAATAAACTCTTTAAAAGCGTAAAAATTATTAAAGAGATTGAAACAAAGGAGAACAGATATGGATGTAAGAGTGATTGTTAATTATTCAGATAAGCTTACTTCAATTATAGTGGATGACATGAAAATGGATGACATTTCTGTAATTCAAGAGAAACAAATTGAAGATTGGTTTAAGCCGTCATATGATAGAGCAGGTTGGGAAGGATTGATAAAAGAGATTCAAAAAATGGTAGCAGATGAAAATGCAAAATTACAGTTTGAATTTTGCGGACCGAAAGAATATAAGGACATTTTTAATTCCTGTATTGAAAAATTTGGATATGGAACTGAAAGCATAAAAGATGAAGACATTGTAAACCGGCATATAGAGGCTGCAAAGAAAAATGAACATAGAGGGCTGTATAAGGAAGCATTTAAGGAGTGGTGTTCAGGGGTAGAAAAATCAGAAGAATGTCAATATAAGGTTGCAGAATATTATTTTAAACACTATTTGGGTGAAATAAATATTGGAGAAGTAGATGAAGAAAAGGCTATAAAAAAAGCAATAGATTATTATGAAAAGGTAGCTGATGCGGGAAATGTTGAAGCACAGTATCAATTATATAAAATTTTGATTTCAGATGAATATAAGCCTTTGAAAAAAGATTATGATTCAGCATTAAAATGGTTGAATAAGGCTGCGGTTGCAGGAAATGCAGAAGCCCAGATACAGATGGGAGACTATTTGTATAAAGTTGATGGATCAGAGGACGACGAAGATTGTAAAAAAGCGTTTGAGTGGTATATGAAGGCTGCAAAAAAGAACAATGATGTAGCATATGCAAGAATTGCCAGAGCTTATAAAGACGGAATCGGTGTTAGAGAAGATCTAGATAAGGCTTATGAGTGGTATGACAAGGCGGCATCTGCAGGAAACGCAGAGGCTCAAATAGAGATGGGAGATCGGTTGTATAAAGATGATGGATCAGAGGATGACGAAGATTGTAAAAAGGCGTTTGAGTGGTATATGCAGGCAGCAGAACAGAAAAATGATATAGCATATATGAGAATCGCAAGAGCCTATGAAGATGGATGTGGTGTCAAAAAAGACTTAAATAAGACCTATGAGTGGTATGATAAGGCTGCAAAGGATGGAAATGTAGAGGGGGTATTTTGGTTAGGAGGATGTTACTATTATGGAATAGGGGTGGAAGAGAATGACGAGATAGCAGTGAAATTGTTTAGGCAAGCGGCAGAAAGTGATCACCCTGATGCTTGTTATGAATTAGCAAAATGTTATGAAAGTGGTTATGGAATTGATAAGAATATTGATGAAGCAGAACGTTGGTATAAAAGAAGCGCAGAATTAGATGAATCAGGATCGGGGCAGATACAAAATATAGTAGGTTTTTTTTATGAGCTTATAAAAAAAGATTTTTCATGTGCTTATGAATGGTATAACATGGCTGCTGAAATGGAAAATGCAGGAGGACAATGTAATGTTGCACGTTGTTTTCAGTGGGGGATAGGGACAGAAAAAAATTATCTGGAAGCTGTAAAATGGTATAAGTGTGCTATAGAAAACGGCTCTGTTTATGCAATGTTTTCTCTTGGGCGATGTTATGAATTGGGAATAGGTGTTGAAAAAAATAGCCAAACAGCATTTGAGTGGTACAAAAAGGCGGCAGATGCAGATGAACCTGACGCGGATGCATGTTATAGAATTGCTCAGGAATATTATAAAAATATAGATACAGAAACTAAAGTACTGGGAAGAACAGGTGCTTTAGTAGCACTTTCAGTTTTGGTTCCGGTAACAAATTTCGTCACGATTCCGGCTGCTTTACTTGGATCAGGGATGATTATAGAAAGCAAAAAGAAAAAATTTGTACGGACAGAGGCTGGAAAAGAAATGATGAAATATTATCATAGAGCAGCGGATCTTGGACATGCTGAGGCAAAAAAGAAGGTAGAGGAACTTAAAGAGTATGAAAAATAGGAGGCAGAATGATGAATGAAGAAATCGATGTCAGAAATTATAATGAATTAAATCAATCTATAGCATTAGCCCAGCATATTGTATATAAAAGATTTCTGCCGGAATTAGATCAGTATCCGATTGTGAAACCATCAGAGATATTGATGGATGTAAAAACGGAAGAAAGCGTCCGGCTGATACAATTAGAGGAATTATCCTGTAAAAAAGGTGAAGATATATTTCAAAAATTAACAACAGTGTATCATGCCAGCATGTCATTGGGGTGTAACCTTATTGTCATGGTTGATGTAGATAAAATAAATGCCCCTGCAAAAATATATGTCGGAGTACGGAATGACGGTGCAGATCAGGAAGAAAAAACAAGTTTAGGAACATCATTCAGAACTTTAAAAAATGGTATTAAAAGCAATTTTCCCGGAACAAAGTTTAGGGATATTTCATCCCAGGATGCAGCTCCTGAAATGATAAATGAAATATTTGGCAATACGGCAAAATATATTTCGGCAGTATCCTGTGTTGCAGCCGCCAGAGATAAAACCAAAACAGAAAATAAAACTTTTATTCAGGGTATTGAAAAACTGATTGATGCCATGCAGGGAAATACATATACAGCTGTTTTTATTGCAGAGCCAATTACTCCGGAAAAGCAATCTTTAATAAGAGATGGTTATGAGAGTATTTACAGTTCGCTGGCCCCGTTTAGGAAAAGTACATGGACATATAATGCGAGTGAAAGTGAAGCCGTTATGAAAAGTGTGAGCGAGGGCCTTTCCACGGCAATTACTACAGGAACATCGCATACGCAGTCCAATACTATGAATGTGGGAATAAATATTGGTATGAATGGCACAAGATCTAATGCAATGTCAAATGGACATACTGAAAGTAATGGAAGGACAGCACCTACAAAGATTGCAAGAATGGGACAGGTGGTTTCTGGCGTAGCAAAAGTGGCGGGACTGATAGGCAACTTTGCACCTATATGTCCAGTACTTGGAGGGGCTTATGCGGTAGCGAAAATTGCGGGTGTTGCATCTGCTGTTGGTGGAACAATGACTGGTTCCACGCAAAATCATACGAGTTTAGATACGATTACACAGACAATAGGAAAATCTTTGGGAATAGGTGGAGGATTAAATGCCGGATATGCAAAGACTTCTGCTGATACGGTAATGAACTCTGAAACAAATACACAAACTACAACAAAAACCAGTTCAAATACAAATACGGAAAGTTCCGGGAAAAGCCTTCAAATTGAAAATATTAATAAACCAATAGATCAAATGCTCTGCAGAATAGAGGAACTTTTAAAGAGAACACAGGAATGTGAGGATTACGGTGCATATAATTGTGCAGTTTATTTTGTTTCCGGAAAACAGGACAGTTGTATGTTAGGTGCAAATACATTCCGGGCACTCATGATTGGTGAAGGGACTTCCATTGAAAGTGGAGCCATTAATTTTTGGAAAGGAACAGAAGAGGTTAATACATTAAAAGAATATATCAAAAGATTTGTGCACCCGGTATTTGCAAGATCAATTTCCGGAAAGATGGATTCGGAAGAAGACTTCATGAAATATACGGCAGGAACGATAGTAAGTGGTCTGGAATTGCCGTTACATATTGGATTCCCGACAAAATCGGTTTATGGACTGCCTGTTATAGAACATGCAGAATTTGGAAAAGAAGTTGCAAAAAGCACAGCAGAAAAGGACGTAAGGGAAATAGAGCTGGGTTCTGTTTTGTGCATGGGAGATGAAATAAGTACAAAGGTAAAAATTGATATAGAATCATTAACCATGCATACATTTATTACCAGTTCTACTGGAAAGGGAAAATCAACTGCAATTTATTCCATTTTAGATAAGCTGATGGATACTAATATAAAAGATGAAGAAGAAAAGATTAAATTCATGGTGATCGAACCTGCCAAAGGAGAATATAAGAACCGTTTTGGAAATTACAAAAATGTAAATGTATATGGAACAAACGCCAAAATGACACCATTGCTCAAAATTAATCCATTTAGTTTCCCGGAAGATATTCATGTTTTGGAACATATTGACCGGCTGATTGAAATCTTTAATGTCTGCTGGCCGATGTATGCGGCAATGCCAGCAGTGTTAAAGGATGCGGTAGAGAGAGCTTATGTAGTATCCGGGTGGAATTTGGAAACATCAGAGTGCAGATATATGAATGTAAATGGAGAAAAATTATTTCCATCATTTGCAGATGTTTTAAAACAGATACAGGTTGTTATGGATGAGTCGATGTATTCATCGGATAGCAAGGGAGACTACAAAGGGGCATTGTGTACAAGACTGAAATCTTTAACCAATGGTTTATATGGTCAGATCTTTACAAGTGATGAACTGACATCAGAGGAATTGTTTGATCACAATGTAATTATAGATTTAAGCAGAATTGGGTCAAGTGAAACAAAGTCGCTGATTATGGGGCTTCTTGTTATGAAACTTTAGGAATACCGCATGTCAGGTGCACATGCTGCAAATTCAGTGCTAAGGCATGTTACGGTTCTGGAAGAGGCGCATAATATTCTGAAAAGAACATCAGTGGAACAGGCAAATGATGTTGCAAATATGATTGGAAAATCAGTGGAAATGTTAGCAAATTCAATTGCTGAAATGAGAACATATGGAGAAGGATTTATTATTGCGGATCAGGCACCGGGGCTTATGGATCTGTCTGTAATTAGGAATACTAACACAAAGATCATTTTAGGATTGCCAGATTACGATGACCGGGAACTGGTTGGAAAAGCAGCAGGATTAAATGAAAATCAGATAATTGAACTTGCACGATTACAAACATTTGTTGCTGCTATTTATCAGAATAATTGGTTGGAGCCGGTATTATGTAAGATTGATACTAATTTCAAAGATGTACAGAAATATACATATCAGGCCAGTAAAATAAAAGAAAGAAAAATTGATAAGTATATTCAGTTTTTATTAACGCCTTTGAATAAACGAATGACGTTAGACCGAGGATATGTAGATAATTTAATAAGGGATATTTATAAGCTGCCAATTCCATCTGAAACAAAAATAGCATTTATTGAATATGCGAAAACAACAGAAAAGCAGAAGGTACAGAAATTAAGGGGAGAGGCTGTATATGGTATATTTAATTCGGAAGAGGTATTTGGATTAGCAAAAGGACGAGAGACAAATATTGAGGATTGGTATAATTTTGTTAAAGAAATACTGGATCCTGAAATCTCACTATTTACAGAATACGATCAACAGAGAATTATCGCTTTGATTACAAAAGAAAGAGCTGAATTGGATGGAAAAAATGAGTCCATAGAATTATTTGACAGGCTGATGTATTTTATATAAAGGGAGCGTGATGATATGAAGTTGAGGGAGGTACAGGAAAATCCGAATATATCGGAGGAAGGTGACAGAAAATTTCAGTACAATTCGTTGATAAAATTTGATAAGTTATTTGAAGGCGATGGAGAAATTGAAAATACATTTACAAAAGAAGAAAGCAAAGAGACACTTACAGATATTAGGAATAAATTTGATAAGTTATTTGAAGGCGATGATCTGCAAAAAGAGGATATTGATGAAAGTATAAATGTTGAGAATGAAGAAGAAAATTCTCATCAGAAAAACATTGATGGAAAAACATATTATTATGACGATAACGGCAAAGAATATCGGGTGGAGAATGATCTTAAACCAAATACAGACTATGAAATAAATGGATACAGATACAAAACAGATGAGCAGGGACGTATTGTATCAGCCGAAGGTTCTTTACATATGAAAGAACGGGAAGGTCGGCTTCCAATTAAAGATTCGCTTGAGGATATTGGAAAAGGAGATGAAAAAGAAGGGGATGACAGAGGTCATTTGATAGGCGATCAATTTGATGGAACAAACAGGCTGGAAAATATGATTCCACAAGATGCAAATATAAATCGTAATGATTTCAAAAATTTTGAAAATGAGCTGGCGAAAGAGGTAAAAGAAGGAAAACAGGTTGAGGTCAAGATAGAATCGGTTTATGAGGAAAATTCCAGAAGACCGGAAGCAATTGTGGTTACATATTCTATTGATAAAGAAGAGAGTATTAGGGTGTTTCCTAATGGTCAGGAGGGATAAAGCATGGACAACAATGTTCTTCAAAGTATATTTGACAGGCTGCAGCCAATTCTCCCAGAGAGATGGGAAAAGATGATATTATATGTGGCATATACTGGTGGAAGCTACAGTATGAAGTTTTATACGAGTGATGAAACAGGTGATTTTACGGATTGTTTTAATCAAACAGGAATAAGTAAGATGCAATTGATTAAGCTGTTTATGGAAATCAATAAAATTCTGGAACCGGAAAGAAAGTCACTTGATGACAAAAACAGATGGTCTGTGATGACGATGATTGTCGAGACAGAGGGCAATGTAAAAGTAGAATTTGAATATACCGATATCAGTGAGAATACCATTGAATATGAAAATGAGTGGAAGGAAAAATATTTGCATAATTATTTTGATGCATGAAGAATATCTGGCGAGGAAAGTAAACATTGCTTACTTCCCTCGTTTGCATTATAATTAGATGCAAATAAAGGAGAATTCTCCGGAATAAATTCAGCAGCTACTGGACAAAGACCGAAGCTTATGAAAGCAATTCAGCGGTCAGATAATAGTTTAAACGAAAGAACACAGTTGTATGATTGAAAAACTGCACAGATTATATAATACATTGTATTGCCCGAGCAATGCAAAATAGGTATAATAAAAATGAGAAGGGAGTTGAGATAATATGGCAACAACAAATGTAACGATCAGAATGGATGAGGAGTTGAAAAAACAGGCAGAAGAATTATTTGCTGATTTGGGAATGAACATGACAACTGCTATTGTTACTTTTACAAAGCAGGCTGTAAGAGAGCAGGCAATTCCGTTTATTATATCAAGAAATATGCCAAATGAGGAAACAATGCAGGCAATTAAGGAAGTAGAGAGATTAAGGAAGGATCCGAATAAACAGACATATTCCAGTTTTGATGAATTGCTGGAGGAAGTAAAAGCAGATGTATAATATTGTACCGTCCACGAAATTTAAGAAAGACTTAAAAGTGGCTATTAAAAGAGGATATGATATGAGACTTCTGGATGAGGTTGTATCGAAATTGGCAAATGGAGAGACATTACCAGATAAAAATAAAGATCATGCACTTGTAGGAAATTTTGCAGGATGCAGGGAATGTCATATTACGCCAGATTGGTTGTTGATCTATGAAATTGATGATGGAGAATTATTGCTCTATCTTACAAGGACAGGAAGTCATAGTGACCTGTTTTAGCAGAAGAATTTTCAAAGTTTTATTTTACAGGAAGAAAAAAGACAGCAGACCGGCATGAATCTGCTGTCTTTTTTGTGAGGAGAGAGGAAAGAAGGGGGGCAAAAGCGCAGAATCCGTGAACAATCCTTGACGTATCAGGCCCTGAAACGTATAATAAATGCTGGATAAAAAGAGAAAAAAATGGAGGAAATCAAATGGCACTGAGCAAAAAGCCGGTCAACGGCATGAAAGATATATTACCAGCAGAAATGGAAATCCGTGATTATGTGACAAGTGTAATCAAAGATACCTACCGCAGCTTTGGATTTACCCCGATCGAGACTCCTTGCATGGAAAACATTGCAAACCTTTCCAACAAGCAGGGTGGCGAGAACGAGAAACTGATCTTTAAAGTATTAAAGCGTGGGGAGAAGTTAAATCTGGAGACCGCAAAGGAAGAAGCGGATGTGGTCGATTTCGGTATGCGTTACGATCTGACCGTTCCACTTTCCCGTTTCTATGCGAATCATGCCAATGATCTGCCGACACCGTTTAAGGCATTGCAGATTGGAAGTGTGTGGAGAGCCGACCGTCCGCAGCGTGGACGTTACCGTCAGTTTACCCAGTGCGATATTGATATCTTAGGAGAGCCGAGCAATCTTGCAGAGATCGAGCTGATCACTGCGACAACCACAACGATCGGCAGACTTGGATTTAAAAATTTTGAGATCCGCATCAATGAGCGCCGGATTTTAAAGGCAATGGCAGCATACAGCGGATTTGAAGAGAAGGATTACGACAGCATTTTTATCACCCTCGATAAGATGGACAAGATCGGTCTGGAAGGTGTGGCAGCAGAACTTGAGGAAGAGGGCTACGCAAAAGAGTCGATTGATAAATACTTAGAGCTGTTTGAACTGTTAAAAGACCGCAAGGAGGTTGCGGAAGGTGTGGCATTCTTAAAGGACAAGCTGGGAGATTTCCTGGATCAGGAAGTGGCAGACAGCCTGACAGAGATTGCAACGGCAGTCAATGCGACGAAGAACGCAGAGTTTACACTGGTCTTTGATCCGACACTCGTGCGCGGCATGAGCTACTATACCGGAACCATTTTTGAGATTGCAATGCCGGAGCTTGGTGCAGCCTGCGGCGGAGGTGGAAGATATGACAAGATGATTGGAAAATTTACAGGAAACGATGTGCCGGCATGTGGTTTTTCCATTGGATTTGAGCGTATTATCCTGCTTCTGATGGAGAGTGGTTTCCAGATTCCGGAGCGCCCGAAGAGAGTCGCTTACTTAGTAGAAAAGAAGTATCCGGCAGAGAAACTTGTGGATGTGATGAAGC
>ERZ808240.3352-NODE-3352-length-15760-cov-5.409742_pt1 | contig 15760 bp, 12 predicted proteins | sample MGYA00521084_ERZ808240 | MGnify/ENA primary metagenome ERZ808240 (study PRJEB31516, sample SAMN03275571) | gut metagenome | biome: mammalia-associated habitat; material: feces | host: Papio cynocephalus | place: Kenya | collected 2012-08-06 ... | reverse complement strand
CCAATTCCTCAATCGACCTAAAGCTCGACAATGTGTCCATGATATATTACATTACATAAAAGTCGTAGACAAGATACAGATCCTTGCTTGCACGGGTCATGGCCGTATACATCCATTGATAGACAGCAGGCTTTTCCATTTTACCGATACTACGTGGCAGGTCCAGATAGACTGTATCCCACTCGCCTCCCTGTGATTTATGACAGGTTAGAGCATACCCCCACGTACAACGAAGTGCATTGAGAAAAGGATCTTGACGCATCTCCTGCTTAAACTCTTTCGACTTCTGATGGATATTTCTATCCTTCATACGATAATAGAAATCGATGAAGAGATTGCGATTTTGCTCAGGAGTGATGTTGGTTGCGTTTTGATATAAGACATCTTCCACTAAATATTGTGTATACCTTTTCTTTCGGTAGAGGTCTCTTACCGTTACGTACAAGAAACTCAGCCCACCTTTTCTAAGATGAAAAGCACCAGCAAACCCTTTTGGAGGATTAACTGCTGATTGCTCTTGACTGAAACAAGCTTCGCCTATTTCCTCTACTACGACGAGGTCGCCATTCATCAAGCCAGAAATCAAGTTATTCTGCGTAACTAATAAGATATCGCCCACCTTCAGTTCTGACGAAGTTCCTTCCAATAGCGCGGGGCGAACGAAACCCGTTACATTGTCACACTGACGGTTAGTTTTGCATATCAAGGTGCATGATTCATACCCACTTCTTTTGACGTTATCAATATATCGTGAGTAGAGTTCCGCTTGAGAATTTAGCAAATGAATGTGAGCATAGCCACGCAAGGGGAACTTCGCCCACTGCCAGGGTTGTGGCTGTAGATAAAGGTTACGTAGTTTGCTGGCAGCTACAGGTATATCATTACCTCCCTGCTGACGCATGATTTGAGTCAGCTCTGCTTCTTTTACGTTTTTCTGAAAAGTCCGCGCTATGTAGCCTGCTGATAAAGCGGGTGAGATTTCTTGATTAATTGGAGGTAACTGGCATTGATCACCCACAAAGATGAACTTACCTTTCCAATCAGATTCAAACAGATCGGCGAGCAGTCTGCCACTACCAAATCGCGCTTGACTTGTGGTCATAACTTTATTGTCTGATATCATTGAAGCCTCATCTATTATATAGACATAAGGCCCTTCCTCTTCATAATTGTGCGATTTCAGTTCGAATTGCAAAAAAAGGTCCTGCGCCCTGTCTTCCTTGTCCTTTTCTCTATCTTTAGCCAGAACTTCTAACTCCACATTTAAATCGTCAAAGCTATATATCTCACCATGCACCGTGGAGGCGGGATATCCCGTCAAGTCGGAAAGAATCTTAGCCGCTCTTCCCGTTGATGCTAACAATTTGAAGTTGAGAGACTGCTCGACAAAAGTTTGTATGATGCGCTTCATCAGTGTAGTTTTACCCGTACCAGCATAGCCTCGCAGGATAAATACTTGCGAGGTCTCATCTTTTACGAAGTCCATTATCTGATCGTACGCGTACTGCTGACCTTTGTTCAGTTCAAAGTGATTACTGTGCTCCATATTCTCTGAATCTTGTAAAATTGTATACGGATTTTATTCTTTCATTATCATGTTCCACCACATCGCGTTCAGCACACGATGCGATGCACTGAATGCCTTTTCCTTGCAGACGGGTTATGAGTCTGAAGCAAAAAGTCATTTCTCCCATAATGTGAACGGTTACGACATGGTCTGTAGCATAATTCAATATAGCTTGTTCGTATTCTTCTACCAATTTATCCAACTCTTCGCTCGACATTTCTGACGACACTTTCGGAAATTCCATATCAATGCATGACCCATACATACGAGCAGCCTCTCGCTGTTTCTCATCCCATACAGAATAGGGATGGTTGGAGAGGTTGAGAAGAAGCTTGGACCTATCGCTAGTAAAACTGCCTGATTTTTCTGTCTTAAACAATGGGCATACTACGTCTAAGCAATTTCTAGCATTAGCTTTCAGATTATTACAAAGTTCTTTACTACTCTTAGGCTTTATGAAACCGGCATGATTGATTTGATTTCGATTAGCAGACAATGGAGCATAAGAACCACGAGTTTTTTTTACAACATCCGAATTAAGCAATTGCCTTGTCAAATCAGCATATTGTTTCAAGTATCCCTTCCATTTGCTTTCATCGTCAACATCATTCCTTGATAGAGCCATTATTGACGACATATAATCTCTAAAAGCAAGCACCTTGTCATCCTCTTTCATATCAGCCTCAGCAAATGGATTAACATCCTTAAAATGCTCGCAAAGCAACGTGATAATACTCTCTTGACAAAGCGTATACCCTTGCTGAGTCATACCATATTGTATACACCATTCCACCGCAGCTCTTAGATTCTGTGCGTCATTTACTCCGAAGTCCTTCAACTGCGTTTGCATTTTGGAGAACACACTCTTCATTGGAGAAGGTATGGCTTGCACTTGAAGCTTTTGCAGCACATTCTGTATCTCTACAGCATGTAAGCCATTCTGCAGTTCCTTTCCACGACAAGTCGCAAGGCTTTCATCTAAAGCTATAGTCGCAGACCTTAGCGACTGGAAAAGTTTTCTTTCAGTTTTGTTGGACGCCGACTGCATAAACATATCTGAAATAGTCCCCATCTTTCCAAACTTTTCGAACTCTGCGGCTCCCATTGTCAAGCCTTGAAGCATTGTGAGTGCGCTTAAGTCCATCAGCGGAGCTTCATTGGCCTGTCGATCCATTGCTTCGAAGTTTCCATAAGTCATGCTGCAGATACTCGTTTTTCTCATAAACGTGGCATATTGGCAGAGTACGAGTATCATCATTGGCAGATAGCGGAAGCCATGCGTTATATCTATATAGAGTTTATCGCCATCTTCAAGCTTATTATACATGATTTCGAACACTTTCCACATTTCCTCCGTATTCAGTCCATCAGGTATAGGCACGCTTTCTACTAAAGCTGCATAATGCTTTTCTTCGAGTACTTGCTCCAATCGTATATACTCCTGTAGCTCTTCGTTCGCCCCATTTTTGCTTCTCACTTGTGACGATTTATCCCAATTCTCTTGGCGAGCCTTTTCTGTAGTAAAAATGTACACAACATCACGCTCCGACCATTTTTCTACACCGAGCGCGTCCAACGTAGCTTCCTGGATAAAACGAGTCGGAGCTGACTTAAAATGCTTCCGTTCATCCACATAGCTACATTTATTGTAAAAGCCTGTGCCTAATACAGATAGGAATACTTTTCTACTCATAGCCTTACTTCTTATTTGATTCATTCAACGACTGGTCAAGCATCTTAAACAGATCAGATTCTTTTCCCTTACTCAGATCAAAACACATCACATCGTTTTGCTCGCACTTTTCTCTTGTGATTTCCTTAATAGGAGCGTCTGATACGAAAATAGCCTTGCTTGCCATGCCACTATAGTTCTTTACAGCCTTACTAAACTTATCAATGTTGGTCATGTCAAATATTTGGGTTTTACACTCCACAAACAGCAAGCGCTTACCCGTATTCACCACAATGTCAATCTCGTTTTTCGGGTTATTGTTTTTATAAGGGAACTCTACATTCAGCCATATCTGTTTTGCATGCTTCCATTGCGACAGGACCTTTGCCACCTTCAGTTCAAACCAATGGCAGAAGAAAAACAATTGAATAGCATGAGGCGACTCTAACGAGTCTGACAGATGCCGTCCTCTCCTATTATAGAGGCTTACTTCAACCTTTTGCTCATTTTTATTCCATTCAGCATAACTATCCTGATGCTGGATAAAGCCCGTCTTTTGATTTCTAATTTTATTTGCATCAGTACGATTCGTTGGATTTCCCACACCATTGTAGGCCTCCACAGAGAATTTCCGCAGGCTTTCAGTGCGCTTTATCACATCGAAGTCTGCCTCTGTATAATCCTCTATGGGTGTATACGACTTTACTGGAGAGCCATACAGTTTGAATATTGTATTAGCATCAAGCTGCACCTCACTCTCAGTCTTCTGTAGACTGTCTATATTATAGAGCGTGCAGTTCTGGTCCACGTAAAAGAATTCTGTATCCGAACGATTTTGGAATATCTTGTACAGTAGGACAGACCACAGCTTAGTACCCCCCGTAAGATTCACGGAGCAATGCACGCCTTCAGGGATGATGGATTCTTGATCAACGATTTTATCCACCATGTTGTCCATCTTTGCAGTAGATAGACATACTTTTTCAAACTGCCCTTTCACAAGAGTGCCTTCTTCATCAAGTACTTTAATGATGTTATTTGCATCTGTTTCCGTCTGAGCAGAGTGCATCAGCACTACTTTGGTAGGCTTTAATGCTTTGATAGCGAGATATACGGGGTAAGTTTGGCCTCCTACCAAGGCTATGTGTATGTGTTCCATTGTATTCTAAAATTTGCTTTTGTCGATTATCTTGAGTTGTCTGCTTTCTTCGTTAACTTTTAGCTAAAGTATTTTCTTTTACCATTTCATCATACCACATTTGCAGCTGATCAGCATCAACGTAAGCAGATAGCAAGCCCCACCCTTTTGCTTTCTTCAGGTCGAAAGTTTCCCATTGCTTCTTTTCTTTCTTGAAAGCCTTGTCTTGAGGCAAAGACTTCACGATATGCTTGTGCAGCGTTTCAAGTTCATCAGAGGTTAAAAATCCTCGCGCTGAATCTTTGAGCCACTTCTTTAATTTTCCTGAGAGCGTGCCTATAGAGAACGCTTTCCCTATATGCTCATCAAACGAAGCAGATTGGCTCTGTCCGATTACAATATTGTTGAGCAATGCGATCTTACGTTTAAGATAGTCGTTTTTTGACTTTTGCAATTCGTCTATGCGTGCGTTGTAGGAAGTGATACTAAAATCCTTCTGCAAGGTCTCATAGTCATCCATAGCCTTGACTAAGATTGCTGCACTTTGATCACACTCCTCTGTTGTTTCACACTGTTCTATTTGTTTCAATGCGCTGAGACTTTGCTCTATGGCATCTGCTTTTACCTGAGCTTGAGCCTCGATTTCAGCTTTTGCTCTCGCTTCTGCCTGTCGCTTTACCTCTTCTCTTACCTTTATTACATCTTGAATACCGACTAGAGCAGTTGCGCTGACAGATGGCTCTTTTAAAGTAGAATAGGAGTCCTCCTTTCGGAATTTTTCATACTCTTTTAACTTCATCAGCGTCAGTTCCTCTTTATTGTCATGTTCTGTAGCGATAGCCAACAACGTCTTTACCTTTTCTGATTGCGCCCATAGATGCCCTGGATACTTACTATCATAGAACTTCGACATTTCCCATTCGAACGCTTTCAGGTAGGCCGGCACGTCGTGTTGGAAATGCTTTAGTTCCATCTTCTTTATCGACAGACGTCCATAGCCAAACGACTTACCTTGACCTATATTATGGTGTGATTGCTTTGTATTATGAAAAGTCAAAGCTGAGAGCAAGGCACCAATTTCTATCGGTCGCAAGTTGTGCACATTAATCTGCAGTCTGAAGGTCAATCCAGGGGGCAATGGCCTCATCTGAGTCATTACGTTTTCATTGCCATTGCCCTTGGGCTTCTCGGTTAGTGCATTGGGAGCATGTATGCGGTAGCGCTTTCTTCCTGCCATTTCCGCATCATCATTGTAAGTAACATACTTACCTTTAATGCATTGTTTCAGATACAACGGATAGAACGAAGCTGAGGGCTGTCCTAATACGCCTTTAATGAGCTTAGCGTCATCCACCTTTTGGTTAGCAAAGGCATTGCCTATCTGAACGCGTCCTTTCAAAGCCTCATCCTTATTTACATGGCCAAAGATGCAGTCCACCAAGTCCAAGCCATCCTCTGAGTTAGGCTGATGTATACACTCACTTATGCGATATCGGTAAGGGTAACGGAAGTTACGACTAAGCCCTATCACCCGAACCCGTCCTTTATCATCTTTCTTGAAGAATACCGCTATACGCTCACCTTTATTAAGTTTTTTGTAGAGAAGTTCTCTGTTGTCTGAAGGTTTGTAGATCGTTTTCAGTTGCACAATTACGTCATTGTCTACATGTACATTCTTATTCTTTACCTCACCAAACAAGTACTCATGCTTCTTTCCCCCCATATTTCCAGTGCACACCAACGTCCTACCATTCACTGTGGGATAACCTAAGATGTCATTCTTCTCCAATGCACTTTTACTTTCAACACGTGCATATTGTGGACACTTTTTGCGAAGGCTACCTATTGTGATTCGACAGGCATCTGAGTCGAATGCACCGCAATCATCTATCAGATACTCGTCCGCTTTATAGTCATACTTCAGCCATCCACAATAGATGCCATTGTCCATTTCTGCCTTGTATTTGTCTTGCAGCGGATCTCTTTTTCCTCCAAATCGCCTGAACCCAAAGAAATCGTCATTATAAAAATCCGATTTCAACCGGGCAAAGGAAAGGATCTCCATTACAGCACGAAGCATACCCTTCAGGCTACTTCCTGGTAGAAAGTAGCGTTTCTCCCCATTGGGGAGCATAATATGTGCTGAATAATCATCTTTCGCTTGCGCTGAGGCCCCTACGCCATTTCTTACGAACAAACGCGTGTCATTTACAAATTCTACTTCGATCACGCCATCTTCGCCATCGCTGAATGGCACATCCATGCTTATCTGCTTTCCCCATGAGGGGATGTATACTTCATGATTGATGGGCACGAAGTTATAAGGAGCTCTAATCTGGTTTTCCATGACTTCTTTACTTTTCAAATCCTACAAAGACCAGTGCTTTCGGAACGAGTGTGCTCATTCCAAGGCACAGTTCATCTTGCTGTTCTTTCCATTGTTGCCAGAATAGCAACCGACGATTTCCCATGCGATTACTATTATATGCCACAACATCTTCAGTAATATCTTGCTCGCCGACACGCTCTGGCACGTCATAGCTCACCACATGGCAAGATCCATTCCAAAATCTGATGCTATACGACTTTCTGCCAGAAGCATCATAAAGTTGCGCTTCCACTATAAAAGGATTATTGCCCTCTGTCAGGTCGGGTTCAAACAACTCAGTGCCATCCAATACAAGTGGCTCTGTCTGATCACTATACCACACGTAGCCCACATATTTTGCTTTCTTCATAGTTGCACTATTTAGTAGGATAAACGATTTCACCATTACGTTTCAACGTACCTTTAAACACACCATAGCCTCTGTTAGTAGCTCCGCCCAAAGGCAACATACCGCTACAGAGGTCTTGCATTGCCTGTTCAAAGGCTTCCGTCACATTTTTATCTACTTGTTGCGTCACGATAATCTCCGTCTTAAGTGGATGTCCAGCTCCGTAGTTTACACTTTCTGTAAAGAGCGCGCCATCTACGGTTCCACCTGTTATACGGTCTATTTTCACGTGGTTGAACACTTTCGTTTCGACTTTATCCAAGATGATATCGTTAAAGATGACTTTACCTTTTTTACATGCATCATTCGCTGTATCAAGCGCATTGCCAAAAAGTTCGTTCCTCACCAAGCTATCACTTGAGAGAGCATTTATTTCACTCTCAAGTTTGTCGTCAGCAAAGAGCCTTTTACTTCGGTTGTAATGATATATTGTCCGATGGAGGAGCGCACCTTTCAGGCTTGAGGCCGGAATCAGAGTCTGTCCTTCTTTTATCTGAGGGCGTCCTTGCTTATCCCAGATGACGGTGCTTTCCGTTACAGGTATATTATCAGCATCAGCATTGCCCATACCTGCTCCAAAGAGGAAGAAGTCGTCTGCTTCTAAAGTCAACTCATATACACTCGTTTCATTTCCCAGTTTTTCAGCAGAGGATATAAGTTGCTCTCCATCTTCCAATGGTTCTGATAGATTTGACGAATGCAGGAAGTAAGCCTCCAAGCCTTTTCGATCAGTCAAGCAGTAAAATCTGTAACTGCAGCCTACCATCTTAATACTGCCAAATCCCTTATTGGCACCGCCACCTATTCTAAACTCCTTTCCTGCCATGCGTTCCATCAAGATCTTTACTAAAGAAAGATCCTCATCACTCGAAGTACGTTCTATTTCGAATACGAATCGCGTACCCTTCGTCACCACCTCTTCGTCATACTTGCCAGCTTTTTCTCCCACTCCGTGATGTGATATGCGCACATGCTGTCTGATGGGCAGCATCTGGTAATGAGCATAGAACTGATCGCCCCAGTAGATTTGTTGCAATCCGTCTACAGCCTTTCCATCTTTGCCAATCATACGAGCCTCTGAGAGCACAAGTTCCGAACCATGTTCTGCGCCCTTTCTTTGCGTTCCGAAGTATCGTTCTGCTTCTTTCTGAGGAAGTTCTTTCCGCAGCACACCTGCCAGAGTTGTGCCGGGAATATAGGGAAGTCCGTTCACATCGCGGATTACCATGCTATCTGTCAGAATTGATTTTTCTCCTGATCCTATGCGTAGCGGTGTCTTCGCCTCAATAGTCACCCGCACCACTAATTTGTAACACTGTTTCGTCGTCATCATTGTCATGCTTTTATGCTTTTTGCCATTTCTGAAGCAAGATTTACCAAGGTGCGTTGCAACTGACCATTTGGCACTCCTTCGCAGAATTCCTTCAGCAGTTTGAGCCGTCCTTTCTCCGTCCATTTATCCTTCGCCGTTCCATGTACGAGGTAGCCTCTGGGCAGTGTAAATAGTTCGTTTTTCAGGCTTTCGTCGTCAGCATGAGCCATTGCTATACTTCTGATTGTGCCCCACTGCGAAGCAAATGCTTTGCCCTTAAAGCGCGCGGCATAGTTGTCTACAAATGCGTTCACAATCTCATAGATACGATTTTCTTGCATCTGTTCATTTCTTCGGTTGAGCAGCAACGTCATCAGAGGCGTATGAGGCAGATTCTTCTCCTCTGTACTTTCAGCAAATTCTTTCGTCTGTCCTCTAAAAGCCACTTTTGCAGTTCCATCAGCATTTGTTCTAAGAAACTCGGGATTATAAATTACCTTTCCAAATCCCTCACTATTGTAAGCTCCCACGTAAGCACGCTCTTCTGCCATCGACGATGGGCAACGTGCTACAATCACGCTTCCCTTTTCCAATCCACATCGATCGGTGTCATAAGCCTGTCGCTTATAGTTCCAAGGTGCATAGCAGAAAGTGCGAATTTGAGATTGCGACCAGCATATTTCACTTCCATCAGGTAGGTGAAGTTGCTTGGGAGTAGGCTGATATGTAGGCAGTCCTTCTTCGTCGTAGAATGCCAAGCGTCCATCAGCATAGATTGTCACCCACCCATCATCTTCGCACATAGTGGTCTTGGGCTCTGCAAATTTGCATGGAGCGATATTCACCAATCCATATTGTGCCGTACGCGATCTGCCCAAATGCTTTTTGCCTCTCAATGCCTCATCTATCATGTTAGCTACCGAGCTATCCACATCATCATCTATCTCGATGGTGAAAGCCATTACCACTCCTGCGCGCAATGCTTCATAGCCATACATGCATTGATCCTTAGAGCACCGGCGTTCTCTGTCGTAGGCCGACTTCACTGCGAACGTCTTTTCTGCACGTGCTGCTATTGCCTCGCCTTCTGCAGTGAAAGCATAGAAGCCTGTGCGGAGCTGCTTCAGCTGCTTTTCTCTTATTTCAGTATTCCATGGCTGTGGCAAACGATTGTATACGTAGCACTCTTCTGCTACCGAACTCAATTTAGGATAATACATTGCAGCAGGTGCTTTCACGCTTCTATACCCATTCACGAGCAGATGTGCATCGCCAAAGCGCACCTTTCCGCTATGGAATATCATCCATGCGGTATGTGCATCTGTTTCAGCATATAACTTGTTAGCTGCAATTCCCAAGAAGTTATTTCCGGGAATGAAGTCAAGCGTCGTATTAGCACCTTCTGTTGCTGATTTTGCGTTAAGCACGATGTCGGTGAGCAAAGTGCATTGGTAAGTAAACGTCTTCATGCCTTGCCTCCTTCCATCTTTAGAGTACAACGTCCAAGTCCGCGATTGCGACCGAGTCCGAGCCTCTTTATCAATTTCATACTATCTGCTATGAGCGCTACGCAGTCATCGGGCACATTGAGTATACTTCCTTCCAACTGGCAGGGCACCGTCACCTGCATCTTTCTCAAACTGTGTTCCCGTGCCGTCCCTGTCTCAGGGTCTATGGCGGTTGCCGACAGACCATCATACAAGAATTCTGACAATTCTGGATTTTGCTCCAGTGCCTCATGTTCGGCCATCGGCAGAGTGGCATTGCTAAAGAAGCAAGTGCCCTTTTTCAAGTTCCTACTATCGGTTTCATATTTTCCCATACATTCTTCCAAGTCTGACTGAGCATATTTCTCTGGATTGAGCTGCTGCAATTCTTCGGCAGCTTCTCGCAGCAATCCTTTTAGCGTTTTACCTGGCACATAAGGGAGGCCTGCAGCATCTTTTACCACCAGCAGGTCGACGTCTGCGCCCGCTGCCAGTCCTGAGCCACAATGCCAATAGGAATAAAACGTCAGTGTATAGACTATGTCTTTCATGATTATTTGGTCTTTTGTGAAACAATGGCGTGATAAGCCAGCAAGTCGTAAGCCATACTGACCCGCACATCCTTCGTACGCTGTTCTTCCCGCGTAGCAATCTCAAGCAGGTCTTTTAATTCCTTTGACGGGCGCATAGCCAGCGCACGTTTCTTTACTTGATTGGCTATTTCTGTATGACTATGCATTGCAGTAAGCCACTTGCGTATAGCCGATTTTACGGAGTTCCCTTCCTGACTTTCTTCAAGTTTTCTTACCAGCTCTTCGAGTTGCCTTAGGGTGTATCGATCGGGCTCTTCGTGCAGGTAGTATGGACCATACTTAAATGAGTGTCCCTCGCATGGTGTGAGTTCACGCTGCTCTATGCACCGGAAGTCTTCCGTAAAGCTATCCTGCACTTTATAGAACATCAAGCAGGATGGCGCCAGTCCATCGTGTGCTTGTAATCGGGCAGTTTGCTTGGCATCAGCCTTAGCTTGTGAGCATAGGCTCTCGGCAAGTTCATAGCCATAGTGGAAGGGATAAGAAGATTTGATAAAAGCCACGCCAGCACAGGCTGTAAGGTGAGGTTCCTTTCCAAACAAGTGGTGTGCGGATAGTATCCCCCTTAGCAATCTTGCCGTTTCTTCTTCGAAGAAGCGGGCATACGCCTCCACAAACGGCAGGGCTACATCGCCACGACATACTACTGTCAAGTCGTCACCACCAAGCACGATAGGACGTATCGGGATTATGCCTTTTCTGTTTTGCTTCTGCTCTTCAGCCAGAGAGTCGAAAGCGCGTTTAGCGGCCGTGCAGGTAGCCTCATCGAGTTTCTGCGAAAACTCTGAGAAGGTATCTTTGTCTCCACCCACCTTCTGTACCACTTGTCCTAATCCATTACCATCTGCATGGACTATGGCTATCCAGTCATTCTGTCCTACGAAGTCGTTGATGTTATTGCTCGTATGAGCCTGCAGATTCTCCATATTGCCAAACATCTTTCGACATAATCGCTGAGTGGCACGTACAGCTGAAGGTTTACCATCTCCCCTGTCGGGAAGTCCAGTTCTTCTATCGCGTTTCATGCCCAACAGCCCCCATTGCAGATTCGCTGAGGGTTTATTACGCTGTATGCGAAGCTTGCGTTCGAGTTCATCCGAGGCTTGTTCGAAATTGGCTGTTTCATCCATCGCCACCACAGCTTGGCTCAACGTGATGCCAGGAGCATGCTGCATCACCTTCTTCGGAAACTCCAGCACGGCTCGTTCGCAGGCTTCTCGGGAGGAGAATATGTACTTTATGTTACCAGCTGCTCGTATCACGCTCTTCCCGTCGCTCTGCTCGAATGGTTTAAATAGTCCATCCTCGTCGGCAGTACATATGCGTTCCACCTTTGCGCTGGCTTCTACTATTTCTGCCAACCTATTCGTTCTGAATATAAAGGATTGTATGCCTTGTACTGAGGCACCATATAGATATTGTTGCTTCATGATATGCAGATTGTGCTAAATTGTTCTTTGGAATACGCGTTGGCGGAATTTGTTAACGGGTTGACAAGTTAACAGGTTAACAGGTAAGTTTGTCGAGTACAATCGTTCTCGTTTTTAACGAAACAAGTAGTCTAAGAGCTATTTACTTGTTAACTTGTCAACTTGTTTACCCGTTAACCAAGAATTCCGCCAACGGGTTTGGAATAGTTCTATGCTTTAAGATTAAGCTGTTTTCCACAATTCTAATTCTTATATATAGCTTAACGATCTTAATACTTCATGCTATACTTACTTTGCTTAAGACACCATACCCTATGCTGTTGCCTTTGCCTATGCCTATATTATAAGGTAGACTTATGTTGGTCTTATACTTTAGGTCGAATGCCATCATCTTTACTCCCTTGTAGCTGACCACCTGAGGTTGTGAACATAACTGAGTGATGCATACGCTAATAGGCGCATCTACGTAAACGCCCAGTCCGCTCGCCATCGACAGCAGATTGCCCGTCAATATGCGTTCAAGCATTCTTACGCGCTCTGCCAAACTTTCCGTATCTCTGTACGTCTTGTAGTTTTCTGAGTTAAGGGGCAGCCAATTGTGCAGTTCGTAATAATGACAAGCATGAGTTTTCACTTCCAGTTCATGCTGCACGAAGTCTACATCCTCCACCATCAACTGCATCTCATGCCCACGTCCTAATCGCACAGGTTTCCATTCCTCCACCGCCACCTGTCCCATCACCTGCAATCCTTCTTGCAGACATACGATAGCAGCTTTCCCATTCAGCCGCTTGTACTGTATCAGCGGATAGGAATATCTGTAATTACCATCTTCATGATTGTGTAGTAATACACTACTTTTTTTCCCCACGGCTGCAATGATAGCTCCTCTGAAGAGAGGTACTTCATAAGCCGTTATATCATTGGCAAACTGTATCGTGAGTACATTTAATTTCATAGTCGGAAGGTATCTGCAAGTGCCTGTTCATATTACCGACCACAAATATAGGTAAAAATAGTAAAATGTCGCATTTTCTTTCTTATTTTCCGCTTTTACTGTGCTAAAATAAAGTGCTAAAATAAAGTTGTTTCACCTCCTGAAGACACCTTCACCCTACATTGAGCCTCGCTACGGCATTCCAATTCCACGTATCTTTTTTCTTATTATAGACGAGGGCGGCTATAAAGCCGGCTTGGCTACCATTCTTTAAGTTATACTTTTCTACCAAAGCAGGACTAATATAGCAAGAGATGGAGCCTTGATTGATAAAAGCGAAACTTGCTTCATTCTTGCGATTGACAGTCCCTTTCAGTTCTTTGATGTAAGAACTTGTCTCGGGGTTGTGAATATCCATAGCATTGTCGCGCTCGACACTGACTACTCTTACAGCTCCACCTCGCTTCTCATACAGATACAATCTCAAGAGCATGCCTTCATGAATAGGCCCATCTAAGCGTTTATCCTTAAGCATCAAGTTCTTGTGTACGCCATAGATCACATGCACACCTCCCGCTTTGGTGTTGACATAAGTCACTATGGCTATGTGCTCTTGTGCTCCTGACTTCAAGATAGCATTTGTCAGCCTTTGGAACGGCACTGAAGGCTTCCCTACAGGATTGGCATCCTTGACCTCTGGCCAGCGCACCCAATCTTCCAGTTCATGAGGTATACGCCATCCCTGCTGCTGATAACAAGTTGTCACCTTATCTATCTGATAACGAGCATGACCATATTCACCACGAGCCATGTAGAGTTGAGCCAAGCGCATACGCACTTTACCAAGAAAAGTTTCTTGCGTCTTGCAAGTGGTGGCACGTATAAGGCAGGCAAGCTGCGTATCAAGCTCATCCTTGTAAAATTCAGAAAGGAGTTGCCACACCCAAAACTCCGACATTTTCTTGTAGACAAATGGCATCACGCTCTTCAAAGCCTCATCACGATTGGCTCCATCAGCTAGAAGGAGTTTGCCACAGAAATACCCCGGGTACGTCATATCGGGATATTGATCGGCTAGTGCTTCTATCTTGGGCGTGAAGGCACGTATTTGCTCTATATCATGGTTCTGAAGTAGCACCTTAGCATAAGCTATGTAGGCTTGCTCTGCCAACGACATGAGGGTGCGTCCATTATCAAGTTTGAAAGGCACATAGTCTTCTGGCATAAGATTGTCAAGATTCCACCACTCCAAGCATGCCTGCATCTTATCCCAACCCTTAAAGGCCAAAAAGCATTTCAAGAGAAAAGAGTAAGCCTTGGAAGGACGAAAGCTATGTGTAAGAATGATGTCGAACACACAGTCTGCGGAAGCCATGTTATCCTTAGGAGCCAACTTCAAGAACTCGGCCAATTTCCATAGCAAATTGTCTATAATCATCGCGTCTTGTTCCGATGTGAGCAGACTGAGGCTGAGCAGCAGCTCTGCGTGAAGTAGAAGTTGGTCCGACTGACCTTGTTCTAGATCAGAGCGCACTTGATAATAAAGCGCCCATCCCATGGCACGCTGCACCCACACATCATTGGGAGACTTTTCGTATTCATCTGAAGCCTTTTTGAAGGCTTCGTCTATCTGGCCACTCTTACACAGAGTGATTATATCCTTAATGTTGGTCATAGATTAGGAAAGTATATAGGTTTATTCAATGCCCGGTGATCACTGTTGAGCAGGTCGAGCAGGAGCATGCATGGCTGAGGTTCTCCCTTATAGTCTGCTATGGTGACTGAGGCGAAATGCAATTTTACAATCACTCACGCTTGTCTGCCTTTTCCACATAGATTGGAGCAGACTGTTCCTCAGTGACATTGATGCTGAACAAGTGAGTAAATTCTCCATTCATATCAACTGCATTAATCCTTATTCTATTGGAATATGGTCTGTGACCTGCGAAGGTATACGAACGCAGGTGCAATTATGGTGAAGGTCTTAATCCTTATTCTATTGGAATATGGTCTGTGACCCCGTCAAAGGTGGAGAGAACAACCAGGGAAATAATGTCTTAATCCTTATTCTATTGGAATATGGTCTGTGACGCAACTACAAACACTACATTCCGCAACAACCAGTCGTCTTAATCCTTATTCTATTGGAATATGGTCTGTGACGAATTGGATATGGGGACTCTCGAACGACCTGTACAAGTCTTAATCCTTATTCTATTGGAATATGGTCTGTGACTAAATGACTAATTGTTCTTTTATACATAAATATATAGGTCTTAATCCTTATTCTATTGGAATATGGTCTGTGACGCCGACTACGTTGACGAAGACGAGACAATAGAAAGCGTCTTAATCCTTATTCTATTGGAATATGGTCTGTGACTTAGCCTTTACATTCTATAATAAGGCCAATAAATATGTCTTAATCCTTATTCTATTGGAATATGGTCTGTGACATTCTCAATTATGTAGATTCTCTCTCAGCTCTCAATAGCGTCTTAATCCTTATTCTATTGGAATATGGTCTGTGACACAAAGCAGGCGTTCGAGATAAAAATTTATATGCTGCGTCTTAATCCTTATTCTATTGGAATATGGTCTGTGACAAACAAATGAAAAATATTATTACAATAGCAGCGATATTGTCTTAATCCTTATTCTATTGGAATATGGTCTGTGACTGGTTTTGACAAAACCATCAAAGGCTTCATCAAAGCGTCTTAATCCTTATTCTATTGGAATATGGTCTGTGACCTTTCGCCAACATCATGATGGCTATATTAGTCATCGTCTTAATCCTTATTCTATTGGAATATGGTCTGTGACTAAAAATCAAACAACATGGCA
>ERZ808240.3351-NODE-3351-length-15772-cov-13.590443_pt1 | contig 15772 bp, 12 predicted proteins | sample MGYA00521084_ERZ808240 | MGnify/ENA primary metagenome ERZ808240 (study PRJEB31516, sample SAMN03275571) | gut metagenome | biome: mammalia-associated habitat; material: feces | host: Papio cynocephalus | place: Kenya | collected 2012-08-06 ... | reverse complement strand
CGGTAGCCCAGCACGTCGGCCCAGCGCTCATGCATGTAGGAATAGCCATTGAGCTCACCCCGCTTGCACTCCGTCACGGATTCGCGCTGAGCGAGCTCATCCAAGTCGCCGCGCCGCAGGGCGCAGGCATCGACGAAATAGCCTTTGGGCATAAAGTCGTTAGTCACGTTGCATGCGTGCTTGGGCGTCAGAATCCACTCATCGCTCTTATTAGGTGCGATATCTCGCATCTCCTTGATCACACGGCGCATGCTTTTCCGCGCGCGCTTGAGCCGCTTCTTGCTTGGCTTGCGCCCGTCCGCCACATACATCCCAACAACCTCGCGCGCCAGGAGCTTCTTGTCTGCCGCACGCATTAGGTCGCTTACGGTAGGAAGGTCTTCCCATGCGGAGACCTCGATATTCCAAACCTCGTTCATGAGACCTCTTTCCCCGTTACCTTTTGTAGCCCGCTTCTTAATGGACGGAATTGACGTTAACCCTTTGTGGGGACATAAATCAGACCGCGGTCGCAGCAAGAGAAGAGCGCCCTAACCCTGAATTTGCGGTACCGGCTCGCCCTCCGGTATCCTTTGCTCATATCCTCGCTCGAGCTTTTTGGCCGGCTCGGTGATATTGCTCATCAGATCATCCACAAACATGGCGTTAACCCTGTCGCTGAGACGCCCGTTGTTCGCTGACCACTCTTCGATTACTTTTTCTGTCTCAACGCAATGCTAGGATGCATTTGAATATCGCTGTGGAAAGGAGCCCGTATGAATGATCTGCCGGACAACCGTCTCCTCAAAGTTGACCCTGCGCTCGGCTATCAGGAGAGCGGCGACATCTTCGCCGATGCCAGCAGCATCATCATCGGCTCACGATCGTTCGCACGGCGCGCCGTCAATGTTGCGCTCGTGCAACGGAATTGGCTGTTAGGCAAGCGTATTGCTGTTGAGGAACTCAAAGGACAGCGCGCGGAATATGGCAAAGAGGTCATCCGCATGTTGTCCAGGCGGTTATCACGTGTATTTGGCAAAGGCTTTGAGCCGCGCAACCTCTATCGCTTTGTGCGGTTCTACAAAACCTATCCTGAGATTTTGACAACACTGTTGACAAAATCTGACCGCACCCTTTCCTGGTCCCACTACCTTGTACTTCTTCGTGTCGACAACGCTGCCGCTCGCGACTGGTACGAGCGCGAAGCCCTTGACCAAAACTGGAGCGTTCGCACGCTCGACCGAAACGTAAACACGCTTTACTACGACCGACTCCTTATGTCCCAAGATAAATCGCCCGTCATCACGGAGATGGAAGACAAAACCGCGGAACTTCAGCAACGGAAACTCGAGTTCATTAAAGACCCGGTAATCGCCGAGTTCCTCGAGCTTCCGCAGGACAAGAGCTTCCTCGAAAGCGACCTAGAGCAGGCAATCATCTCCAACCTAGAGAAGTTCATCATGGAGCTCGGCAAAGGTTATGCCTTCGTTGCCCGCCAGCAACATATCAAGACCGACCTCAAGGACTTTTATATCGACCTTGTCTTCTACAACTACATCCTCAAGTGCTTTGTGCTCGTCGACCTCAAGACGTCCGAGATAACACACCAAGATGTCGGGCAGATGGACATGTACGTTCGTATGTACGACGATCTCAATCGCCGCGAGGACGACAATCCAACCATCGGCATTGTGCTTTGCACCGAGACGAGCGAAACAATCGCACGCTACTCCGTCTTGCACGATAGTGAGCAACTGTATGCTGCAAAGTACAAATTGTACTTGCCAAGCGAGGAAGAATTACGCACCGAAATCGAGCACCAGAAGCTTATATACCGATTGCAGCACGAAACGGATTAGTGGCTCACCCACAAACCCCAAATTGGGACCTATCCCCAAATTGGGGTTCAATCGCTGTTACTGAATCTTCCCCGGCTTGATGATCTCGTCCACCAGGCCCAGCTCAAGGGCTCGCTGGGCGTCGCACCAGCAGTCACGCTCCGTAAGCTCGTGGAACTCCTGGGCCGTGAGCTTGCTACGCTCGGCTAGGAGCTCGTCCAGCTGCGCACGCAGAGCGGCCGCATGCTGCGCGGCGATCTCGATGTCGGTCTGTTGGGCCATGCCGGTGCCACCCATGAGCTGATGGATAAGAACCTGCGTGTGACGATAGACTTGTCGGTGGTCGCCGCAGGCCAGGATAACCGCGGCCATCGAGGCGACCACGCCCTCCCCCACCGTATGGACGGGGCAGTCGAGCGACTGCATGGTGTCGATGAGCGCCAGCCCCGCCGTCACGCTACCACCCGGGCTGTTGATGATGAGCGTGATGGGCTCGGCTGCGTCCTGATGCTCCAGCACGAGCATGCTCTTGATCAGGCCGTTGCACGCAACGTCGTTGACCTCGCCCTCGAGCAACAGCACGCGGCTGTTAAGGAGCTCGCTTGCCATGTCGACGGCGGTGATGCGGCCGTCCTTGGACTTCTTGATGATGCTGGGTTCGCGATACATGACGGACATGATGGGTTCCTTTCTGGATGAGATGAGTACTTGGTTGGACAGGACCGCGCGGGCCGACGTCAGAAGCGGCCGCGCGGTAGGAAGGGCAGGGCAGAAGCGCAACGAGCTCGCGGGCGCTAATCCGCAAGCCATTTGGCGGCGTTGGGGTGATCCCCGCAGAAGTACTTCTTGGCTCGGAAGGGACGCATACCGGTCACCTTGACCACGCAATCAGTGCGCGGCATCAGGCCCACCTCACCGGGGGTGATCACGCGACCGCGCACATCGACGGCCGTTCGCTCGGACCCCACGTGATCCGTGCCCAGGATCGACTCGCCGCAGAGCTCGCTGATATAGCGCTGGGTCTCGATATTGCTGCCACCGCCCATAAAGACGATGCTGTCGCAGTTGTCGAGGATGGTGCGCGCGGCGGCCTCGCCGTACACGCCGTCGAGCTGGCTCAACGACTGGGCGCACATCAAAAAGTTGATCCCGCGGCTACGCACCGTGGCGATGCTGCGCTCGAAGTCGGGGATGCGCCCCACGTTGGGAAACTCGTCGAGCACAAACTGCACACGGCGCTGAAGGTGACCGCTGGGGCTTGCATCGGCTCGGCGCTGGCTCAGGTTGAACAGTTGCTTGAGCGCAATGTTCGCAAGCCACGCGTTGGTTGAGTCGTTGTCGCTCACTTTAAGGTCGATCACGCGCTTACCCTCATCGATGCGGTCAAGGCGCATCTCATCGCGCTCGAACACGCGCATGAGCTCGGGGGTCTTGAGGCGCGAGAGGGAGGCGTTCAAGGTGATCAAGATGCTCTTGAGCGTCCGCTCGGCCGCACAGCGAAAATCACGGTACTGCCGCACGCCATACAGCTCCTGACATGCGCCGGCAAACCTGTCGAGGAACTCCTTGGACTCCATACGATCCACGAGCAGGTCGAGCGGGCACTTGCCCTCGCCGTCGCCCGTGATCTTGATGAGTTCCAACAGCTTGAACGCATTGTTCATCTTGAGATAGCGGCGCGGGGCATCGGTATCCCCGCCTGGCGCAAACGTGCCGTCAAGACATTCCAGAAGGTATAAGATCCCGATAATCGCACAGAACAGCAGATCGTTGGAATAGTTCCAGAACGTGTCACCCGTGTAGATGTTTCGCTCGGGGTTGATCCCGTTCATGACCATCGTCACTGTGGTGGGGATGTCCCCAACATCCATCACGTAGCGCAACGGGTCATACCCGGCGGACAGCCCCGGGTTGACGGTATCGAGCACCGTCAGCTCATAGCCGTCCTCCTCGAAGCCCTTGCCGCAGCGACGCAGCAGCTCACCCTTGGTATCCGTGATCACATAGCTGCATGCCAGATGGTTGAGCAGGTTGGGCAGGACAAAGCTCGCCGTCTTACCGCTTCCCGTACCGCCAAAGGCAAAGACGTTGTTGGAGACGCCCGTCTCCCAATGCTTATCGTCCTCATAGAACGCCACCGTGGCATCGTGTGCCAAAATCACATCGCGCTGCTCATCGCCAGACGAAAGCGCCGCCACCTCCTCTCTGGTCGCCCAGCTCTTGGTCTGATACCCCGTCTCCTGCGCGGCCTCGTAGTCGTGCATCTTGATGACTGCCATGGTCTGTTCTCCTTCTGACCGTTGGATGTTAAGGTGCCTCTACTCGGCACGTTCTTGCGCATGGCTCTCGACCGAGCCGGTCTGCTGCGGAAGCACGACCTCATCGCCGATCAAGCGCTCGACCTGAGCCACATAGCTCTCGCGGGCCGCACGAGGGGCCGACGTATCGCGCAGGTATTCGAGCAGCGCGTCGATCATCAACCTATCGAGCAGGTCATAGCCCTTAGCGCGCTCGACGTTGACGGTGTAGCGGTTCTGCAGCGTCTGGATCTTCTCGCCCAAATTCATTTCCATGCGTTCCTCCTTGGAATAGAACTGATGAGGTTTGGTTGTTAGCTGCACAAACGGACACTTGATGCACAACTCGAAGTTGAACTTTGGATTCGCCTCGTACACGCGTTGCTGGATCTTGAGATAGCGGGAATAGAACATCACCGCGTCATCGTCATCGGGCGTGAAGCCTCGCGTGCCATCGCGATGTCGCCTGTCGTAGGGCCTCGCCTTGTCCGAGCGGCGCTCAAAGTTGGACGGGACACGCGCCGCCTCCCTGACGCTACGCTTCATGCCGGTCGCGATTTCTTCGAACAGCAGGGCGCCCGCCGATTTGTAATCCGCGCGCAAGCCGTGCTCGAACATGCTAAGAACGACCGCCACGCTCCTCAGGCTGCTGTCGGCTCGGGGAAAATACTCGGGCAGCAATGCGAGCGCCGCGACCTCTTGCGCAACCACGCCGCGCTGTCTTTAGGAGCCATCAAAAGCGCCGCGCTCTCGCACGGATACACCGCTACGCTCGGTGCACTATTCAGACGCGTGCCGCCGTTTATGCCGCGCGAGAGCCTTTGCTCACAGGATATCGATGCCATACCGATCCGCCGAATCTCATCGAGGGATTACAGCAACGGTCGCCTGCTGCCCGATTCAACCGTGCGCTACTCGGACGCCGCCGACGACCCTACCGTCATCAAATTGGATCCCGATGTTTTTGATCGTTACGGTTTGCAGGTCGGCGATATCGTAATGCCGCGGTTGCTCGGCCGCGCCGAGAAAATCAACACGCTGGTCGTGCGCCCCGAGGATGCGAAGCAGCATCTCGTCGCTTCACACAACGCGACCGTCATCCGCCCGTCTTATGACAAATTTACCGATGAGGAGCGCGTTGCGTATTCCGAGATGATTGCCGCCTACCTTACCGAGGGACATGGGGCAGAACTGCTCGAGGCGCTCTCCACAGGCGTCGGAACCGGCATGCGCAGCGTACGACCGACGCAGCTGGGGCACATCGAAATTCCGCCGGCGCTTGACCCCAGCTCGGACGCCTATGCCGAGCATGCCAATACGTACATCGAATGTGTCGCCGCCAAACGCCGGGCCGAGGAAGCCCTTGCCCAGGCGGCAGCCGATGTCGATGCTTCCAAGGCCGCGATCGCTCAGGAGCTGAAAGCGATCTGCGAGTAGGTCACCCCAACGGGCAGATCGCACGGGAACGGTCGTGCTTGCTCGCCCGACGTTTTATTTGTTGCATATGCAGACGTCTGCATCCGTAACAGATACTCCCCTATTTGGGTCCTCGTTGTTAGGGATGCAGACATTGACCGTGTTATATGCGCAGACGTCTACACATGTAACACTTGAACCGATTTTTGGCGGACAGTTGTTACAAAAGCAGACGTCTGTATATATAACAACCTGCCAAGTGGACAGCCGATAACAACCCGATTGGAGCCTTTCCCTAAATTGGAGCTCCAGCCAGACTGCCGCTATTGTGCGGCGCCGTCGGTAAACGACAGCGTCGGGGACAGCGCCTCGACCAGGCCCGAGCCCGTGTCGCGCATGCCGTAGGCGTACTCGAAGCGCATGGCGCAGCATTTCTCGTCTGTGACCAGCGTTTTCTCGTAGACGATGGTGTCACCGTCGCGCCACGAGGCCACGTACCAGCCATCGTCGCTCGCCGTGTAGACATCCTGCATGCTGTAGAGATCCATGTCGCCGAGCATCTCCTGCGCGGACTCGCCGGTCGCGTTGCGCATGCCCGACGCCGCAATCTTGATGCCCGTCGCGTCGTCGGTGTACTCAAGGCCGTCGTTGTTGGCAGGAACCTTGGTCACCTTGAAGCGGTCGGGGACTTGCGCGCTAAAACCAAAGCGGGCGTTGCTGTAGGCGTGTGTCTGGTCGAGCGACCCGCTCGCGTCCACCGTGCCCGCAAGCGGATCGGCCTCGGCGGCACCTGCAGCCTCGTCCGCATTGCTCGAGCTGTCGACCGATTTCTCATCCTGGGCAGGCTGCGTAGTCGCATCTTTGTCGCTTTTGCCTGCCTCGGTCGATCCGGTGTCGACAGCCTGCACCGACGAGGACGCGCCGCCTTGCGAGCCGAGTCCGCCAAGCGCGAACACCGCGCCCACGCCCGCAAGGACGACAAGCGCCGCAACGCCGGCAACGATCAGCGGCGTCTTGCTCTTGTGTCCTGGGGCTTTGGACGAGGTCGCAGGCTCCGGGGCATACACGGTGGGAACCGTCGCCTGCTCGACGGGAAGCGCGATCTTAGGCATGGGCACCGTCATGCTGGGGTCGGTGCGCGGAACGAAAGCGCCAGGCCGAGCGTCCGCTCGCGACCGATTCTCAGCCGCAGGCCGAGGGGCCGTAGCCGAGGGCTTGGGGGTCAAGGGCTCAGGTGCCGAAGGCTCGGCATCGGACCGCTCGGCGGTCGTCGCCCGGTGCTCCGGCGCAACGGCCGCCGTCGTGGCCCCACAGTGCGGGCAGAACCGCGCATCGCCCTGAATCTGTTCACCGCACTTGATACAGTACATGGGCACCCCTTTTTCATATGAAAAAAGGACCCCTTGCGGAGTCCTTCTTCAAATCAACTGGCGGAGAGCTGGGGATATCCGGATCTGCTACGCAGATCCTCCGGCTTCGAAAGCCTATCGGCTTTTTCGCCTGCGGGCTACAAACGCCTTGCGTTTACTTGACGCCCGCGCCCTCTCGGGTTCGAATCCCCAGCCCCCCGTCTTCAAAAAAGAAGAACCCCAAAAGGAGTCCTTCTATCAAAGTTAACTGGCGGAGAGCTGGGGATTCGAACCCCAGATGCCCTTTTGGGGCATACTCGCTTAGCAGGCGAGCACCTTCGGCCTCTCGGTCAGCTCTCCGTAACAGCCCATCTAGTGTAACCAAACTGCCCAGTTGGGGCAAGAAGGAATTTAGCTCAACCCCAATTTAGGGATCGTCCCCAAATTGGGGTGCAGGCTGCGCCTATGCGGCTACTTGAGCCCGTTGATTGCGGTCACGATCTGCTCTTGGCCGTACACGACGCGGTCGGCGGCATTCTCAGCGTGGATGCGGACGTTGGTGTCGTACTTGCGGGCGCTCAGCAGTTTATTGATGTTATCCGCGATCATGTCGGACTTACTGCGTTCGAAGATCACCAGCGGAATGATAACGACCTCACCGGAGTCGAGGCTGATCGCCACGTACGAGATGAGCGCGTTGAGCACCATGAGCACGCCGAACACCGTCAGAATCAACCCAAGCATAAAGCCGTTGGCGCTCCCCAGATTGCCAAGCCCCATAAACGTAATCACCACGCCGATCAGCAGGTTTTTGATATCGACCCTAAAGTTGCTCACCGTCGAGGTGATGTGCGCCACGTCGAGCGTGCGCTTGCGACGACCCAGCGGAATCACGCCCAGGATGGTGTTGGGCACCTGCGCGATCACGTTGTCGTTGGTGAACTCGACGCTTCCCTTGAGATAGAACGTGATGTACGAGGTGATGAACTCGATGGTGTCGATCTTGATGCTCTCGGGAGCATAAAAGGTGTGGCGGCTGTTCTGTGTCACCGCCTCGGGTGTCTGCTCCGCCGAGACCGTGGGCGTTCCGCATACGCCGCAGAACTTGGCGTTGTCGTTGATCTGTGCTCCGCACTGCTTGCAATACATGGTGGGGTCCTTTCTGCCGTCCCGCTTGTTGACGGTTAGAAAGATACGATTTGCATGCACCCCGATATAGAGATTTTGACCGGGTAATATTCTAACCTCGCCCCCGCTATACTGTAGACAATGTTTTTGCAGGTAGGAGGCAATATGGCAGAGCTATCGCAAACCAAGACCGTTCAGGGCTATATCCCGTTCAAAGGTGTCGAGCTCCACGAGCCGCCGGCTGGATGCAACGTCAACGATTCTCAACTCGTCTTCGATCTCTATGGTCCGGTCGAGCTGGCTGAGCACCACGCAGCTGCCGCCCCACAGCATAGCGAGAGTCATGCCGACCTCATCAGGCTTGCCTCGTGCGTCGAACCCACCGGAGACCCGCAGACCCCCATTCGCGTCGATGTCGACAACATCCTTGACTTCGCCCGCGAATCCGGCCCACTCTTTGGGCAAAACGCTACCGAGATCGCTCGCGACTGGGCCTACGCCGCCTGCCCCGCGCTCATCGCCGTGCGCATCCAGGAATACCTCAACGGCAACTGCAAGATCACCAAAGTGCAGGCCATCCATCAGATCGAGAAGTTCGTCATCACCAACGAGGCCAACAGCTCGCAATTTGCCATGTACTCCTTGTATCTGGGCGTACACGGCGATTACGCCGCCTGCCTCAGAAACTTGCCCATCATCCGTCGTATCGAGTCGGACGAGGGCTTTTTCTACGCCTTCGTCTCGCTTTCTTCCGGCGGCGACGGCGTCGCCGAGTTCCGCGTGTTCTCGTTCGACCACGAAATCACCGCGGCCGACTTTGTCGTACTCCGCATGCTGCTCGGCCTCGATCAGCGCACCGTCGATTCCGCCCAACAGCACCTCAAAATCACCGCGACTACATCCGAGACAAGCCGCTATGGCATCGACGCCGACGCACGCATCATCCCCGAGGAACGCCCGCTCGACGACGATGACCACGGTGCCCTCACGGCGCTGGTCCAGGCGCTCGTGATCACTCATCTTTCCGGCGCACACGTCGACGTTTTCCAAGGTAGCGAGGCCACGGGGTTCCTCTCTTTCGACAGCTATCTCTCGTGGCTTTGGTTCGATTTTTCGCGCAAGCTCGGCACCGTCAAGATCGGATATTGTCAGCAGTGCGGGCGCGCGTTCTCGCTCGCCGGCCACCGCGGGGTGCCGCGCAAGTTCTGCAGTGAAAAATGCAAGACCGATGCCAAAAACGAGAAGACGCGCCTTGAAACGCAAAAGATCCGTCAGCTGTTCAGTGCGGGCCGCAGCGTGAACGAAATCGCCAAGATGCTCGACCGCACCGTCTCGGCAGACTACGTGCGCGGGCAGCTGAGCAAATGGACCCAGCTCAAGCATGATTTGGACGATGACATCGCCGAGCACGGATTCGATGGCTCCAACCTGCTCAAGCGTTGCGGTACCGAGGGCCTGGACCTCAGCCGCCTCCTCAACAGCAAACGCAAATCCGAGCTCAAGCACGCTGCAAGCAGACGCTAGGATCCACAAACGAAGCAGCAAGAGGAAATCGACATCGCCCTCGAGGAATCAGACGGCGGTCTGATGGTTGGCGAATGTAAATGACGCAATGAGCTCACCGATGCCGGCATGCTCGACACGCTCATCCGGTGTGGCGCGCTGTTGGGCGAACGGATCGACTGTTATTTTGTGCTCTCCAAGAGCGGTTTTACCGACGTCTGCCGCGAACGAGCCGCAAATCCGCCGAACATCGAGCTCGTAAGCTTGGGAGAGGTGTTCTAGCGGGACGGCGGCGAGTAGTTATTCCAGATATGTACTCGCAAAATTTAATGTACCCCCCCCTATTTGAGCCGCCTCTGGGCCTCGGGCGCCTGATTTCGCATCGCGAAAGCCAAATAGAGGGTGCTGGCTCCCCTCCCAAAGGCAGTCAGCACCCTCGAATACGCTCAACGGGCTTCCGCGGTGCAGTAAACGCAGGGGCAAAAGTACATATCTGGAGAAACTGCACAGCACACGGTTATGCTGTCTATTTACTAGCAGGAAATAGCGGTTAATAAACCATCGAGAATCACTCTCGGACCTCTTCCTGCTCGCCGGTAAGAACATTTGTCCTCATCCCGCCATTGCCGGCATCCTGCGTAAATGCTTTTGCTAGAGCATCGAGCTTTTGTTTGCCGCTCCCGTTTGCCCAAGTGTCAGATAGACCCAAATCTGCGCGCTCGACTATATCCGATGCAGTGGCATCTGACACGCATGCAACGGTAGTTGTAGCCGGATAATCCGCTTCAGAATACTGCTGCTGGCAGACAATCCAGTAACGGGTCTTGCCACCACTGTTGATAATCCCTGTCCATGTAGTTGTAGTCCACGATACCGCTACGCTGGATTCATCAAATTGGAACTTCTGCATCCCGGCCGAAGGCAGACAGCAGCTATCAAGCAATTTTCCAATACTTGTATCATCGAGAGCAATAATCGGAAGCCCGACAAGCACGGCGTCATCAAAAGACGCTCCACCTTCCAAATCAGACTGGCTCAAAAAGACAGGAGTCGTATTCGTCTGATGGGAATCGAGCTTGCCATACACTTCGTATCCTTGGCTCAACATCGAGCCAAATGCCAACTCGGTTGGCTGATTTGATTGATCGCCGGCGCTCGCCAACGCAATGGATTTATCGAGACCAGAAACAGCAGAATCAAATGAAATTGTCCAAGAGGGCTCCGATGACAGTTGATATGGCATTGCATTGCCATCCGTATAAGCCGCACCGCCCTCCTTCAAGCAACTGGCCAAGTCGGTCGAATTCATTCCCACCATCTTGCCTAGCTGAATGACATTTTTGGCATTACCCGAAACATCATTTTTTCTGCTATCGCCTTCGCCGCCCGAAGCACCGCCGTCCGTCTTTGATTCCGGCACCTGGATGGTTACTTCTGTTTGGGCGGTTTCCTGTGCCTGGCCTTTCTTGACGATCTTGACCGGGACGCCGTATTCGACCTGGGACTTTTTGTTGGTTACTTTAAGCGTGTACGTTCCGGGTTTGGCGTCGTTAAAAGTGCTGAGCGAAAATCCGCCTTCTCCTGTCACCTTGGCCTTTGCCGTGTAGTCATTCTCCCCCACAAGCTCGACGGTGTAGGACGTGAGCTTTTTGCCGTCCTTGTCCGTCGGCGAAATTTTGGTCTCGACCGTACAGACAATGGGGTCCTTCTGGCCAAAGGTCGCCGTGTTTCCAGCAGGCTTGTTGAAGAACAGCTGCCAGGACATCAGGGCAATAGCGACAAGGCCAACAACGATACCGAAGACGTAGAATGCCTTGGGCTCTTTCTTTTTGGGAGCCTCGGGCTGAGATTGGGCCGGAATCGAAGCGGAGGTCGAAGCCTGTACGGATTCCGCCGCAGGAACGGCAGCGGCAGAGGCATCGAGCTGAGACTCCGACCCGATTGCACCTTCGAGCTCGACGGGCGCAGCCTCATCAAGTGATTCCTCGTGCTGGGACGTTTTGTCCGGCTCGGTATCTTCACTAGCAGGCTCCTCAACGGCATCGACAGGTTCGACGACCGAGACTTCGGGGGTATCGGCGGCTGCGGAGCTGCAATCTTCACAGCCAGCTGCAGTTTCGGCGTCGGAAGTTTCAGGGCCAGTAGCAGTCCCTTCCGCATCCGCTTCGCGCTTCGACCGCATCTCGTCGACGATTTTCGCCGCCTGTTCGAGCGACGTGCCGCACTCCGTACAGAACTTGGAATCGTCATCGACCTTCGCGCCGCATTTGGGACAGAACATTATCGTGTCTCCTTATGAGTTTAGAGGTTGCCAAGTGGCAGAGGTATCTAGCGAATAGTTATTGAGCACTTTTTGAATGAGGGCGTCACAGTTGGTTAAATCATCGCTATTACTAATCCCCTCCGTTGAATCGCTGGCGGTTTCATTCACCTTGCCAGAACAAACAACCGAAGCGGTATGGGCATTGTCGTCTCTATCTTCAGAAATTGACTGTTCTGTTTCGAATCCCCCGTCTTTGAGGCAGCCGAAAGACCATCTGTTAACAGCCCATCCTCTGTTTCCTTGACTGCATATTATGTTATTGGAATAAAGTAGCAAGCTGTCTCTATACCCCGTCGCGACCGATAGCCCTTTTACTTTATTGTCAACAAGAGCATAAATAGCCAGAACATCAGATGAGGGTCCGTCCCACCCATCCTCTGCAATCAATAATTCATCGATACCGTCCCCATCTAAATCTTTATAAAGATAATTCAGGACATCCGCAGTTAAATCGGTTCCTGGCGTCAACATGCTGTAATTGAATAGCGGGAACTTCGAATCAGCTTGGGAATCCGTCCAGTATGGAGACTCAACGCTCGCGTCATATACTAAACCGTTATCCTCATCGCTCGTTACCCCTGACGCAAACGCTTCACGATATTGGTTTAGTACCTCGTCATAGGCAGCATGCGCTTGCTTGTTGTTCTCGGCTTTCTGGTCCTTCGTATTCTTCTTCCCAGTCTTCTTCGCGGTGCCTTTCCTACCCTTCTCGACCGTCTGTTCCTGTTGCGTGGGCTGCTGGATGTTCGGCTCGATGACGTTCTTGTAGACCATGAAGGCAGCGTAAGCGACACCGATGGTGGCAATGAGGCTGGCGATGATAATCGCGAAGGTCGGCACCAGACGGCTACCGATCTGGCGACGCTCCATGAGAAAGCTCATCATGCTTGAGCGTTTGGGTTATTGCGGTTCGGAGGCTAAACCAGGGTCCGTGAAAGACGGAGCGCCCTGCTCAACACCGGGAGCAGCATAGTTCATCTGTGAGGAGAAATCTGCAGCGGGACTGGCTTGTCCAACGGGCTGCGAAGTGGAATTCAAGGCGAGGTCGGCCTGTCGAGCGGACTGCGGGGCACCGCTCGCCGATACCGGCGACGGCGCAACCGGAGCCGACTCTACGGGAGCGACCTCGAGATCCGTATCGCGCTCAGCTCGGCCGCCGTCGGCATCCATCGGCGTCGGCGCATCCTGCGCCTTCGCATCGGCATGCAGCCCCACCAGCGGCGTGCCGCACTCGGTGCAGAACCGAGCATCATCGCTCACCTTTGCACCGCACATCGGGCAAAACATCGTCATTCTCCGCTCATTCTTGTCGGTCACTCAGCCAGCTAAACGCCGGAGGTCATCGAATTAAAATGGAGTCTAAAGTGGACTCCATTTTACCTGGTTTTACTTTTGCTTCGTCAGCGTGAAGGTGTCGTAGGTCGTGTTCCAGCTAAAGATGCTCTCCGGCTGGTACGAGGTGGTCAGTGTGGCCGTCGGGCCGTCGTCCTCGTCGAAATCGAGTTTGAGTGTCACCTGACCGTTGGAATCCTGCGCAGTCTCATAGCTATCGGAGAGATACTTCCAGCCATCGTCGATCGTAAACGTCATCGAAAACGGCTGGTCGGTGATCACGGTGTCGCCCGCATCGGAGTCCTCGGTGTTGTCAGCCTGCTTGTGATAGTGCGCGAGCCCGGTAAACGTACCGTCGACCTTGCCCGTCTTGTCGTCGAAGCTCGAAATCGTCACCGTGACGGGGCTCGTCTTACCGCCAAAGCACGACCCGCTGATCTGGTTCTGCTTCTTGAACTCGCCTTTCCACGTGCCCACGAGCTTCTGATAGCTCACGTTCTCGGCATCTTTGCTCGCCGTGGCCTTCTCGAGCTCCCAGCCCTGGTCCCCATACGAGAACACCGCCTTGACCGTGCCTTTGCTCTCCGAGAACTCGGTTTCCTTCTTCAGGGAAATCGTCACCGTGTCGGTGCGCTTGTCGCTATCGAGCTTCTCGCTCTTGATCTTGAACGTGCCGCCGGAATATTTAGACGACAGGTAGGAAACCCCATTTTTCGCTCCGGCGGTCGTCAGAATAGAATCGATGTTCTTGATGACCTTCTTTTTGCTCACGCCCTTGGTAAGTTTGATATCCGTGGTACTGAGGTTCGACGGGCTGAAGGACAGGCAGTCCCACTGGCCGTTAACCTTGGCGAGCGACATATTGCCCTGCTTGGTCACCTCGGTGTCGCCGTTGGCGAGCACAACCTCGACGCGTGCATCATAGGGTTCACTCAGCTGATTGCCGAACACGGTCAACGACTGCGTACCGCTCGTGTCCTTGGTTTTGCTCAGGACCTTGACGGACTTAAGCTCGTATTTGCCTCCATCCGACCAGTTGTCGCCCTCGGACATCGAACTCGCGACGTTCGCCTGGCGGACAAACCCCTCGATCGCGCTGTCGGACGGTCCGCCATTCATGACCATAACCACGGCGATGATCGCGATGACCACGACTGCCGCCACACCGCCGATGATTGCCTTTTGCTTGACAGGCATCGCGGCGATCTTTGCGCCGACGCCTGACTGCGACGGAGCGGCAGCAGGCTGGGTGCCCGCGGGAGCGGCGTATGTGGCGGCGTAGCTGTAGGCCTGGGCAGACTGTTCCGCAGACGCGGGCTGCGCGGCAGGCTGCCCTGTGGGCGCGGGCTGGTCGGCAGGTTGTCCCGTGGGCGCGGTCCACTCCGCGGGCTGGCCCTCGGGCGAGCTCTGGCTCTCCGGCGCGCTCTGCACCGTCGGCACGCCCTGACCAGTGGGCTGGTTCTCAGACGTGCTTCGTCCCCCGGGCTGCACCACAGAGGCCGCCTCATCCGGAACAGCCGCGGCCTGCTCATTCACGGACTCACTCGCAGACGTCGGCTCCTGTGCATAGCTCGCAAGCGGTGCGCCGCAGTTGCGGCAGAACTTGGCATTGCTCGTATTCTCAGTTCCACAAAGAGGGCAATACATCGCGATCGCTCTCCTTCCCCTTTTCTCGGCGCCAGCGCGCCAGTCCCTTACGTTGGTTCTCAAGATATGAGAATCGCGTATCACCAAAAAGAGATTTTGAGCGGGTAATTATTTATACGTCCCCTTAGCACAGCATCTAGTTACGGTTGCGCAACACCTCTTTACTTAAGTAGAGTAAAACTGCCATCCCGCAGTGTCAATAAAAAAGGACACCTCAGGTAGGAGATGTCCTTTAGTCGGCGCCAAAGCCAGCGCCAAAGTCGGCGTCATAAATCTGGTCTGCTTGCGTCCGATCAACTAATGGCTCTGCGAGTACGTCTTTCCCGTTGATGGATCGGTGTAGTAAGACGTGAAGCCGACCACCTTGTCGCTGTCGGTGAGCTTGATGTCCATGCGATACGTGAAGTTAGCGTTCTTCTCCCAGCCGGCGGAGGGGTTCTCGCGATGCCCCGCAACGCCCACGGTCACGGTCACGGTATTGCCCTGCTGGGAATCCACCGTGGCACTCACGCAGCTGTCCTCGGCCTGAAGCATATCCATGCCCTTATCCTGAATCTCGCCGTAAAGGGCACACGACGGATCGACGAGCGCTAGGTTTCGGCTTGTCCAATCATCGATCGTCGAGCAGTCCGCCCCGTTCTCGCCGCTCGGCACGGCATTGGTCCAGAAGGTGTTGGCAAACGTCACGGCCGCATCGCGGTCGAGCTCCTCGGCGCTCTTTTGGGGCGTGGCTGCGGCGCTGGAAGAGTCCGACTTTTGTTTTGACGCGTCCTTCTTGCCCTTGGAAGCAGAACCGGATGTCGCGCCGGACGCGTCCGAGGAACCTGCATCGATGCGCGTGATCTCGGTCTTCGCGTCGCTGGAACCCGGTAGGTTCGAGAAGCCATCCGTCAGCGCGAACGCGCCCGCGCCGGCAACCAGCGCCAGCGCCACGACACAGACGATCACAGGAACGGCAGA
>ERZ808240.3348-NODE-3348-length-15782-cov-3.600114_pt1 | contig 15782 bp, 14 predicted proteins | sample MGYA00521084_ERZ808240 | MGnify/ENA primary metagenome ERZ808240 (study PRJEB31516, sample SAMN03275571) | gut metagenome | biome: mammalia-associated habitat; material: feces | host: Papio cynocephalus | place: Kenya | collected 2012-08-06 ... | reverse complement strand
TCATTATAATAACCGCAAACGTGTGATCCGGGCATTGGAATTCTATAAAGAGACCGGAATACCGATCTCCAAACATAATGAGAAAGAATCCAAACGAATTTCTCCATATAATTTTAAATATTTTGTGTTAAATGATGCAAGATCAAAATTATATGATAGAATAGACAGGCGAATTGATATCATGGTAGAGCAGGGACTAATCGAAGAGGTAAAGGCATTAAAGGATCAGGGGTATACAAAAGATCTGGTATCCATGCAGGGACTTGGATATAAAGAGATCCTTGATTATCTGGATGGTGTAACATCTCTGGATGAAGCCTTATATATCTTAAAGCGCGACACCAGACATTTCGCCAAACGTCAGATCACATGGTTTAAGCGGGAAAAAGAAGTTACCTGGGTGGATAAAAATGAATTCGCATCAGAAGATGCTATCATGGATTTCATGCTTGGACAGTTGCAGTCAAAGGGAATTATTTCATAAAATGGAGCAGATAAAATGAACACATTATTAAAAGATTATTATACATCCTTACACATTGATGAACGGGTATTTGATTACTGTCAGAAGATTGAAGACAGCTTAAAGAACCGTTTTGCAGCGATTGATGCAATCTGTGAGATCAACCAGATGAAGGTCATCAAAGCCATGCAGGACAACCGTCTGGCCGAGGCACATTTTGCAGGTTCCTCCGGATATGGTTATACCGATGATGGACGAGATACACTCGAACGGATCTATGCAGATGTATTCCATACGGAAGATGCGCTTGTCCGTTCCCAGATCACCTGTGGAACACATGCGATCTGTACTGCATTATTTGGTAATTTAAGACCGGGAGATGAACTGCTTGCGATCTCAGGAAAACCTTACGATACGATGGATGAGATCATCGGACTTCGTCCTTCACCGGGTTCTCTGGCAGAATATGGAGTTACATATGCCCAGGTAGATCTGACACCGGAAGGAGAATTCGATTTTGAAGGAATCCGAAACGCGATCAATGAGCATACAAAGCTTGTCGAGATCCAGCGTTCGAAAGGATACGCTGTCCGTCCGACCTTATCCTGTGAGAAGATCGGTGAAGCGATCGCATTTGTAAAGAGCATCCGTCCGGACATTATCTGTATGGTTGATAACTGTTATGGAGAGTTTGTACAGGATAAAGAACCAACAGACTATGGCGCAGATCTGATTGCAGGTTCTCTGATTAAGAATCCGGGTGGCGGACTGGCTCCGATCGGTGGTTATATCTGTGGCAGGAAAGAATATGTGGAAAATGCCGCATACCGTCTTACAACTCCGGGACTTGGTAAAGAGGTTGGTGCATCCTTAAATAATACAAAGGCATTCGCCCAGGGATTATTTATGGCTCCATCGGTTACAGCAAGCGCTTTAAAAGGAGCGATCTTTGCTGCAAATGTATATGAAAATCTTGGTTTTAAGACAGTTCCGAATAAGACAGAGGATCGTTTTGATATCATACAGGCAGTTGAACTTCAGACACCGGAACGTGTGATTGCTTTCTGTGAGGGAATTCAGGCAGCTGCACCGGTTGACAGTTATGTAAAGCCTGTCCCATGGGACATGCCGGGTTATGATTCTCCGGTCATTATGGCAGCTGGTGCATTTGTGTCCGGTTCTTCGATTGAACTCAGTGCGGATGCCCCTATGAGGGAACCATATGCGGTATATTTTCAGGGTGGGCTGACCTATCAGCATGCAAAATTTGGAATTGTAATGACATTGCAAAAAATGGTAGAAAATAACCTTATAGTGTGGTAGATTATTTTAGAACAACAAGCCGGGTTATTAAAAAAACGGTAAATACTCCTTGCAGATTCGTGGAGAGACGGAGACGAAGGAGGATATATGAAATCAGAATTTACAATGAAGGATATGGCAGAATATGACCGCCCATATGAAAAATGTCTGTCAGAAGGAGCAGCAGTCTTATCAGATGCGGAACTTCTGGCGGTTATACTCCGATCTGGAAGCAGACATGGAAATGCGCTGGTGACAGCACAGAAAATATTGGCTGTACACCCGGTTCACAAAGGAATCGTCGGGTTGAATTATCTGTCTGTTGATGATCTTATGAACATCGACGGCATAGGAAAGGTAAAAGCAATTCAGATGCAGTGTATTGCCGAACTTTCCAGACGAATGGCAAGATCTGAGCATAGATCGGGTATTACTTTCGGTAATCCGAAAAGTATCGCAGATTATTATATGGAGCAAACAAAATATCTTGGAAAAGAACAGGTTTATGTTCTGATGTTTGATTCAAGCCATCATTTATTAAAAGAACGTCGATTGTCTGAGGGAACAGTCGACCATGCAGTTGTATCACCAAGAGATATTTTTATCGATGCATTAAAGTATCAGGCGGTATATATCGTACTGCTGCATAATCATCCCTCTGGAAATCCGGAACCGAGTAAGCCTGATATTCTTTTAACCAAACGAGTGGAAGAAGCAGGAAAAACACTGGGAATCCATCTATCGGATCATATTATTTTAGGGAATAATTGTTTTGTCAGTCTGGCAGAAAGAGGAATCATAGAATGAGACGACGTAATCGTAAAAGAATAGAAATTACACCAAAATATTTTTTACTGGCACTCACAATCCTGTGTGTGGTATTAATGGTGACTTCGTTATTTTTTGATGGTATAATGTCATCCGTCAGAAATGTAACGAACACTTTTATCGTGCCGATGCAAAAAGGAGTCAATACTGTTGGAACATGGGTTGAATCTAAAGTGGAGGCATTCCATAATTATGAGAGCGTATTAAATGAAAACGAGCAGTTGAAAGAGAAAATATCCTCTTATGAAACAAAGCTTGCACAGTATCAGCAGGATTCTTACGAACTTGACAGGCTTCAGAAATTATATGAATTGGATGCTCTTTATACTGATTATGAAAAGACCGGAGCGCGTGTTATCTCAAAAGATACCGGAAACTGGTTTGATATTTTTTATATTGATAAAGGAAGCAAGGATGGATTGTCGGTTGGATGTAATGTCCTGTATGGAAACGGTCTCTGTGGCATTATAACAGAGATTGGAGATTCTTACGCAAAAGTTCGTACGATCATTGATGATACTTCAAATGTAAATGCCATGATCCTTCCAAGCAGATCTATCTGTAATGTTGCAGGAAGCCTTACGAACTATGCAGATGGATATCTGATCGCTGAAAATATTGATAAAGATGCAGAAATTTCAGAAGGTGATCAGGTTGTAACATCCTATGTATCAAATAAATATCTCTCAGATATTAATATTGGTTATGTCTCAAAAGTTGAGAGTGATTCAAACAATCTGACAAAAACCGCCTATATTATACCTGCTGCCGATTTCTCAAATATTGAAGAAGTACTTGTGATCTTACAGACCAAGAAAAATATCACGGATTAACAGAAAGAAGTGTAACATTGAAAAGAGTAATAACACTTGGAATTTTAATAATCATATGCTTTGTTTTGCAGACTGCGCTTTTCCCATTTCTTGAAATAGCAGGTACTGCGCCGGATCTGATGCTGATCCTTACCGTTTCTTTCGGACTGATGCGCGGAAGAAAAGAAGGTATGCTGGTTGGCTTTTTCTGCGGATTTTTATATGATGTATATTTTGGATATGCTATTGGTCCATTTATGATCTTATACATGATCCTGGGATATTGTAATGGATTTTTCCACAGACTCTATCTGGTAGAAGATGTTCTTCTTCCAATGATCATAATTTTAATTGATGATCTCATTTTTAATTTTGCAACTTATGTCATTTTCTTCCTTATGCGGAACCGACTGGAGTTTGCAACTTATTTGAAGGATATCATATTACCTGAAATGATCTACACAGCGTTGATCACGCTGATCGTATTCAAGTTTTTTGCATTTGTAAATAAGACATTAAAGAAAATGGAGAAAGCTGGTGAATGATCCGCTCTGTCTGACAGTATGATCGTGAAAGGAATGTAAGAATGTTTAAAGAATTTTTCAGTATGATAAAAGAATCAATAATTGAACATGTCAGGCACCGTCTGTTTGTTGTAACTGTTTTATTTCTGATTCTGTTTGGAATCCTTGTTTACCGTCTGTTTGATCTTCAGATCGTAAATGGCGAAAAATATCAGGAAAGCTTCACTTATAAATCTGTAAAAACAGTAGCAATAAAGGCAACCAGAGGTAATATATACGACTGCAACGGAAAACTTCTGGCTTATAATGAAGCATCCTATACCTTATCGTATATCAGCGGAACAGACCTGACGGAAGCAGCTGCCGCAAAGGATACGACAGCAAACGAACTGCGTAATGATATCGTATATAAAACAATCCTTATTCTGGAACAGAACGGAGATAAGATGTCTGTCAGTCTGCCTCTTAAGCTGACGTCAAAAGGCTTTGAATTTACTGTGACAGGAAATACACTGAACACCTTTTTAATGAATGTATATGGTGCAAGCTCTGTTGATAATCTGACAGACGAACAGGCCGCATCAACAGCAGATGATGTGTTTAAGTATATGCGCGGAAAAGAGCTGTTCAATATTTCCGAAACATATTCTGATGAAGCGGCATTAAAGATCCTGGCTGTCCGATATGAGATCTGGCTGAACCGTTATCAGCAGTATATGTCTGTCCAGCTTGCTGATGGCATCAGTGAGGAAAGCTATGCTGCCATCAAAGAAAATTCAGATGAGCTTCTTGGTATGGAAGTAAGTGTAGAATCACATCGTGTATATAATGACTCTTTGTATTTCGCTCAGATCATAGGATATATCGGAAATATTTCCAATGAAGAAATGGAAAAATACAATGAAAATCTGGATGATTCGGAGAAATACAGTGCAAATGATATGGTCGGTAAGATGGGACTGGAGAGTGAATTCGAGTCTTATCTGCGTGGTAAAGATGGTTATCAGAAGATGTACGTTGATAATCTTGGGAAAGTAATCGAGGTAATTGATTCGAAAGATCCTGTCGCAGGCAATGATATTTATCTGACGATTGATTCTGATCTCCAGAAATATTGTTACAATGCACTTGAAACAGAAATTGCCTCCATACTTCTTGCACACATAAAGAATGTAACGACATCTACGGATAAAGATGATATTCCAATTACCGATGTATATTATGCATTGTTTGATAATAATGTTATAAGCATTGATGATCTTGCGGCAAAAGATGCGTCAGAACTGGAACAGTCCGTAAATTTGTCCTTCCAGACTGCAAAGCAGAATACGCTTTCACGACTGGATGATATATTAAACGTCAGTCATACTTCATTACATGATCTGACATTACAATATCAGGATTATATGGAATTTATCTGTGAGCAGTTAAGCGACATGGGAATTTACAGCCCAAGTAAGATTGATAAGACAGATACCACCTATGTTTCCTATATCAATAACAGCATTTCTTTGTGTGAATATCTGAAATATGCAATCAGCCAGGGCGCGATCGACATTTCCGGTATATCAACAAAAAGTGATTATTATGATATAGACGAGATCTACAACGTACTGACAGAATATATCTTAAAAGAATTTGAAAATAATACCAGTTTCGACAAACTTGTTTTCAAATATATGATAATATCAGGAGAACTTACAGGAAGTCAGGTAATTAACCTGTTATATGACCAGAGTATCCTAAATATGGCAACAGATGCGGATTATGCAGATTATAAAGCCGGAGTTACAGGCAGTTATGACTTCATATGTAAAAAAATAAAGAATCTTGAGATAACGCCTGCAATGCTGGCACTTGACCCTTGTTCCGGTTCAATCGTAGTAACAGATCCAAATAACGGAACAGTCAAGGCAATGTCAAGTTATCCAAGCTATGATAATAATCTTCTTACCAATACGATTGATGCAGATTATTATGCAAAGATCACAACAGATAAAACAACACCAATGTACAGTCGGGCAACCATGCAGCAGACAGCTCCGGGTTCAACATTCAAAATGGTTACTGCATTTGCAGGTATGAATGAGGGTGTGATCGGAATTAATGATGTGATCCAGACCAAAGGATATTTTGATAAAACAGAAACACCTGCCAAATGCTGGATCTATCCGTCTGCACATGGAACGATCGGTATATCCAAAGCAATTGAGGAATCTTGTAACTATTTCTTCTATGAACTGGGTTATCGGATGGCTACAAAAGATACTGGAACCTACAGTGATATCACCGGAGTAGAGCGACTTCAGAAATATGCAGGTATGTTTGGATTTGACAGTACTTCCGGTATTGAGCTTCCCGAAAGTAAACCTCAGATATCAGACGCGGATGCAATTCGTACAGCGATCGGACAGGGTACAAATAACTTTACAGCGACACAGCTTGCCCGGTATGTTACAACACTGGCAAACTGTGGTACATGCTATGACCTGAGTCTGGTTTCGGAGATCAAGGATATTGGCGGAAATGTGGTTTATAAAAATGAGCACAAGGTTCATAATCAGCTTGATTTTCCTGCAGAACAATGGAATGTCGTAAGGCAGGGTATGCGTCAGGTTGTATCCGTCCATACAAGCAGCAGTGCTCTGATCAATCAGATCAATGTAGCGGTTGCCGGTAAAACAGGTACTGCACAGCAGAGTGAAGCCAGACCAAACCATGCGCTGTTTGTATCGTTTGCGCCATATGAAAAACCTGAGGTTACAGTTACAAGCGTAATACCGTTTGGATATTCTTCCGGTAATGCGGTCGAATTGACCGGACTTGTATATGCTTATTTATACGATCCGGATGTTCTTGAAAATACAACAATTACCGGTAATAATGCTCTTTCCGATTAAAATCCTGATATGTCTTAGCTGTCCGGATTCAGATACAACAGATAAAAGAGCCTTGGTTTGCAGGCATTTTATTATGATGAGGGATTGAATATGAAGACCGATGTTGTTATGAAGGCAAACAGCCATGGAATACGGATCATTTTGAATGAAGATCATTCAATGGAACAGATTCTTTCGGATATAAGAGAAAAATTATATTGTCAGGAAGTATTTTTGAAAAAGGGCGGAAAAGTACCTGTCACATTTGAAGGCAGACTATTATCTCCCGAAGAAGAGAAACAGATTCTATACGAAATGAATCATCTTCCAAATACAGAAGTAGAATTTTGTCTGGATACTTCAAAGCAGGATCTGTGCAGCCAGATCAATATACCCCCACACAGGGCAAAAGAAGTATCCGAAAAAAAGTCAAATATAAAAAATACAAAAAAAAGAGTTATGAGCAGACCGGCTGCGGCAAAAGCAGTAGACGACCCTATATCTGATATAGGAAAAGATGAGTCCGTTCAGTTCTTTTATGGAAACCTGCAAAAAGGTCAGACACTGGAAGTAAAAAAGAGTATAATCGTACTCGGAAATATAGAAAAAAAAGCAACGGTCATTTCAGATGGAAATATTATAGTTCTTGGAAGGCTTTCAGGAAATGTAATCGCCGGACGTGACCACATGAAAAACAGATTTGTTCTGGCTCTCCAGATGGAGCCGGTTCATATAAAGATCGGTTCAACTGTTTATAAGAAAACACGGCAGAACCGAAAACAATTTCATACAGATGATACGATGATGGCAAGCTGTGAAAATGGACAACTCCTTTTTCAGACGCTGTCACAGACTTCACTATAAGATAAAATTTCAAAGCATATTTTAAAACAGGAAAAGATATTGACGGAGGTGTTTTATGAGTGAAGTAATTGTTGTTACATCAGGAAAGGGAGGAGTTGGCAAGACAACTACATCAGCCAACATCGGAACCGGACTGGCAGGGTTGAAAAAGAGAGTCGTTATGATAGATACCGATATCGGTCTCAGAAATCTGGATATTGTCCTTGGACTTGAAAATCGGATTGTCTATAACCTTGTAGATGTTGTAGAAGGAAACTGCCGGTATAAACAGGCGCTGATCAAGGATCGGAACAACCCGGATCTTTACCTTATGCCATGTGCCCAGACGAGAGATAAAACTGCCGTTTCGCCGGAACAGATCGTAAAGCTTGTCGATGAAATGCGCGCTGACTTTGATTATATCATTATTGATTGTCCCGCAGGAATCGAACAGGGCTTTAAAAATGCCATTGCAGCAGCTGACCGTGCGATTGTGGTTACAACACCGGAGGTTTCTGCGATCCGTGATGCTGATCGTGTTATCGGACTGTTGGAAGCAAATGAAATTGATAAAATTGACCTTATCATAAACCGTGTCCGTTATGATATGGTGAAAAAAGGTGATATGATGTCGGTAGATGATGTGGTTGATATTCTGGCTGTTAACCTGCTCGGAGTTATACCGGATGATGAACAGATTGTTATTTCAACTAATAAAGGTGAGCCGTTAGCCGGAAGTAACACCATATCCGGAAATGCATATATCGACATTTGCAGACGAATACTTGGTGACAGTATTCCGCTTACTGATTTTTCTGTATTTAAACGAAAACCTTTTAAGCGTTTATTTAGAAAAAAGCATGCATAAAGGGGTGGAGTTTAATATATGAAAGAAAACAGAGCAGTATCGAATGTAATAAGTTACAATTCCGGGCATTATGCCAGAGAACGTCTAAAAACAATATTAATGGCGGATCGATTAGGTTGTACACCAGATGTTGTAACCAGAATTCGTGACGACATGCGAAAATGCGTTGCAGCTTATGTAAATATTGATTCAGCCAATATGACTGTACAGCTTTCGGATTCATTCATTATAGCCCGAATCCCGGTTGTAGGAATACATATGAAAAAGGATAAAGAAAAAGATGAAACACATGAAACAGATGGACATGTCAACAGAAAAGAAATACAGTCTGATCAACTATAATTTTAAGCTGGTTCTATTTGTGATCGCAGCAATGATCATGGGTACGATCACAATCTGCAGTGTACGGTCGGACTTTCAGACAAAGCAGCTGATCGGTGTTGGTGCATGCGTGATCGGTATGGTTATTGTATCATTGATCGATTACAATTTTATATGCAAATATTATATGATCCTGTATGTCGGAAATATTCTTTTACTTTTACTTGTTCTTCTGGTTGGTTCCGGAGGAGGAGATCAGGGTGTACATCGATGGTTTTATCTTTCTGATTCATTTACAATACAGCCATCAGAATTTGCCAAGATTATTCTGATCATCTGTACGGCAGTTTTTCTGGAAAAAAATTATGAAGATCTGAACACGCCAAAGGTACTTGCAAAACTTGCAGTATTTTTGGCTGTTCCTGTTGGATTGATCGTAGCAGAACCGGATCTTTCTACCTCAATCTGTATCATGGTCACATTATTTATTATTATATTTGTAGCAGGACTCAGCCTTAAACTTATAGGTATCATGATCTTAATCCTTGTACCATGTTTCGGTGGATTTATCTGGTATATAAGGCAGGATAATCTGCCACAGTTTTTAAAGACCTACCAGATCAACCGTATTCTTGGATTTATATACGGAAGTGAATATGGTGCATCCTCCGATCAGCAGGACAATTCTGTCATGGCGATCGGTTCTGGACAGTTATCCGGAAAAGGGATCAATAACTCGACCGTAGCAACAGTTAAAGACACAAACCTGATATCCGAGCAGCAGACGGACTTTATCTTCTCCGCAGTAGGCGAAGAATTAGGTTTTATTGGAAGTGTGATTATTATTGCAATTTTATGCCTGATAGTGTTACAATGTATTCGGGTTGCTAGGCACGCAAAGGACAAAAAAGGTATGTATATAGCAGCAGGAATCGGTTCTCTGATTGCTTTTCAGACATTTATCAATATTGGGGTTGCAACTGCAATATTACCGAATACAGGACTTCCGCTTCCATTTATCAGTTATGGACTTAGTTCACTTGTTAGTATGAGTGCCGGAATTGGATTGGTATTAAATATAAATCTGCAAAAGAAGAGATACTAGGAGGAGAGTTATGAATATAGGGTTAATAGCACACGACGCGAAGAAAAAACTTATGCAGAACTTCTGTATTGCCTACAGAGGAATTTTGAGTAAAAATGAATTATATGCAACAGGAACAACGGGACGATTGATCGAGGAGGTTACCAATCTGAACGTTCACAAATATATTGCCGGACATCTGGGTGGTGAACAACAATTAGGTTCACAGATTGAAAACAATGATATAGATATGGTTATTTTTCTTCGGGATCCTTTACACCCAAAGGCTCATGAACCGGATATCAATAATATCTTTTTATTATGTGATATGCATAATATCCCGCTTGCAACAAATCTTGCAACAGCAGAGCTTCTTATCAAGGCTTTAGATCGTGGTGATCTCGACTGGCGGGAATTTTATAAATAATTTGGAGATACTAATAAGATGAAGAAATTAACAAAATGGATGGCAGTCATGCTGATTCCCATTCTTGTTTTATCTGGATGCACAAAAAGAAGTTATGATACAAGCAGTCAACTTGAACTGGGTATATCTGAAAATCTGCCTTTATACAGTTCAGAAAGCTTTGGTGAACAGTATACGGTCATTCCTGACGGAGAGTCTCTGGCTGATGAGAATTACAGTGCAGTTAAGTCGGCTATTTTGATCAATGATTCAACGAAAGAGGCTCTGGTTGTCCACAATGCCCATGAACGTATTTATCCGGCCAGCATGACTAAATTAATGACCGGTCTGCTGGTTATGGAAAGTATTGAAGATGGTACTTTATCTTTGGATGATACGATCACATTATCACATACTGTCATATTTCAGGAAGATAATGTAGGAGCGAGTGATCTTACAAAGGGATGCACAGTAACGATAAAGAACCTGTTGTACGGACTTTTAATCCGTTCATATAATGACTGCGGTGTCCTGCTTGCAGAAAAAATCGCAGGTAGTGAAGATGCTTTTGCTGAAAAAATGAATGAAAAGGCTTTTGAATTAGGTGCTACAAATACACACTTTGTAAACTGTCATGGATTACATTCAGATGATCATTACACAACAGCATATGATCTCTATCTTATCTTTTCAGAATTTATAAAACATGACATGGCATATCTGATCGATTCACTTGATTCATATGAATTTACATATACAGATGAAACCGGTGCAGCAAAAAGTGTTACATTACAGGCGACAAATGGATATATTTCCGGTGAATTCAAATTCCCGGATGGATATTCTCTTGGTTCTTGGAAATCCGGTACGACTACAGCAGCAGGAAACTGCCTGATCCTTGAGTTTGTAAAAGATGATACAGGTGATAAATATGTAGCAGTAATTGCCGGAGCAGAAGACAGGGATACTTTATATAATGATATGACAATGTTAATTAATACTGCAAAATAAACAGTTACTTGAGTGGACGTTTTCGTCCACTCAAAAGATATATGGCTGTTTTAATATAATTCAGGAGGTTTTATTATGATTCAGATTATTACAGGCGATAAGGGTAAAGGAAAAACAAAGGTTTTGATTGATAAGGTTAACAATGAAGTAAAAGTTGTAACGGGTTCAGTTGTTTTTATTGATAATAATAATAAACATTTATACGAACTCAGTAATCGTGTCAAAATGATAAACTGTACAAACTACGAAGTAGATAATCTGGAAATGTTTGCAGGCTTTGTTCTTGGTATTATTTCTCAGAATAAAGATATTGAAAAAATTTACATCGATAACTTTACATCTGTTACATATGTTAAACCGGATCAGATCAGTTATGCTCTTGATATTATGAATAAGATCAGTGAGAAATATAACATTGGTATTGTTCTCTGTTTTGCAACAGACAGCTCCGAGGTTCCCGATACATATAAGGATAATATCATCGCTGCATTATAATAAAAATATACCTGCGAAGGGTACTGTGTATTGTTTTTTTATCGATACACAGACTAAAGGAGATATATATGGCTTCCATAAAAAGAAAAGTCAGGAAACGACAGCCGGTTAAGATCAGTTTTGGTTTTATCATTTTTGCTATCATGTTTATATACATGCTGATCCGTATCATTGTGTCAATGAACGATTATGATCTGAGTGTATTTCAAGTTGAAGAAAGCAGTTATGATACAAACTTTACTGTTCCGGGACTTGCTGTACGAAAAGAGACATTGAACTACAGTTCAACCTCCGGTTATATCTGTTATTATATCCGGGACGGCGAGAAAGTGGCGAAGGGATTCAGTGTGTATTCTGTTGACGAAACAGGTTCTATGTATGATGCGCTTTATGAAGTGCAGAACAGCAGTAGTACTTCATTGTCTGTAAATGATTATAATGATCTGAGTAAACAGATACAGATTTTTAAAACTGGATTTTCAACTTCTGATTTTTCAGAAGTATATGAATTTAAAAACACAATTGATAATAAGGTTCTTGAAATGTATGAGGATATGGCGTTAGAACAGTTATCTTCAGATAAATCATTTGATTCGACATTTACAGCTGCAAAATCAACGACCAGCGGAATCGTATCCTATTATATGGATGGTTACGAAGGTTTTGATATCAGCAATCTATCAGCCGATGATTTTGATAAAACGAAATATTCAAAAGAATTATTAAAGAAAAGTGATATTGTCGAATCCGGAAAACCTGTATATAAGATCATTGATGATGAAAACTGGAAGATCGCAGTCATGCTTACGAAAGATGAATACAGTAAAGTAAAAAAAGATGAGCGTGTCCGATTCCGGATCAATGACTCAAGTAAAAAGATTTCAGCTCAATATGAAACCGTTGAAAAAGATGGAGATTACTTTATCATCATAGATATGAACAGATATCTGGCTGAATATGTGTCAGAACGATATCTGAACATCACATTTATCTTCTCCGAAACAAAAGGACTTAAGATCCCAAATTCAGCAATTGTTGAAAAAGATGTTCTTATGATTCCTGTCGGATATCTGTCCGGCGGAAGTGGAACAACGGAAAAGAAATATTTTAATCAGATCGTATTAACAGAGGATGGCACAACATCGGTTGTACAGATATCCCCTACTATATATTTTACAGATGATCATTTCTGCTATGTTGATCCTGCAGATATCAAAGAAGATGCTGTTCTTGCTGCAAATGAGTCCGATATTACCTTTAATGTGTCAACCGCAGGAACATATAAGCTGAAAGGTGTTTATTGTATCACACAGGGAACAGCATTATTTAAGCAGATTGATATAATCGTAAATGGAGATGATTATTCAATAATCGATCCAAATACAGCATATGGAATATCAGCATATGACCGTATCGTATTAGATGGCACATCTGTAAAGGAAAATCAGATCATATATTAGGAGTGATAGAGAAAATGTTAAAAGAAAACTACGAATTAGTGGATCAGAAGATTACAGAAACCTGCAAACAAGCAGGCAGAGACAGAAAAGATGTCACATTGATCGCTGTCAGCAAAACCAAACCGTTAAGTGATATTGAAGAACTGCTTGCAAAGACAGATGCTGTAGACTTTGGTGAAAACAAAGTACAAGAATTAGTTGACAAATACGAATCTGTTTCCCGCAAAGTAAACTGGCATATGATCGGCCACCTTCAGACAAATAAAGTAAAATATATCGTTGACAAGGTTTGCCTGATCCATTCTGTTGATTCCGTAAATCTTGCAAAGACGATAGAAAAAGAAGCTGCAAAACATAATGTTGTAGTTAAAATATTAATCGAGGTTAATGTTGCCGGGGAGGAAAGCAAATTCGGTGTTTCCGTTGAAGATACAGAAAATCTTATCTTGCAGATCAAAGATTTTGCTCATATACAGATAGAAGGGCTGATGACTATTGCACCATTTGTTGATGACCCGGAGGATAATCGGGTTCATTTCCGGCGTCTGAGAGAATTATTACTTGACATCAATTCTAAAAACATTGATAATGTTCATATGAATGTCCTTTCGATGGGCATGACAAATGACTATGAAGTTGCCGTTGAGGAGGGTGCTACTATGGTCAGAGTGGGTACGGGAATTTTTGGTGCAAGAAACTATAATATTTAAAGGAGAACCATTATGGCAAAGAATGGAAAAAAAAGCTTTCTGGATTATTTCAAAATAAATGACTCCAGCGACGAATATGAAGATGATTTATTTGATGATGATGAAGATGATTTTGATGAAGAATACGAGCCAAAGCCAAAGGCTGTAAACGGAAGATCATCTGCATATACAGCAGCTGCTACACAGAGTGCCAGCCCGGCTGCTAAGAAATCAAAATTTACCAAACAGGCAAAAAGCCCGGCTGCGGCTTCCAATAATACAAAGCTTGTTTCATTTAACAACAGAAGTCAGGGCGGTTCCCAGCAAGTATTTGTTATTAAACCGGATGAGTTCGACGATGCTCAGATGATCATTGATCATTTAAAAGGTGGTCAGGCAATCGTGATCAATATGGAAGGTATGGAATTATCAACAGCACAACGGATTATCGACTTTATAGCCGGTGCATGTTATTCTCTTGACGGTTCCTTACAGGCAATTTCCGGAAATATCTTTATTGCCGCTCCGGCAGATATCTATGTGTCCGGTGATCTCAGAGAAGAATTGTTAAATGATGCGTTTCTGTCTCCAGAATTAGGCAAATACTAAAGAATGACTGTTATATGATCTGCATCTGCAGATTCTGAAGGTATGATAAGGGAGGATTACAAATGCTTACACCTGTTGATTTACAACAAAAGAAATTTCAGCATGGTATGGGGTATACCAAAAAAGATGTTGATTCATTTTTTGATATTGTTATATTAAGCTATACAGAACTGTATAAATCAAATGCTGAACTGACTAATCAGGTCAAGACACTTACAGACAGTTTGGTACATTACAGGACTACAGAATCGAAGCTCCAGAAATCACTTATGCTTGCAGAGAAGAACGCGGAAGAAGCTACAAAAAATGCAAACGATAAGGCCAAGATTATTGAGAATGATGCAAAGATAAAGGCAAATAATATCGTTCATCAGGCAAGAGAAGAACTGGAAAGAATCGAAGACAGTATTGAAGGTATTAAACAGCAATATAGAGACTATACAATGGCGTTTAAGAATCTGATGGATTCTCATCTTCAGTTCCTTGCAACAAATCCGATCAATGAAGAATTAGGTGTTGATTTTGACGAGATCATGAAGGACGCTAAATACTTCAATGGCAATGTTGCAGCATATACTCCGGGAGACTCTGATGGTGAGGAAACCGGTGCTGGTGCATTTGCAGCCTTTGGCGGTGATCCTCAGGGTCGTGAAGAATCTACACTAGGCGGTGGCGGCGGTTCCGGTATGGCAGATTCTACACTTGGCCGATCATCCGGCGGTAATCTTACAAGTGATTCTTCCGTATACACAAAAAATCTCGGTGGTGGTTCATTTGTGGATCCATTTAAATATAAAAATCAGTAAATCTAATATAAGATAACAATACAAATTCCCTGCCTGAATATTATTTCAGACAGGGATTTTACTGATAAATGCAAAAATAAACTTATAGAAAGGCAATCAGAATGAAGAAAAACAGTATACTTGCAATTGTAAGTGTATTTTTACTGATCGGTCTTGACCAGCTTGTAAAATTTCTGATCACAAGCCATATGGCGTTATATGATACAATTCCGGTCATTAAAAATATATTTCATATCACCTATATACAGAACAGAGGAGCGGCCTGGGGCAGTCTGCAGGGAAAACGTATTTTCCTATTGGTTGTAACATTACTTGTACTGGCATTTCTTGTATATTTTTATATTAAGATGTTACGTCTAAACAAATATAAAGATCTAAGAAT
>ERZ808240.3347-NODE-3347-length-15784-cov-3.769725_pt1 | contig 15784 bp, 12 predicted proteins | sample MGYA00521084_ERZ808240 | MGnify/ENA primary metagenome ERZ808240 (study PRJEB31516, sample SAMN03275571) | gut metagenome | biome: mammalia-associated habitat; material: feces | host: Papio cynocephalus | place: Kenya | collected 2012-08-06 ... | reverse complement strand
GTCCCCTGATCTATCTTTTCTCCGTTTTCTTTAAGTAAATATAGCTTATTATCTTCAATAGAAGTTTTCTTAGGAAAGTTTCCATCAACATATTTTCTACTAGCAGGTATATTAACACTTTCATATATACACTCTGCATATGCTTCTTTTTCTTCTGTTGTTTTAGGTTTAGGTAGTTTTACATTTTCCAAAAGAGATAATAATTTTTCATCTTCTATTCCATAAGATTTAATTATTTGATAAACTTGATATATTTGAATTGTTGTTCTAGGATAAGAAACTTTTCCATATTCCTTCCCATACTTTTCATTAAAATATTTAATTAATTTATTCATTTAATCACCTATCTTTCAAATACTTCTACATATTTACTACTAGCAGTTATATAATAACCTGCTTTCACCAAATACATATCTGTTCCTGATCTCTCTATCTTCTTAACAATAGTAAGTGCTTCTCCTTTTTCTGCCTTACCACAAACAGATTTAGATTCAAAATCAGGAGTACTATGTACATTAACATCTTGAAGAACTCTTAAATATTGAGTTTTAGTAGTTGTAGTACTAGGAACTTGCGGATTATATCTATAAGCTTTTATCAATGGATAAAAATTATCATTAAAAGCTTTTTTAGTATTTCCAAATTCCATAAAATTTGTTCCCGGACAAGTTTTTGCACTTCTACTTGCACTATAATTTCCTAAATAAGTTCCACCTGCTGTAAACCAGCAATGTGGTCTTATCCCATTTGAATTTATCGGTATATCAAATTTTTTAGCTAATAAAGCATAAACAAATATAATAGCTTTCTTTTGAGCATCTGTCATTTTATCCTTACCTTTGTCAAAGCATCCATATATTTCTACACATATTGCATTAGTATTCCAACCTTTTATTCCTACAGGAGTACTATTTAAATTTCTTCCTGTTGTTATCTTCCCATTAGGGAAAATATTAAAATGTTGTGCTATATAATGCCCATGCCCATCTGAATAATGCCAAGTTTGTTTCCCGTAATCATCTAAAGCTTTTGTTCTTCCTAATTCTCTATTATTCCCATATACTCTTTTATCTGTTGTACTCCATGTCGTATAGTTAGGTAAGTCCATATGATGTACTTGTAGTCTAGTTATTTTTCTTGTTACTTTTTGTTTGTCTAGCCATTCTTTAAATTCTTTTTCTGTTTCTAATAATATGAATCCATTTTGAGTTTTCATTATTTATCACCTTCTTCTACTATCTTTCTGACGGCTTCATTAGTACTTATTATATTCCTCATGTTTATTAATGAGTCGTCTACCCATTTACTAAAAGTATTGAACGGGATAAGACAAGATATAAATTTATATTTACTAACAAATAAATCATATACATATCTTAGTTTTACTTGACCTGTTTTACTACCCAACATTTTTTCTGCTTCAAGACAAGCAAATACTAACCATTGTTTTATATTTTCTACTTGTCTTTCTTTACTTAAACTAATAAATTTGTATGCTGTATATATAACGGTTATAGCTATTATAAATGATATTAAAATAGTTTGAACATCCATTTTTATTCCTCTCCTTCTGAATCATCAGTATTTATATTTTCTCCATTATCATTCTTTGTTTTTGTTTTTGTGATAGATCCTAATAACCAAAGCTCACCACCACAAAATCCATAAAAACAAGTTATTAAAGTTGAAGATAGTTCTGTGCTAGTAGCATATTGTAACCATATCGCAATACCTGTAAAAGCAAATATAGACGTGATTACTAGAGGTATTACCCATTTCCTAGTACTACGTTTTTTCTTGGTTTTGTTTTCCATGTTTACATCTCCTTTGCATTAAAATATTTTTATATTGCGAACTAAGTGGATATTAAAAAAGACTAGAAATTAATCTAGCCTTTTTGTTATATATCTTGGTTTATCCATAACAACAAGAGTGTTATCTGGAATATCTTCAAAAACAACGCAATTTGTTCCGATTGTAACATTATTACCTATTTTTATTCCGCCTGTAATTTTAGCCCCTGCACATATTGTACACCAATCACCAATAGTAGGTGCTCCGCCTTTCCCTTCACCTATTGTAACTTGATGAAATATAGTACAATTATTTCCTATTACAGCATTTGGTGATATATAAATACCGCTTATTCCATGTGGCAAATCTGGTATAGATTTAAATACTGTTCCACTATTTATTTGAGTTCCTAGCGATGCATTATTGAAAGCATCTTGCCTTTTTAACTTTAATAACCATATATATTTTAATATTTTAGGATAACTATTTTTATTAGTTATTTTAGTTCTTAGTTTCCAATATTTTTTATGGTTATAATGTTGAACAAATCCTCTAACAATTAATTCTATTTTTGAATACATAGCTTACTCCCCACTAACATATATAATCATTTATACCTATATATTATCATAATTTGGAAATAATTTATTAAAATGTTGCTATTTCTCTAGCCATTTCTACAGCTATTATTTTATGCCCTTTTGGAGTAGGATGTAAACCATCTATATAATTATCTTCTAGGTTTTTAGTGTTTAAAGTATTTAATCCTAATTCAAACCCATTTTTAAATTTTACGCCCCAACGTTTACAAACTTTTTCCATTATTTCTCCATACTCTTCAAATTTTATTCCAGCACTGTTGGTTTTCTGACCACCTTCATCGTATTGTCTATGTATAGGAGATATAACAACTATAGCTGCTTTAGGACAATCTGTTTGTATCTTATCTATTACATTGTTTAATGAACCACATATAGTTGAAATATCTGTTGAATCCACATCCCCTAATAATTTATTTTGTGCGTAATCATTAGTTCCTATATGTATGCAAAACAATCTTATATCATTATCGTAAGTTACTGAATTTATTCTTTTATTCATGCATAAATTTTCTGCATCTCCCGATGTATAAGTAAGTATTGAGCCTCCTACAGCTCTATTACTTACCAATTTAGTACCTAATATATCACTTAAATAATTAGCCCACGATTTATTATTATACCCTTCTAAATAATCATAATCAGTAATACTATCACCTTCAAATGCTACCTTTTTCCCTTTAAATCTAGTATTTAATTTTAATTCACTATCCTCAATCTCCACTGTAGATGTAGTCGTAGTTTTAATAAGTGCTTGTGTAGAAGGCATACCATAGCCAGTACGTTGTTTTATAGATAATGTACTTCCATTTGTTACAGTATAATATTTTGTAACATCTGTGTCAGTAAATGGAGTAATATCTTCTGTAGTACTTCCATTTGTTACAGTACAGGAAAATTCTGTGGTAGTAGTTGTAGAACCACTACTATTATCAAATTGACCATTTGCAACCATTTCTAAAAGTTCTGCTTTTGTTCTACCTTCTAAACCTTCTTCTGTTAAATTAACTAATATTAATTTATTTATATATAATTCTCCAGTAACATTCAAAAATCCTAAACTACTTTTCTGATTCTTATAAACATCTATTTGATTTACTTGCCCTGCACAACATAGTTCTTGCCAATCACTGCTATTTGCATCAAATTGACTTGCAATAGTAGAACCATCGAATCCTGTAATGCAATTTAAATTTGTTGAAATTGAACAAAAAATTGAAGGAGTATATGATTGTAAACTATCTTTTATTAATTTGAATTTATAATAACAAAACCATTTATTATCTCCAAATGTATTTTCACTATTACTTTTTATACCAACATACCCTGTTCCAGTTTGTTCAACTTTCATGCATTGTAACTCAGCTTCTGTTACTTTACTAACTGTATAAGAAGGATTTCCAGCTTTTGTAATCGTAAAAGCATTTTCTGTTAAACTGGCAACTTCATTCGTATAACTTGGATTTGATATTTCATCCCCCTTAGAAAAAACTACTTTTACATCAGTATCTTTACTGGCTGTAAATGGCAAAGATATTTCTGTATCATAATCACTTGTAGTAGTCTCACCACTACTACCTCCACTTCCACCACTGCTTGTTATTTCATCAATTTTGTTCGCAATATCTCCTAATTGTGTATTAATATCATTAATGTTTTTTTTAATAGTAGTGTCATTATAGTTTTCTAGCTTTTTAAGTTTTGTTTCATAAGCAGTAGTAAAATCTACAGTAGATAATCCTTTTCCAGTAACTTTATCTACTTTATTCTTTAAAGAAGTATCTACATATTCCTTTGTAGTTAAATTATTTGTGTCTATTTCTATCTCACTATCATCTTTGTTGTATAAGCAATCTGTATATAGCTCTTTTTCTTCTATAGATTTTGGTTTAGGTAATTTAACATTATGCAATAATTTAACTAACTCTTCATCCTTTATCCCATAACTCTTTATAGCTTGATATACTTTATATATTTGTATTGTTGTTCTAGGATAAGAAATTTTTCCGTATTCTTTCCCGTACTTTTTATTAAAATATTTAATTAGTTCATTCATTTAATCAACTCCTATTGAACGTCATTCCTATATGTTCTATCTAGGGCTTTAATATTTATTACTTTATCTGTTAATCTTATTTCCACACTTCTAGCAGTACATATTATTCCCTCATCATTTTCCACTAAAATAATTTTACCTTTTCTAATAGCTTCCGCTATTTCATCTATTTCATCTTCCCATTCTTCTTTTGGTACACTTATAGTGTAATATTCATTTCCATCTTCGTTTAAAGAAAAATAATCTTTCCATGAATCTATTTTAGGTAATTTAACATCTTTTAACATTTCTTGTATTTCATCATTTTGTATACGAGATAAGAATTTATATGTTTTTAATATTTGTAAATCTGTTTTTGGATATGGAAGATAAAATATGTCACCGAATAAATCGTTATATTTATTTATTGCTTTATTCATTAGTTCTCTTCTCCTTCAAGATAATAATATAATACGCCATATTTTTCATAAACTTGATGATATCCATAACTATAATAAAAATCATTGAATGTATTTTTGCTTTTATTTCCTGTTTTAGAAATTCTAATACCATTAATATAATCAACGCATTCCCTATATATATCTAATTCTTTAAGAGTTGTTGGCTTTGGCACTTCTATTTTCTCAAATAATTTTCTCAATTCATCATCGTCATATTCATTTATTTTATTTTGTAAAAATAAGTAAACATAATAAAAATCTGTTTTAGTTTTTGGGTATTCTATTTTAGAATATTTATTATTATATAATTTAATTAATTCGTTCATAATCAAACTCCTTTCTTTATTGTGGCGACTGCCCCATTAAAATACCATTTTCAGATGCTTCCGCTAAATATTGTAAGTAAGAAGATTTTAAATATATTTTCTTTTCTTCTTTATTTATTTCCCAATAAGGTAAGATATTATAATTATTTGCATATATTGTCTTCCCTTCTTTTATTGCATTCAATATTGTATAATAATTATCTTTATTTGGATTTAGACAATAAAATCCTTTTGCTGTTAAGTTTATATATTTAAAACATTTTAGTATTGTATTATTTAAGTCAATGTTTTCATCAAAAAATATCATTTTTAAAACATACTCTGTTTCATAGCTTCTAAAAACGTAAAAATCGTCAGTTTCATAAATATATATATTATATCTTTCATCTAATGAATAACAAGAATATTTATTAAATACTTCATCTTTTCCATTTTTTTCAAAAATTACTTTATCAGGTAAAAAATAAATATTTAAAGGTAAATTAATACACCATCCTTTATCACTTGGTTTAGGGATATCGTTATTCCAATTTCCTCCAATAAATTCTTCAACATCCATATATTGCGCACTTATTTTAAGTTCTATATCTTTAAAAATATAACCTAAAATATTATCTAAATATAAATCTGCTTCATCTATATTTTCAGGGAATAAGGGGTTTATGTTAGATATAAGATTTTTTATTCTCATATCACTAATATAATTATTCACATTATATATAAAATTATATGCCCTATACATATCCATTTTATTTTTAGGATATTCTAGCTTAGGTAACTCAGGAGAATCTATATATAATGTTAAGAAACAATTATTTACATTTATAGATATGCCATATGCATCTAAAACAACTTCGTCTTCGTTTATTACAATCTTAACAGAATTATTACCATATTCATTATTATTACGTTGTCTCATAATTCCTTTATATTCTTTATCATCTGTTTTTAAAATATAACCAAAAGATGCGGGTCTATTATCTTTTATTTTTGGTACTTTAAATAATGGATAATAATGAATTTCTTGCGGATTTATTAAACCAGCATCATTTCTAAAATCACTATATTCATCATCATTTAATAATTTAACAGGTTTTAAATCTTTGCAAATATACTCTTTTTTTCTAGTATATCTCTCATTAAAACAATCAATTAACTCTTTCATCTAATCAACTCCTTCAAAGTCTAATTTAATACTAAATACTTCCTCTTCTGTCTTGCAATTTCTAATCTTAATTTCCATTTGTTGTTGTTTTTCTACTAATGGCTCAACATATAATTTTATCTCCTTAGACAATCTTCCCAACTGTTCAAAAGAATAAGGCTCACATACATTTTTAGTATCATTCCATTTTAAATTTGATTCTTCTCCGAATATATTATCTAATTGATATGAAAGTAAAGTACTTGTCAGTAGCTGTTGTTTTTCCATTGTAACATTATAATATCTTCCCTCTTCATATTTAACAGTAGAAAACAAAGGATTATCTTTAAGATATTGTGCTAAATTATTTTTACTTAATTCAATTCGCTGCTCTTTTAATTCTTTAAGTGGATCAGCTTCCTCAATCTTCTTTTCTATCTCTTTATAATTAACATCTTCAATGGTGGAATAAGCACTAGGAGTCGCATTGACCCCTAGTATCACATTCCCTTCATAAATCTCTCCATCTTTATAAATTACATAACCTTCTTTTGGTTTTAATATTCTGTAACCTTCTTTTTCTATTATTTCTATATTATTCATATAATCACCTACGCTAAAGTCCAACCTTTTGCTACTGCATCTGCTATTTGAATTTCTGACAATCTATTTAATGTTGCTTGACCTAATGTTAACGTTTCTGATTGTACTGTTCCTAATCCATCCATAAGAGAATTTAATGTTGCTGAAGGAACTAACTCTAAGTTATTCATTCTATAAGAATTTGTTAATTGCTTAGTATTTCCCTCTTCGTCTTTTGCAAATACCCAATCTTTCATAAACTCAAATGAAGTATCATAAGTAAAATATTGTGCAGCGTCATTAGGTCTTTTATCATCTCTATGAAGATTGCTTAAATCAAATCCTTTAATAGATTCAATATATTTATCTTGTCTAAACATAGATGCGAAATCTGCTTTACTTTCTAGCCTTGTCATATCTAATTCTACATTTATTAATTTTTTACAATAAGCAAACATTCTAGGAGATTCTGTACAAGTTTGTGAATCATCATTGAAATATAATGAATAAGGGAATTTAACATAAACATCTTTAAGTTCTCCACAGTTATATGCAAATTCTCTAAATCCGTAAGCATAAGTGCCATTAAATTCTACTCTAAGAGAAGTCATATTGGCACAACTGGAGAAAGAATATTGAGCATCTGTTCTATCTGAATTTACTACTATAGAAGGATTTATTAATCCATGACAACCGTAATATATATAATTCATATTATTTACATTATATGGAAGAGTTTTATATATAGCATCATCAGTCAAAGAAGTACAACCTCTGCAACAACTATTCATAGTGCATTTATTTTCAAAGTCTGTAGGTAATGGCGGTAGATTGGTTAATTTAGAACAGTTTTGATAAGCACTATTCATAGCAACTAATTTTGCTGGAAGATTATTTCCTCCAATAGTAATAGTGGTTAAACTTGAACAATCGGCAAATGCCCAATCCATATATTCTAAAGGAGTGTTTTCTGTTATTTCTTCAAGATGCAATTCTGTTAAAGATGTACAACCTCTAACAAATCCGCTCATTCTCTCTAAATTAGTTAAAGTAGGCAAAGCTAATTCTGTTAGTTGAGGACAATAAGCATACATTTGATTTATATTTTTAGCATTTACATTTACTGTCCCAACCCTCTTTAACTTAGGACAACTAGCAAACCAGTTTGTAGTACTATTAGCACCAGTCATATTTATACATTCTACTTCTTCTAGGTTTTTACTATTTTGGAATAAACTTTCAGAACTCCACCATACATTTGACCCACTACAAGTAATTGTTCCAACTTTTACAAGGTTTGAGCTTCTAAAAGTACCATATGCTATAGCATTTCCTTTAAAATTACATTCTCTAATGTATTTAAGGTTAGAACCAACAAAAGGTGTGTCGCCATAGTTATAATCTGCTATATTATAATTGTTTTCTATTGTGACTGCTTGTTCTTCATAAGAAGATTGTTCTTGAAGTATTGCATATTTATAAGTTCTTCCTAAATCATCTCTATCTTGTAGTAATTTAAAAAATCTACCTGCAAATTCCCAAGTAAAATTTGGGTTCGTACATTCATAGAATATACCTCTTACTCTAGTTAACCTATTATCTATTAAATAATCCCAGTCATTAGGCATTGTAAATTCTAAATCATCAGTAGTAAAATCAACATTTGTAAACCACCAATGAGCTTCCGTCCAATCAAAACTAGACAAATCTATTTTCCCTTGAACTTTTACTTCAGGGTAAGATTCAGAACCTCTTTCTTTTTGATTCATATTATTAAAAATAGGACTAACATATGTATTTTTAGTATTTACTCCTTTAATAGTCCCTGTTGACTGAATTACCCCGGATAAACATAACTCTGTTAACTCTCTATTTCCAAAATCTATCCCTTCATATCCGTCTGGGTGGTCGTCTTTGAAGTATATATTTTTTAAAGTACATTTTGATTTTAAACAGTTATTAGGATAATTAGTACCAGAGAATCCACACATCGGTTTAATCCATACTGTTTTTAAAGTAGAAGGAAGAATTATTGTGCTTAAATCTTGAGTGGTAATATTGCAAGTAAATGTTTCTAAATTTTCAAATTTAGTTAAATCTATTGTGTCGGTATCACTATTAAACCACTTGTCTTGTCTATAATCATATTGATGTATTCTAAAAGTTTTTATATTAGGACATTCTGTAATATTAATATTGTTAAAATTGAAAGAGCCACACATATCATTTGTAGTATTCCAAGTATGTCCTGTTTGAGTCTCTCCGATAGCTAACTCTTGAAGGTTAGGTAAATATTTTAATGTTAATTCTTCTAATCTATAATTAAATCTAAAAGACATATATTTAGTAGATAACATACTGTTTTCTATATGAACAGAAGTTGCATTACATAATCCTAGTCCGAAAAGAGCCATCTTCCTAAACTTAGCAGCATCTTCGTAATCTCCTAATGTATCTGCACTTCTAGCATTTCCATTAAAATCATAAAATGTTTGATTCCATCCATTCATACTTACATCTGAACGAGTAGTAAGTCTTTCTACCAAAGGACAATTAATCAATGTAAATGATGTTATATCACTTGCTCCACTTAAAGCCTCTGTATGATACGGAGAATACCAACTAACGCTCGTTAAACCTACGATTTTTAAAGCATATTGGTTTCTTAAATACAATGATGTTATTGTTTTAGGAAGATATATTTCCTCTAAGTTACCACCATTATTATTAAAGTTTACACCCGTCATTTTTGTTCCTCTTATATCTAAGTATTTTAAATTCTGACAAGTAGCTAATTCCATAACTTGATAACTGGTTAGACTACCTAAATTAGAACAACCATTAAAATCTATTTTCTGCAAATAATCGCAACCGTTTATTTCTGCATTTACTAATTTTGAACTGTTTCTACATATTACCTCATTTATTCTCGTAGCATTTGATAAAAGTAAGTGAGTTGGATTACAGGTACTTAAATCCCCTAAAGATTTAATATATTCTGCTCCGTATATAATAACTTCCTGATCTGTAGCAGTAGGAATAGTATAACTAAATGTAACCGATTTATTTCTAGGTATTTTTAATGTTTGTGTTCCGCTACCATCTGCCTCATCTCTCCATTTTACAGATAAATACATAGGGCTATAGGTTGATATACTCATTGAAACTTTGCCCTGTTTATTACAACGAACAGTAACAAAGTTAGAGGTAGAAGGTTCATATCCGAATAAAGTATCGCAATATAATAATCTTTCTTTTAACCATCTTTTTATTTGGAAATATCTATTACCATGACAAGCATATAAATATTTTGCTCCAAATCTTAAATATTTAAATTCAGTAGATTTATTATAGTATCTTACAGGTATTTTATCCATTTGATTATCATAGAAATATTTATACATATTTTCAAGTGTAAATACACCATTTCTCATGTTGATATATTCTTGTTTTAATTCATTAGCAAAATAAAGTCTAATTTTACTCCATAGTTTAGAGTTAGATGTATTGAATATTCCACTCTCAACTTCTATATCGACATCAAATGTTAATGCCCCAGTATTGTCTAATCCCAAAAGTGTCATTCTGTTACTTTCACCTTTCGGTTACTGACCATATCTCTATGGCGGAAGAGGTTCTTCTTTAATCAGTCTGATTACTGATGACCCCTTCTCTCTAGTTTCATTTTTAGATTATAGCTAGAGTTCAGACTGTTACATCGTTTTATTAATTAAAACGTCTTTTCGTTCAGTCGTTGTTGGTGATTCTGTAATAATATTAATTGTTTATTTTAATATTGTTGTTAACCTTATTATCACATAATCTTCCAAGGCGTTACCTATCTCTAGGTTTTCGCCGTATATTAGAAAAGATTTTACTTGGACTACTCTTAATCCAAATCATAGACTTGCAAGTACCATTTTACACCATCGAATGTAACTATTTTCATGTTTTTCAATTCTGTTACTTTCACCTTTCGGCTACTGACCATATTTCTATGGCGGAAGAGGTTCTTCTTTAATCAGTCTGGCTACTGATGACCCCTTCTCTCTAGTTTCATTTTTAGATTATAGCTAGAGTTCAGACTGTTGCTTCACCTTATAAGGTGTCTTCCTGTTCAGTCGTTGCAAGTGTATATTTATAGTTTTCTATCCATTCCCAATGCAGCTTTATTCCATTTTTTAATTTCCCACTATAAGGTCTTTTTTTATTACATACATCTGCAATATGTAAAGCCTTATAGCCATAATATTTTTTCATATATTCTTCGGCTTCTGTTATAGAGTTAAATTCCCTATCTAATTCTATACATTTAACTCTTTTCCTATTAGCTAAATTTGGGATTCCTTTATGTGCTTCACTTAATCTTCTTTTTCTATCTTCGGGAAATTTCTTTCCTGTTAAAGATTTAGATATTCTTCTTCTCGTTTCTTCTGAATGTTTTGTTCCATATTTTGGATGATTCTCTCCACTATTTATTTCACTTAATTTTCTCTTAGTTTCTTCGCTCAAATGTTTTCCGGTATGAGCCTTGCTTAATTTTTCTTTTGATTCTGGAGTATGATGATATCCATTATTTGTCCCTCCTCCCCAACATCTATTCGCTAAATGTTGTTCGTTGTTTCTTTTAATATTTTTTATAGAAATACTATATCCTTCATTAAAAACTAAATCTTCTATTGTTTTTTCTTCATAATAAAATGCCTCATCTTCTGTTAAATTATCGTATAAAATTTCAACAACACAAGGAACTTTATCCAATATGTTTAAAAAATATCCTGATCTATTCCAAATATCAAAACATCTTCTGCCGCTTCCTTTTCCAATATAAAAATAACTATTAATATCTAATCTTATATATCCATATACATAATATCTATTTTCTTCCATTTTTATCACCTCTTTTCTATTATATCCATTTTAATAATGTTGTTAACTATAAATATACTTCTTGGGAGTTACCTATCTCTAGGCGTCCTCCATTAATTAAGGAAGATTTTAATTGAGCCAAAAACCCAATGAATCGACGCCTCCAAATACTTGTACAAATAAATAATATCTAAACACAGACTGTCTATCAAAATAAGTATCAAATTGACTTTTAAATAAATCTTCGTCAGCACTACTTACAAAGTCAACTAATGTTTTTAATTCTGCAAAATTATCATTACCATTTTGTCTGCTTGGAGGGTACAAACATTCGAAATCAGAAGCATAATAATTTTGTTCTGTTTTACCACTAGAAGAAGTCCAAGAGTTAAAAGCACCCGCTGTTGTATCGGAGTTGGCAGATACTTCATAAGCCAAACACTTATCAAATAAATTATATCCGTAAGAACGATAACTATATCTATCTAAGTTAAAATCATATAATCCAACAAATTCATCATTTATATATAGAAGTATAGGGAAGCCTTCTATGGCTTGTCTAACTTTGTCATTTTTTAATTGAGCAGGATTCTTTTCTACATATAAATTATCATTAACAAACATAGCTGACCCTGTATTCATGACATTAGAAGATTCCATTTGATTACATTTTAAACAGAATAAGTTTTCTAAAATACCATTTTTAAAAGGAGTATAAAATACTTGGTTTCCATCACTATCTCCTAATTCTATATTAAAGTTCTTATTGGCATACTGAATAGAAGAAGTCCCTTGCCAATACATTTTACATCTAGGATATTCAAAAGATGACCCGTATAAATCAGCATTAGGTGAGACATATTTTATTCTAACTTCTTTTTTATTTGTTAAGGTCATATTACTTGTATCTCCATAAACATACATACAAGGCATATAAGCATCATTATAGTTTTTATTATATTCTTCTTCTTGCTGCTCTATTGGCATATCTGCTATTCTATTTTGAAGAACCTCTTCGTCTGATAATTCTCTCTCATATATCATTATTCTTTTTATTTTGCAAGAACCAAAATTACTTGCCCCTTTTTCACTATTTAAATATATTTTTTCTGCGTGTTTAATTTGTTCATATATTATTTGACTACCAGAAGATGAGTCTGATAATTGGAACGGGTCGCAGCATACTCCATTGATAAATACTTTCCCAAATTTAGAAACCCTATCAATCATAAAAGTAACTTGTATGTCTTCTCCTTGCCCTATATCTAACTCTGTCTTATGCGATACAGTAGATAAATTAGCTTTATAAGGATTAATATATAGTCCCGGATAAGGGGCAGAAAGACTTGTACAGTCTATAACTCTAGCTAAAGGATTACCGATATCTTCTACGCTAAATACCATATCTAAAGTAAATCCTCTAGTTACATTATCGCTAAAAGGTGTCATATCAATTTCTACATATGTATTACCGTTCAACACTAACTCTCCATCTATCCAACCATTAGTACCATAGTTCGAGTTGTATAACTTGCCTATATATCCATTTATATCATCTACCCAATAACCTCTGTCGACATCTGAATTAGTTTTATTTTTTGCATTAAAAGAAGCTATAAGTCCTGCACTAACATATTCCATAGCTTGATAACTAGATGCAACTAACTCAAAAGGTAAATCTAATGTAGCAGTTTTACTCTTATCAGAATTATAAACTTCTATTCTTATTGTATGTGACCCTAACTCAAATTCAGGAGTTAAAGACCAATAATAGTTTCCGGGTTGTTGAGATAATGTTTTAACAGGTTTTTCAAAATCATCTATATACATATTAACAGTATAATAATCTGTATTTGCGATAGATATTCTGTAGTTAATATTCATAGGTTGACCTTTTTCATATTGTTTGGTTGTATCAAAATTAGAGGTTATGAATAATTGGTCGGTAGCAACAACTATAACATTAAATACTTGTGGGACAGTAGAATAAACATCGGCAGTTGCATATATTTCAACTCTATGCACTCCTACTGTTAAACCTTTAATCTCATAAGAATTATACCCTTTACTAGATTTAATCGTATATTCTGTTCCATCAATAGTGATAACTGTATTTATATCAGTTTGTAAATCACATTCGATATTATAGGTTAAAAGTATTCTATCTTTAAGAGTATAATCTATGTCTGTATTCATTGTTACAGTTAATTTAATACCACCACAAACAATGTCCCATGTTAATTGGTTAGACATAAGGCCGCCTCTATCTCTTACATAGATAGAAAGTCTTTTTTTACCACTACCCAAGGCAGGAATTTTAACAGTATTATTACCTTGAGATATTGTTTGTATAGATGTTTCTACATTATTAATTAAAACATATAAAGTCCCTTCACCTAAATTTGGAGATGTAAAATAAATAGGGATTGTAAAATCTTTATCTCCATCAATAGTGGTTTCGCTCCAATCAGTAGTAAGCGTGGGCATTGTACCTCCGCCCCCACTACCACTAGGATGATTTTTAATATGGTCAGTAAGAGTAGAGTTAACTGCATCTATAATGCCTCTATTAACCTCTACTTGCCCTTTAGCGTCTCCTAATTCTCTTAAAGCACCTTCTACATTATTAGATTCAAAATTACCCTCTAAATCTAAAATAGCCACCTCCAATGCATCGGAGGTAGCTCTGTTTTCATATTTCTCTGTTTCTTTATTATATTTTCTTATTGTAGGCATTTAATCACCTCTTATTTATTTCTATCTGAATAATTAACAGTAAGTGTGTCAAATAAAACTCTTTCATTCTTAGTAGAATCAAAATCATTTACTGTAATTTTCCCTTCTAAATCTTTAGTAAGTATATCTTTGATATAATACATATTAAATGTAACTTTATCATATCCAAAATCTGCCATTATATATGTTGGTTGTACTGGTAAAGTACCCGTATAAGCATACCACCAAGGCTGACCATTACCATTGTCGTGTACTGAACTTGAATTTTCAGATTTTAACAAGTTTTGGCCGCTAGGTAAATTAATAGCCTTTTCCTTACCGCTTTGTTTATCTTTTTGTTCACATAGACTCGCTACATCTATGCAGTTCTCTTATGAACTTCTTTATGTCACCATAAAGAACAGACTATATCTTCATCTTTTTTAATGCTCTCCTTTTCCATTTAAAGAGGAATTACAAAGTTATTACCTTTAACCTCTACTCCAATCACTTGAGCTGTACTCTACTCCCTTCTATTATATAAAATATGGTTTCGATAGTCGTTGAAGGTTATTTATAAAACACTTTTTAGTATATTTTCAATGTTATTAAATTCCCAATAAGGAATTCTTATTAATTTAATATTGTTGTCTACACAAAATTTAGTTTTAATTAAATCATGTTTTTGGATATATTCTAATTTTGTTTTATTACCTTTAAAAGAGACCTCTTTATAATGTTGTTCTCCGTCATATTCAATGCAACAACTATAATCAGGTAAATAAAAATCAAAAGGTAAATATCTTTTATCTTTACAATCTTTAAATATTTTTTCTCTTTCATATATAATCTCGTTATTGTCTAGCCATTTGGAAATTATTTGTTCAGGAGTAGAGGAATTACACTTTGGGCATCTTCTTTTCTGCTGAAATTTATTCCAATTAACCCAATATTGATGTCCTTGAGGGCATTCTACCAGTAATGGAGTTTTTGCATTTTTGTAATCTTTTGATAGAAGTTTATACCCATATTTATTCATTTCTTTTTGTATGAATTCATAGCTTAATCTTGCATTTCCATTACAATAAGGGCATTTATTTCCATTATAAATATTGTTATAACGTGTTTCATATTGATGTCCCTGTGAACATTCTATTATAAGGCGACTTCTACAATTTTTATATTCTCCATCAACCCATTTAAGTCCTTTAGATTCAATAAATTTTCTAACTTCTTCTGTTGTTAGTTTTTTATTTCTT
>ERZ808240.3346-NODE-3346-length-15784-cov-11.861530_pt1 | contig 15784 bp, 16 predicted proteins | sample MGYA00521084_ERZ808240 | MGnify/ENA primary metagenome ERZ808240 (study PRJEB31516, sample SAMN03275571) | gut metagenome | biome: mammalia-associated habitat; material: feces | host: Papio cynocephalus | place: Kenya | collected 2012-08-06 ... | reverse complement strand
CCGAATGCCCCCCAGGGCGACGGTGGTGTTGCCTATATCAATGGCTAAGATCATAGTTCAGTTTTCCTTTTTTCGTGGGTAGTGCAAGCCGCTCTAGGAGTTTCTCTGAGGACCCTCCGGAGGGTGGGCCCCTGTTGCCGCAGGCAATAGGGCGGGCAATGGAATGGCCTGCAACGGCAGCGACCGCCGCCAGTGGCGGAAACAGGAAGCTGCTGTTGGGGCCGTGGCCAGCAAGATGCAAGCGCAGGCGCGGCAGATTGCTGGGTGCCACAACCCGTATTGGCGTCCGAGGAGAAAGCTCCTGGAGTGGCAGCCCGGGAAACAGCATTTTTCCGGGTCGTCCGACGGGACCCGTTTATTCTTTGTCAATCAATATTTTACCGCATTTTGACCTAGGATACAAGCCCGCACAAAGATTTTGTTGTGCTGGCGGAACTTTTGCATTATACTAGGAGCAGAAATGTGAAAACAGTCTGTTTTTCCGGGAGGTACCCTGTATGGATCTGAAGGGCAAATGCGTCCTGTTGGGCGTCAGCGGCGGCATTGCCGCTTATAAAATGGCCAATGTGGCCAGTGCACTGCGCAAGCTGGGCGCGGATGTGGAAGTTATCATGACCAAAAACGCGACCCAGTTCATCACACCCATTACTTTTGAAACACTCACCGGCCATAAGTGCATGGTGGACACCTTTGACCGTGACTTCAAGTTCGAAGTCACCCATATCTCGTTGGCAAAAAAGGCAGATGTCATTCTGGTGGCTCCGGCTACGGCAAACGTCATTGCCAAGATGGCCCACGGCATTGCGGACGACATGCTGACTACGGTTGTGCTGGCGGCCAGGTGCCCGAAGCTGGTCTCGCCGGCCATGAACACCGGAATGCTGGAAAATCCCATCACGCAGGACAATCTGGCAACACTGGAGCACTACGGGTTCACAGTCATTCCATCCGAAAGCGGCGTGCTGGCCTGCAAGGATGTGGGCAGCGGCCGCCTGCCGAAGGAGGATGTGCTCATTGAGTATATCCTGCACACCATTGCCCGGCCGAAGGATCTGGCCGGGGTGCGGGTAGCCGTGACGGCCGGCCCGACCCAGGAGCCGCTGGACCCGGTGCGCTACCTGACGAACCATTCCACCGGCAAGATGGGCTATGCACTGGCCCGGGCCGCTGCTATGCGCGGTGCAGAAGTGACCCTCATCCACGGGGAGACGGCTCTGCCGCCGGTCCGCTTCACGACCGATGTGCCCATCACGACGGCCCAGCAGATGTATGAGGCCGTGACCAGCCGCTTTGCTGAGACGGACGTGCTCATCATGGCGGCAGCGGTGGCGGATTACCGCCCGGTGGCTGTGGCGTCGGACAAGATCAAGAAGAAGGACGGCGACATGAGCATTCCCGTGGAGCGCACGCCGGACATTCTGGGCACCATCGGCCCGCAGAAGACGCACCAGTTCCTGTGTGGTTTTTCCATGGAGACCCGTGACCTTGTGGAAAACTCGTCGGCCAAACTGACCAAAAAGAATCTGGATATGGTGGTGGCCAACAACCTGAAAGTGGCTGGTGCCGGCTTTGGCGTGGACACCAATGTGGTCACCTTCATCACGCCGGACGGCACCCGGGAGCTGCCCTTGATGAGCAAGGCAGATGTGGCGGATGCCATTCTGGATGAGATCTTAAAACGGCGGACTTTGTAATAAAATAGGAGGCTATTGCACTGCAACAGCCTCCCATTTTATTTCTCTTTTCGTGCAAACACAATACCGATGGTGCCCGGGCCGGAATACCCGCCGATGGTGGTGCCGATGTCGGTCTCGTAGCACTCCTGGAAGGTGCCGTATTTTTTCAGGCCCGCCTTGATGGCCTCCATGCAGCCGGGTTTGGGCATACAGGAGGAGATGAACACCAGGCCGTCGTCAATGTCGTCACGGTCAGCCAGACGGTCGGTGATGTACTTGCCGGTGCAGATGGGCAGGCTGCCGCGGTATTTCTTGACCACTTTCAGCTCGCCGTCAATAACCTGCAGGGCGGGCTTGATGCCCAGCAAATTGGCCCCGAAGGCCATCACGCCGGAGCAGCGGCCGCTCTTGGCCATGAAGTCCAGCCGATCCAGCACGAAGCTCAGTTCCACCCGCTTCGCAAGGCTCTGCAGGCGCATCACAATATTGCGGGGCGGCAGGCCGTCCGCAGCAAATTTTGCCGCCCGCAAAACCAGATAACCCTGCCCGGTGCAGATATTCTGGCTGTCCACGACGTAGACGTTCTCAAATTCCCCGGCGGCAAGCTTTGCGTTCTGACAGCAGGAGGAAAGCTTGCTGCTGACCGAGATGTGGATGACGGCATCGTATTCCTTGGCGAACGGGGCAAAGAACTCCGTATACTCCACCGGGTTGGCCGCAGCGGATTTCGGGGCGGCACCGCCTGCGTTCACATAGGCAAAAACGTCAGCCGGGTGCACGGTGACGCCGTCCAGGCGGCTGTCATCTCCCATGAGGATGTGCATGGGCATGAGGGCAATGTCCCATTTCTGCAAAAGCTCTGCAGAAAGGTCACAGGTGCTGTCTGCAGTGATCTTGATGTTCACGGTTCAGGTTCCTTCTTTCTCCAAGCAGATTCTTCTTCTCATCTATTTTACCACAAAAAGCTCAGGATTGTGATATAATTCGCCTGTTGAAATGTAAATCTTTTATGAAGCCGTGTTCCTGCACAGGGCGGGCTCGGTTTTCTTGTACACATATCACAAATTCGCCGGACAAAATATGGTTCTTTCCGAAAATTCAGGCAGAACTGTTTATTTTATCCGCCAAAAATTATATAATAAGATGTATCCCAAAAAGTAGAATGGATTCGGTCTGCACTGCGGCCGGTTTTGATTTATTGGAGGTTGCCTGAATTATGTTCATGTACACAGACTACAACCAGCACCTGCTGGACAATGTAAAAAAGATCCACTTCATCGGCTGCGGCGGCAGCGGCATGTACCCGCTGATCCAGATCCTGGCTGCAAAAGGCTACGAGATCTCCGGCAGCGACGTGCTGGATGGCAGCATCATCCGCTACGAGCGGGAGATGGGCGTCAAGGTCTCGCTGGGCCACAACGCCAACAACGTCATCGGTACGGACATGGTGGTCTACTCGGCTGCGATCTCCAAGGACAATGTGGAGCTGAATGCGGCGGCCTCCTACGGCATCCCCACCATTGAGCGCAGTGTGCTGCTGGGCTACGTGAGCCGCCTGTACAAGCAGAGCATCTGCGTTTCCGGCACCCACGGCAAGACCACCACGACCTCGATGATCACCACGGCGCTGGAACTGGCCGGTCGTGATCCCTCCGCTGTCATCGGCGGCAAACTGCCCCTCATCAACGGCTACGGCAAGGCCGGCAAGGGCGACGACATCGTCATTGAGTCCTGCGAGTTTGCAGAGACCTTCCTGAAGCTGACCCCGTACCTGTCCGTTGTGCTGAACATTGACAACGACCACCTGGACTACTACGGCAGCATGGGCGAACTGAAGTTTGCCTTCAAGCGCTTTGCCCTGATGACCCAGTTCATGATCTTTGCCAATGCGGACGATAAGAACACCATGGATGTCATGTACACTCTGGACCGCCGCGTGCGCACCTTCGGCATTGACAACGACGGCGACTACCGTGCCATCAACGTCAACGAGTACAAGCCCGGCTTCTTTGAGTTCGACCTCAAGGAGTGGAGCAAGGTCACCGGCCACATCCGTCTGGCCGTGCCCGGCTACCACAACATTTACAATGCCCTGGCCATGTGCGCAGTCTGCCGCTTTGCAGGCCTGACCGTGGAGCAGTGCGCTGACGCTGCCCTGAACTTCAAGGGTGCCGGCCGCCGCTTTGAGGTCTACGGCGAGTGCAACGGCGCGCTGGTGGTGGATGACTATGCACATCACCCCACCGAGCTGCGTGCGACCCTGACCACGGCCAAGGAGATGGGCTACAAGCGCCTGATCGCCGTGCATCAGCCGTTTACATACAGCCGCACCAAGATGCTGTTCAACGACTTTGTGGACGTGCTGCAGATCCCTGACATCACGGTGCTGACCCCGATCATGGGCAGCCGCGAGCCGAACGATCCGACCATTACCAGCGCAAAGCTGGCGGCAAAGATCCCCGGCTCTGTCCTGGTGAACAGCCTGGAAGAGGCTGCCGACTGGGTCAAGAAGAATGCCCGGGAGGGCGACCTGGTCATCACGCTGGGCTGCGGTGATATCTACAAGGCCAGTAAGATGATGGTGGCAGAGGACAAGAAGTAAAAAACGATTGGAATGGCCTCCGCTTCGCTCTGGCCGTTTTTAGAGGAAATTTGATTTTTATTGGAAGGTCGGGAAAATCTGCGGATTTTCCCGACCTTCGTTTTCACAAGATGGGGCCGAAACCGGCAGCAACAGAAAACAGGATCCCTGCATCTTTCCGGAACGACCCCTTCCGTGAAAAAGCAACACCGGGATGACCGCAGTCATCCCGGTGTTGCAATCTAAAAAATAATTTTTCCGCTGTTATGGCCAGAGCGAAGCGGAGGCCATTCCCAATAATAGTTCCAATCCGTTCTTAGTTCCGTGAACACTTTTCTGCATCAATGGCCAGCACGAACATCAGCACGTAAAGCGCATCCTTCGGGTCGGCAATGTCCAGAATGTAAGTATCCGTCCAGTGGAACAGCTCTTTGGAGATGGAAGCGACCTTCCTGCCGTCCGCATCGGTGATGGTGTAGTCCCACTCGGCAAAATCGCCCTCCACATGCCAGCCGTTGAAGTCGATGTTGTACTTCGGCTTGAACCAGCTCCATTCCTTTTCCAGGTGGCCGATGCACTCCTCGCCCTCGTACAGCTCAAATTTAGGCCGCCAGGTGAAAACCTCTTGTTTGACGGTGCCGAGCTCGTACTCCTCTTCTGGGGCATAGATCTTCAGGCAGTGGCCCCAGGAGAGCTGCCCCTTGACCACATACACGGTCTTTTCGTCTTCGTCGTAGATGTCGTAACTGTCGAACCAGGTAAATGCACGCTGTTTGAAAAGCAGTTTCATCTTCCTCACCTCATTCTGTATACGAATCAGGACGCCATTTCAGTGCACGGAATTCTCTTCTGGCAGGGCCGCTGCTTCATTTTTTATATTTCAAAGGGGTCTGCACTTCGGCGCGGATCTGCAGCAGGTAGTCCCGCGTCTGCTCGGCACCGTTCAGGATGGCTTCCACCTGCTCCCGCTGTTCCGGGGTCAGGGCGTCTTCGGCCAGCAGTTCCGCGTTGCCGCGGATGAGGGTGAGCGGCGTTTTGAGCTTGTGGGACAGCTGGATGATCTGTTCTCGCTGCTGCTGCTCCATGGCCCACTGTTTCTGCAGGCTGGCGGTCAGTTCGCTGCCCATGGTCTGCAGCGCCTGCAACGCCGCATCGTATTCCATCACCCTGGCCCCGGCGAACACGGCATTGTCCAGTTCCTGTGCGGCCACGGCCTGTGCGGCGTTGGTCAGTCGGGCCGTTTCCCGGGCCAGGAAGGCTCCGGTGCGGTGGGTGCTCCAGAAAATCACGGCGACCAGCAGCACGAACCCCAGAAAGATGTGGAGCGTTTGGATATCCGGCAGGACATCCCGCAGGGAGACATCCGCATAGGGCACGGCGTAGTCATACTGCAGCAGGCAGGTGGAACCATCTTTCAGCTGGGCGTACCGGTAATACTGCGTGTAGCCGGGCTGCCAGGCGGAATCGCCCCGCCATTCCTTCAGGGCGCGCTGCAGGTGAGAGTCGTCCATGTTGGTGGCAAGAACCGTTTCATGGTCGGAGGCATCGAACAGGACATACCGGCACAGCGGATCCAGCTGGGCGGGGTCAAAGGTAGCAGCCGTCATGGCGGGCAGAATGTTCTGTTCTGCCTCCTGCGAGACCCGGGCTGCCCGGTTGGCCGGGAGAAACAGCCCGCTGTTGATGAGCAAAAGCAGCAGGAAAAACCAGACGACAGCCGTCAGCAGGCACAGCAGCGCCGTCTGCACGAGATACCGCAGCAGAACGCTGCGCAGTGAGGTCAGTCTTCGTTTTTCCATTGATAGCCCACTCCCCATACGGTTTTCAGCAGCACTTCCGGGGCTGCGATGCCCGCCGCCCGGAGTTTTGCCCGGATATTTTTGATGTGCTGGGTGATGGCGGTATCGTCTGAGGTGCCGTCCACCCCGAACACGGCTTCATAGATCTGCTCTTTCGTAAAGGTCTGGCCCGCGTGCAGGGCCAGGTGCTCACAGATGGCATACTCCGAGCGGGTCAGCGGCAGGAGCTGCCCGCCCACCGCGGCGCTGCGGCCTGCCAGGTCAAAGCAGACGCCGCTGCGCTCCATGCGCCGGGCCGGGGCACGGTTCTGGCGGCGCAGGTGGGCGGCCACCCGGGCGCGCAGTTCCGCCACCCGGAAGGGTTTGGGCAGGTAGTCGTCCGCCCCGATGCCCAGCCCTTCCAGCACCGAAGGCTCATCCAGCCGTGCCGTCAGGAACAGGATGGGGGCATTCGTCTGGCTGCGGATGCGGCGGCAGACCGCAAAGCCATCCTCTTCCGGCATCATGACATCCAGCAGGATGCAGTCCGCCCAGCGGCAGAGAGCCTCGGTCAGGGCCTTGCCGGAGGTGCGCGTTTCCACCCGGTGGCCGTCCCGTTCCAGTGCGGTGCGGATGAGCCTGCACAGGTCCTGGTTGTCATCCACGGCCAGAATGTTCGCCATAAAAATCACCTCAACACATTGTAAAGCAGGCAGGAAGCACCATACAGCAGGTAGACGTGCGCCGGGTAGAACCAGTAGAAGAGCTGCTTGTGCCCGCTGCCGCGCTGGCCGTTGTACAGCAGCATCAGCACGGCCGCTCCGACGCTGAACCACTCAAAGTAATCCGTGAACATCTGCGTCCAGACAAAGCCCGGCTGGCCGTGCATCATAAAAACAACAAAACCAAACTCGCTCAGGAAGGTCACAGCAGCCCACGCGGCCACCTGCAGCCTGCGGTGGTTCCGCAGCGCATACAGCACTACGCCGCCCAGCAGATAGTCCCAGCCGCCATCCGTGATGCTGCTCCAAAGGGGCAGCGGGCTGGTGATGACAAAAGCCACTGCGGTGGAGGCCCACGGTGTCTGCTGCACCTGCGGGAACGCGCTCAGAAAGGCAGCTGCCACAAATGGCCAGCACAGCACGGCGGCAATGGCTGCAAGGCCCTTTGCAAATTTCTTCGCCTGCAGCCAGTCCATGCCCTGCCACACGATGCACAGCAGCACAAAATCCTGAAAAATCGCGTTGGCCGGGTAAAAATCATCGCCGCGCCGGAACGCATGGGCGTACATCATAAAAAATTCCAGCGCCGCCATGCCCGCGCCAATGGCCCAGATGCGCAGAAAGTACCGCTTGCGGTCGTGGGTGTGGGCAAAGCCCTCCACGGTGCAGAAGAGGAAAAGCGGAGCACTCAGCCGCCCCAGCATTGAGAAGAGGATGGGAATGCCCCCGGTGAACTCAAAAAAGTAATGGATGTGGTCCAGCACCATCAGCACGAGGGCGATGGTTTTGAGCTGGGTGCCGGTGAGGCCGGTCTGTTTTTCTGTCAGCATGATCGAATCTCCTTTCGTTGATGCGCCCAGTGTAGCAGGAGATTCTGTAGAAAGTATAAGCATCTGCCTTTATGATACCGTTTTTTGCAGCAGGGCGCAAGCGGCAGAGCGTCACGCGGACGGGGCGGTGCGCATAGGATGGGCCAGATCAGGAAAAGGGGGAACCGGGCATGGAAGGCAGAAAACGGTTTGCGGTGGTGGGCAGGGATGCCCGGCAGGCGGCAGCAGGCCGGGCGCTTGCGCGGGCGGGCTATGCAGTAGAGGGGGCCGAACAGGTGGCGCAGGCGGATTACATCCTGCTGCCGCTCCCACTGGACGAGGCCCGCACCCCGCTGGCAGAGCTGCTGCGGGCGGCAAAGCCGGGGGCACTGGCGCTGGGCGGAATGCTCTCTGTGCAGGCGAAAGCCATCGCGCAGGAAGCAGGCGTGGAATTGGTGGATTATTTTGCGCGCCCGGAGCTGGCCATCTACAATGCCATCCCCACGGCGGAGGGCTGCATCGGCATCCTGCTGCGGGAGCGCACCCGCACGCTGTGGGGCGCAAACCTGCTGGTGCTGGGTTTTGGCCCGGTGGGGCAGGCACTGACGGTGCGTCTGGCGGCCCTGGGGGCGGAGGTCATGGTGCTGGCCCGGCGGCCGGAACAGCGTGCCCAGGCGGAAAGCGCCGGGCTGCGGGCGGCATCGCTGGCGCAGCTGCAGGCGCTGGCCCCGGCTTATGACACGGTGATCAACACCGTGCCGGCCCTGGTGCTGTCGGCCCCGGTACTGGCACGGCTGCGTCCGGCCAGCCTGATCATAGACCTTGCTTCCAGACCCGGCGGCACGGATTTTGCGGCGGCGGCACAGCTGGGGCACCGGGCGCTCCATGCGCTCAGCCTGCCCGCTGCCTGCGCACCGGAAACAGCAGGCGAGGCAGTGGCGCGCACCGTACAGACCATTTTGCAGGAGCGGGAGGAACGAGCATGAACACAACGGCAAAGGGCTGCATCGCATTTGCGGTGTGCGGCAGCTTCTGCACGCTGGACACCGCACTGGAACAGGCCGGGGTGCTGGCCCGGCAGGGCTGGGAGCTGCTGCCGGTGATGAGCTTTGCGGCCGGGCAGGATACCCGTTTTGGCACAGCGGCTTCCTGGCGGCAGCGTCTGGAAGCAGTGACCGGGCACAAGGTGCTGGACACTCTGCAGGCCGTGGAACCCCTCGGGCCCCGGAAAATGGCGCAGGCGCTCATCATTGCGCCCTGCACCGGGGCCACGCTGGCCCGGCTGGCGGCGGGCCTTTCGGATACGCCGGTGACGCTGGCAGCCAAAAGCCTGCTGCGGGTGGGCTGCCCGGTGGTGATCGCAGTCTCCACCAACGATGGGCTGGGGGCCTCCGGGGAGAATATCGCCCGGCTGTTCCAGCGCAAGCACTATTATTTTGTGCCCTATGGGCAGGATGACGCCCTTGCCAAGCCCCAGAGCCTGAAGGCGGATTTCAGCTGTTTGCCGACGGCATTGGAGGCGGCGCTGAGCGGGCAGCAACTGCAGCCCGTGCTGCTGGGAGAGCCCGGCCGCAGGGAATAAGGGAATGCCTTTTCAGCGGGGACAAAATGTGGTATACTAACTCTGATGCTTTGCCGGAACAGCCCGGCGGGCAGCACAACATCAGATGGAGAAAAACCAGATGAAGAAATTCACAGCAGCGCTGTGCACGATTCTGGTGGCGGTGTGCGCGGTGTTTGCGCCGGGTGCCGCTGCTGCCGGCCCTGCGCTGAGTGCGACCCGGGCCTATTGCATCATCGACGCAGACACCGGCCTTGTGCTGGCGCAGCAGAATATGAACGAGGAGCTGCACCCGGCGTCCATCACCAAGGTAATGACGCTGGGCCTTGCCTGTGAAAAGGCGCAGGGCGACTTTTCCGGCACCAGGCTGACCGTTTCCCATGAGGACGTCTATTCGCTGGCCGGTACGGATTCCAGCCATATCGCCCTGCGGGAGGAGGAAGAGGTGCCGCTGCAGGATGCCCTGTATGCCACCATGATGGCCAGCGCCAACGATGGCGCCAACCTGCTGGCGGAATACATCGGCGGGGGCACCATTGCAGACGGCGTGCAGAAGATGAACGAGCAGGTGGAGGCATTGGGGCTGCAGCATACCCACTTTGCAAACCCCCACGGCATCAGCGGAGATGACCACTACAGCAGCTGCTACGATATGGCGCAGATCCTGCGCTGGGCGCTGCAGCAGCCGGGTTTTGAAGAGGTGTTCACCTGCAACGAGATGTACACCATGCAGCCCACCAATGTCCAGCCGGTGACCCGCTATTTCTCCCAGCAGGACAAGATGCGCATCGGGTCCAGCCGGTATTATATTTCCAGTATTCTGGGCTCCAAGCTGGGCTACACCAATACAGCCCGCTACAGCTATGTCTGCCTGGCAGAGCAGAACGGCGTGCGCCTGATCTGCGCCACGATGCAGAGTGAGCTGAGCACGGATAAATACAATGATGTGCGCACCCTGCTGGATTATGCGTTCAGCACCTTTACCGGCTACACGGAGCTGCCCGCCGAGGGCATTTCCCAGCAGCTGGAAGTGGCGGGCGGCGGCAGGACGCTGGGCACCGTGACCGTCACGGACCCGGGCGTGAAGCTGCTGCTGGCCGACGGCCTGACGGAAGCAGATGTGGACGTCTCGCTGGAGCTGCCGGAGCGCTATCTGCTGGGCAGTGAGCCAGAGGTGTACGCGGTGTACACCATCCACGGCGGGACGAAGCAGGAGAGCACCAGCGTCCGGGTGGAGGCGGAGATCTCCGGTCTGGAAGAGCTGCTGGCCCAGAATGAAGGCGTGGAGCTGGCGGCGGCCCGGGACGTGAGCCCGAAGAGCAGGGTCTGGCTGCTGGCGGTCATCTCACTGGGCAGCACGGCCTGCGCAGCGGTGGTGACGATCCTGGTGCTGCGCATCCACACCCGGCTGCAGAAGAGAAGAAAGCGCACCCGGAAAACGCAGCCGAAACACTAAGCGCAAAAGCCCGCAACGAGGCTTTTCCAAATAAACCAAATGAAAAAAGAATGTACTGTATCAAAAGAGAGGTAAAATAGTATGGGTAAGTTCACATTTACCGAGACCGAGATCCCTGGCGTGGTGGTCATTGAGCCGCAGGTGTTCGGCGATGACCGCGGTTACTTTATGGAGACCTACCAGAAAGATCAGTTCGCCGCTGCCGGCATCGACAAGGAATTTGTACAGGACAACCAGAGCCGCTCCACCCGCGGCGTGCTGCGCGGCCTGCATTTCCAGAAAAACCACACCCAGGGCAAGCTGGTGCGCGTGACCAAGGGCGAAGTGTATGACGTCGCCGTGGACTGCCGCCCCCACAGCGCCACCTTCGGCAAGTGGGTGGGCGTGACCTTGAGCGAAGAGAACAAGAAGATGTTCTATATCCCGGAGGGCTTTGCCCACGGCTTCCTGGTGCTGAGCGATGTGGCAGAGTTCTGCTACAAGTGCACCGATGTCTACGACCCCACCAGCGAGGGCGGCATCCCCTACGATGACCCCACCGTCAATGTGCAGTGGCCGGACTGCGGCTGCGAGCACAAGACCAGCGCCAAGGACAAGCTGCACGAGCCCTTTGCTGCCCAGAAGTTTGAATTCTTTGAAAAGTGGTGATCGCCTGTGGCAAAATGGAAGGCAATGTGGAACGGCTTCTGGCGCTACCGCTATCTGCTGTGGAACCTCGTCAGCCGTGACTTCAAGCTCAAATACCGCCGCAGCGTGCTGGGCGTGGTGTGGAGCGTACTCAATCCGCTGCTCATGTGCCTGGTGTACTGGGCCGTGTTCAGCAGCCTGATGGACATGCGCGGCAGCGGCATCGACAACTTTGCCGTCTTCCTGATGTGCGGCCAGCTGCTGTTCAACTTCTTCAACGAGGCAACATCCACCAGCATGAGCAGTGTGCTCAGCGCCGCCCCGCTATTGAAAAAAGTGTATATCCCCAAGTATATCTTCCCGCTGGAAAAGTGCTGCTTTGCCATGGTGAACTGCGTGTTCAGCTTTGTGGCGCTGCTGCTGGTCATGGTGTTTACCGGTGCGCCGTTCCACATCACCATTTTTGAAGCGGTCTACCCGCTGGCAACGCTGTTCTTCTTCAGCCTGGGCGTGGGCCTGTTCCTGGCGGCGGCGACCGTCTTCTTCCGCGACATCATGCACATCTGGAGCGTGTTCATCACGGCGCTGCTGTATTTCTCCGCCATCTTCTACGACCCCACCCAGATGACCTTTTCCATCGGCGGGTTCAACATGCAGCAGATCATCAAGCTGAACCCCATCTACTGGTATATCACCGGCTTCCGCCGCACCGTGATGTGGGGCATCCCGCTGGACTTCAACATGTTTGCGGTCTGCGGCATCTGCGCGGTGCTCTCCATGCTGGTGGGCGTAAGCGTGTTCCGCAAAACGCAGGACCGCTTTGTGCTGCATATTTAAGGAGGGAGAAGAATGGAACCGATCATCAAAGTGGACAATGTTTCCATGTGCTTCAACCTCTCCAAAGAAAAGCACGAGAGCCTGAAAGAGTATTTTCTGGCCATGGTGCAGGGCAGGCTGCAGTACGATGAATTCTATGCCCTGAAGGACGTGAGCCTGGACATCATGCCCGGCGACTTCTATGGCCTTGTGGGGCTGAACGGCTCGGGCAAATCCACCCTGCTCAAGACCATTGCAGGTGTGTACAAGCCCACCAAAGGCAAGGTGACCGTCAATGGCACCATCGCCCCGCTCATTGAGCTGGGGGCCGGCTTTGACATGGACCTGACCGCCCGCGAGAACATCTACCTCAACGGCACGGTGCTGGGCTTCTCGCCCAAGTATCTGGACGAAAAGTTTGACGAGATCGTGGAGTTCAGTGAGCTGCAGAACTTCCTGGACGTGCCGCTGAAAAACTATTCCTCCGGCATGGTGGCCCGCATCGGCTTTGCCATTGCCACCATCACCAAGCCCGATATCCTCATTGCGGACGAGGTGCTGTCCGTGGGTGACTTCCTGTTCCAGCAGAAGTGCGAAAAGCGCATGAAGGAGCTGATGGCGGGCGGGACCACGGTCATTCTGGTGTCCCATTCCATTGAACAGATCGAGCGCATGTGCAGCAAGGTAGCCTGGCTGAGCCACGGCCACCTGAAAATGAACGGTGACACCGAGACGGTGTGCGCCGCCTACAAGGCGACCCACCGCGGCGAGGCATGACGATGAACCTGCGATTGAAACGCGCCAGAGAACTGGCTGGCTATGCTGTGCAGCTGACGAAGGACGAGGGCCTGCCCACCATGGTGAAGCGGGGCGCAGGCTTTGTCAAGCGCCGCTTCTTTGGCAAAAAGGCCCGGTATCTGCCCGGGAAAAAGGTGCTGGAGGCGCAGGCCGCTGAAATGGCAGGCAAAACTGCCGAGACCTGTGGCCTGCCCACCATCAGCATTCTCACCCCGCTGTATAATACACCGGAAAAATTCCTGCGGGAATTTCTGGATTCCTTTGTGAACCAGACGGCTCCCAACGGGCAGCTCTGCCTTGCAGACGCTTCGGATGCCCAGCACCCGGAGGTGCAGCGCATCGCAGAGGAATATCGGCAGAAGAATCAACAAATCGTATACAAAAAGGTCGAAAATCAGGGCATTGCGGCGAACACGAATGCCGCTGCAGCACTGGCGACCGGCGAATACCTTGCACTGGCCGACCATGATGACATCCTTGCGCCGCAGGCAATGTACACCATGGGCAGGGCCATCCTGCAGCTGCGGGAGCAGGGGAAGCCGGACGGCTTCCTCTACAGTGACGAAGCGCTGTTTTCCAAGAGCATCCAGCGGCCCATCGTGGCCCACTTCAAGCCGGACTATGCGCCGGACTATCTGCTCTGCTGCAACTACATCTGCCACCTGGCGGTATTCCGGCGGGCGCTGTTTGAGGAGATCGGCGGCGAGCGTCCGGAGTGTGATGGCAGCCAGGATCACGACCTGTTCCTGCGCCTGATCGAGCGCACCGGCGGTGCAGCTCATGTGCCGCAGGTGCTCTACTATTGGCGGGTGCACGCGGCTTCCACCTCCGGCGGCACGGACGCAAAGCCCTATGTGGCAGCGGCAGCCAAAAAGGCACTGGCGGACCATCTGTCCCGCACCGGGCGCACCGGCACCGTGGAAGATGGCCTGTTCCCCAGCACCTATCGCGTGAAGTGGGACATTCCAGGCGACCCGAAGGTCAGCATCCTGATCCCGAACAAGGATCACACGGACGACCTGGAAAAGTGCCTGCACAGCATCTGGACGAAGACCACCTGGGACAACTATGAAGTGATCGTCATCGAGAACAACTCCACGGATCCGGCCACCTTTGCCTATTATCGGGAAGCGCAGAAGCGCTACGACGGCCTGCAGGTGGTCACCTATCCGCAGAAGGGCTTCAATTTCTCCGGCATCAACAACTTTGGCCGCAGGGCGGCAAGCGGGGAGTATCTGCTGCTGCTGAACAACGATGTGGAAGTGCGCAACGGCGACTGGCTCACCGAGCTGGTGCGGCAGTGCGCGCATCCCGGCGGCGCGGCCATCTGCGGTGCGATGCTCTACTACCCGGACGATACCCTGCAGCATGCAGGCGTCATCACGGGTCTGGGCGGCTATGCCGGGCACAGCCATAAATATAAGGAGAAGGGCGGCAGCGGTTATATGTTCCGTGCCGCCACCGTGCAGGACTTTTCCGCCGTGACCGGTGCCTGCCTGCTGGTAAAAACCAGCGTCTGGGACGAAGTGGGCGGCCTGGACGAGGCCTTTGCGGTTGCCTTCAACGATGTGGACTTCTGCCTGCGGGTGCGGGACGCCGGGTATCACATTGCCTGGACGCCCTACGCAGAGCTGACCCACTATGAGAGCAAGAGCCGCGGCGGCGACGAGAAAGACCCCGTGAAAGCCCGGCGCTTTGCCGCCGAGCAGCAGCGGCTGTATGCGGTGCATGGACGGGAAAACATTCTGGATGACCCATATTACAACCCCAGTCTGACCCGGGACCGCGAGGATTTCTCGGAGAGCGACGACCTGCGGAACCTCAAAGAAGGCCGGATCACAGTGCGGTGGAGGAAGTGACAGTATGAACATCAAAGGTCATTTTGAAACCATCACGCGGCACAAACTGCTGGTGATGAAGTACTGCTTTGCCTGCGGCCTGTATAAGCAGGGCCTGGCCCACGACCTGAGCAAATACAGCCCCACGGAGTTCATTCCGGGCTGCATTTACTATCAGGGCGACCACAGCCCCAACGAGGCGGAGCGCGAGGCCAAGGGTTATACCTCGGCCTGGCTGCACCACAAGGGCCGCAATAAGCATCATCTGGAATACTGGATCGACTATAGCACGACCAAGGCCGGGCTGACCGGCATGAAGATCCCGCTGCGGTATGTCTGCGAGATGGTGTGCGACCGTGTGGCCGCCAGCCAGATCTATCTGGGTGACAAGTACACGGATGCTTCCCCGTGGGAATACTACGAGCGCAGCAAAGACCACTATCTGCTCCACCCGGACACCCGTGCCCTGCTGGAAAAGCTGCTCAAAATGGTGCGTGACCTCGGGCAGGACCGCACCTTTGCGTACATGAAGTTCCTGCTGGGGTGCGAAAAAGACTACTGAGCCGCGCCCTGAAAACAAAAAGCAGCTGCTGACAAATTGTCAGCGGCTGCTTTTTTATGCGGTGTGCCAACCCGCAATGCGCAAAACACCCCAGCCCGGCGGATGCAGAGCATCCCAGGCTGAGGTGCCATCGTGCAGCAATGCAGTGGTTACTGCTCGTTGTCGTAAATCTGAATATAGCGGGGCGAGGCCTTGTCCTGCCACAGCAGAAGGCCGGTGGTCAGCGCGACGGCCAGTGTGGTGAGTACGGCGAGCAGAACTTTGAGAACTTTCATAATGTGGAGCCTCCTTGCAAAGTCCGGAGCGGAGCGGGGGACGTTCCGCCAGATTTGGTTTGTTATTATTATAGCATATTCCGGCTGCAAAGGCAAACAGCAGCATGCTGGCAGTTCCACAGCATGAGAATAAGAAAAAATACGATAGTTAGTAATAACTAACGATTAAAAAGGAGAAGAAAATGCAGGAAAACCCATCATTTGGGGCTTGTTGTCGTTGACTTCCCGCCCCAAAATGATACAATAAATATGTTAAGCAGCTGCTGTCCCTGTACCAGTGCGCCT
>ERZ808240.3345-NODE-3345-length-15785-cov-4.922060_pt1 | contig 15785 bp, 20 predicted proteins | sample MGYA00521084_ERZ808240 | MGnify/ENA primary metagenome ERZ808240 (study PRJEB31516, sample SAMN03275571) | gut metagenome | biome: mammalia-associated habitat; material: feces | host: Papio cynocephalus | place: Kenya | collected 2012-08-06 ... | reverse complement strand
CGACGGAATTCTGAAAAATAGAGGCGAACTTCGAGATCCATTTGAGTTGCTCCCCCATCAATAAACGTGGATAGCATGTGAACATTGCGTGAAGCTATTTTACCGTAAATAGCAGACGGTTCGATTGATTAGAGAACCCGCACGCGAATTCCCGTTCTACTTCTGTCCCCCGGCTCGTACGAAGCATTCGAATCCGTAGCCTTGAGGCATCAAGTGAAATTCGATGTCTGGAGGCTCGCATGGCCGCTAAAAAGGGCAGCGGGAGCAAGAAGCAGTACTCGGGCAAGAGCGGCACGGAGAAGCTGAAGGATGCCCGCCAGAAGCTTTTCGATACGCTCATGGCCGATATCGAGAAGGACGGATCGTGCTGGGTGAAAGAATGGTCGTTCCCGCACCCGCCCATGAACGGTGTCACAGGCAAGGAGTACGGGCCACGAAACACGGCTATGCTCATGGGAGCAATGAGGGACGGCGGGTTCCGCGACCCCCGTTTCGCCACGTTCAAGATGGCAACCGATGCCGGCTGCCATATCATCAAGGGAAGCCACGGGTTTCCCGTCGAGCGGTGGAAACAGATGGTCGTTGACCGGTTCAACCCGGAGGCGCGCATCAGGCAGCCGAAGACCGCCGAGGAGCGAGACCGCATGCTTGCGGAGAACCCCAATCTCAAGTTGGAACCCCGGTGCGTCGGCACGTACACCGTCTTCAACGCCGAGCAGATGGAGAATACCGAGAACCTTGTGGACGTGGAGATATTCCCCGCGCCGGAGGCCAGTCGAATCGCGGACGGACTCATCAAAGCGTCGCCCTGCCCGGTGCGCGAGACGATGAGCGATCAGGCCTTCTATACGCCTGCGCTTGATCGGATCACGGTGCCGCAGCGCAACCAGTTCACGAACGACGAGTCGTTCTGCCGCACGCTGCTGCATGAGCAGGGGCATGCCACAGGGCATCCCTCCAGACTCAATCGACCGAGCAAGAGCCTCAAGGCGGACCGCAAGGCGTATGCGTTCGAGGAGCTTATCGCGGAAATGAGCTGCGTGTTCACCGCGAACGAGATCGGGCTCGACCTGACGAAGGTCGATGGGGACAAGCCCATCGGCGGTGATGAGGCGAGCGAGATGAAGAACCATGCCGCGTACCTCCGCAGCTGGGCATCTGAGTTCAAGGACCCCGGCGCTGAGCTTCTCAAGGCGGCCAGCAGGGCGTCTGCCGCTGCGGACTACCTTGTCGAAGAGTGCTTCGAGCCGATGCTCGGAAAGGATCTGTTCCGTGCACCGGAGAAGGAGGTGGAGGGCATTTACGGCAGGGACATGACCACGCTCGCGGTGGGCGTGAACGATAATTACGATCTCGAATTCTATGACGTGCCCACGGATTGGCTCGAGGGCAAGCTCGCCGAGAAGTTCGATGGGCAGTTCGAGTCGGTTCCCGACCTGCTCGAGAACTACACGTCTGAAGAATCGGTAGAGATCTACGGAGACGCGCTTCTCGACGGCGTGGTCGAGAACGACTCTTACGGTGCATACCTCAAGGAGGACGAGCGGGGCGAGAGCCTGGACGAGATGATGTCGGCAAAGAGCGAGGAAGCCGAGTTCGGGCGCGACGGGGACGATGAAACCCGCGATGAGATGGAGCGAGAGTAGCGATGAGCGAGTTCACGGTGGCGTTCGGCGGGACCGAGATTCTCGTCTCACGCTCGGGTTCCGAGGGCAAGGAGGAGGCGGCTTGGAAGGTCTGGGGGGGCGTTCGGCGACTGTCTCATTAACGACGCCGATGAGATCGACGAGGATTTCCTCTGCTATCCGGTCGGCACCGACCGATTCGATATCTGGCACGATATCGAGGATGACCTCGGTGTGTCGATCTACAAGCTGATGACCGAGGACCGCCCTCGGACCTCACGAGCAGAGAGTCTGGACGAGATGATGTCCGCCAAGCGGGAGGAAGCGGAGTTCGGGGATAGCGGACATGACGGGATGCCGGCGCAGAACGGTGTAGATCGTTAGAAGGGCGTTACATGCAGGTAAAATAGTGATAGATGGATACGAAAGGAGAAGCCGTGCGAATCATCAACGGTTTCAAAATCAAAGAGCCGAAAGATTGGGATTTTCAGATTCCCGAGGACTCTTCGCAATGCATTAGCGATTTGATTGATGCTTGGGTTAAAAATGACCCCAACACTGACTGTTATATGGATGAACTGCACGGAACTCTGCGTGAACTTCCAGAAGAGAAGGACAGCCTTCTCCATCGTTATTATCTGAACGGCGGTTGGCTAAATGACCGAATTGATTGATTTCAGCAACCTGCGATTTGATAAGGATTCCAACTCCGGGTCAGCCGAGAAATACAACGACATATACCAAGGCGAATGGTATATGTTCAAATTCGGTGCACCCATGGAGCCTAATCCAAACAATCCTGCACAAGCCAGTTATGAAAGCGCTCCCTTATCTGAATATCTAGGCTGCAATGTCTCAAACATTCTCGGGCTAGATACTCAAGAGACATTATTGGGAACATATAAGGGCCGCAGTGTCGTTGCGTGCAGGGATTTCGTTCACAACTCCGATGAGCCTGTCTTTCTCAGAGAATTTTCAGACCTAGAGAACAGTATGCCCGGTGGTTCGAGCACTAATAGGCGAACACCTGAATATGATTTCACCTTAAATCTGCTGAGCAAGCATCCATGGCTTGAGTCAATTCGGGAAGATGCAATCAATAGATTCTGGGACACAGTTTGTTTGGACAGCCTTATTGGAAATTTTGACAGACACGCAGGCAACTGGGGCTATCTGGCAAACTGGAAAGACCGGTCAGCTAAGGCTGTGGCTCCAATTTACGATTGCGGATCTGCTTTCTACCCAAGACTTGCCGAAACCGAGATGGCTAGGCTAACCAAAGATTCAGAAAGCCTTAAAGCAAGAATGCACACGTTTCCCAACGTAAGACTTCTTGTAAATGGAAAGCGTCCTCATTATGACGATTTCCTTATGTCAGATTATGGCGCGCCAGCACGAGATCGACTTATCGATTTCACCGACTGTATCGATACGGATGCGATACATAGCCTTATCGAAAATTGCCCAGGCATTTCCCCTATTAAGGTCGAATTCTTTAAAAGTTTTATTGACGTTCGAATCAATTCTATTATCTTGCCCGCGTACGAGTTAGCTAAAGAAGAACGAGGACTTAATACCGGAACGAAGACCGAATCATTGGATGAATTGTGCACAGCAAAGAGCGAAGAGGCGGAGCTAGGGAATAGCGAATATGAGGGAGCCCGCGATGAGATGGAGCGGGAGTAGGCAGACGTACATACATGAGTAAGTATGTACGTAGAACGGGCCGCAGTCGCGGCCCGTTCTACTTCTGTCCCCTGCCCTGAGCTTCGAGGCACGCGGCATATGGTGAGACCGATCGGGAATCACGACGATTGGATACACCATGCCAGAGAAAACAGGCCTTCGGGCGGCATTCGATGCGCAGAACGAGCTTATGGAGAGCTACGCGCTGCTCAACAACGAACCGTCACTGACTTTGAGCGATGCAATGCATTCCCTCGACCGCAGCGTCAAGCGGATAGAGGCTTATGCGAACGACCCCTCGATCCCCATCTCCCTGAGCGGGGCCCTCACGGCCGTTGCCGGCGATACGGCCCGAGTCAAGGAGGAGCTGGGCAAGACGATCGATGACGACAGGGTCCGTTTCATCGACCTGTCCGACAAGTTCGTCGCCGCCGTCCGCAGCGTGGGGAACTCCGGGAACATCATCGATATCAACAAGGAGATGCTGAACCTCAACCTCGACATCCAACGGCTGTCCGGTTTGGAGGAGAAACTGCCGACCATCGCGGACTTGGTCAATGAAATGTACGAGCCGTACGATGCAGGTAAACAGAAGGAGGCGCCTTCGCTTGCGGGGGCCGTTCGCGAAGGGTCGCTCGATTGCGACCTTATCCGTAAGGTCGCTCATAATGTTCTCGACGGCGACAAGAGCCTTTCCGAGTACAACAAGGGCGTTCAAGCGGTCGCCAACGAGAATGTCGATACCTACCTGATGGATGACGACATGATTGACCGCATCGTCGTTCCGATCGCGGAACAGCTCGACGCCGAGCTTGACGGTTCGCTTATCGAATCGCCTGATTTCTGTGCCGAGGAGGTGCTGGGCGCCGCCGTCGCGGCTGCGGCCGAGGCGCACGCTACGGCCGATTTGGATTACTTCCAGGACGAGTTCAGCGACCGTGCCGTGACGGCGCTCGATGAGATCGGGCTCGGCGACGTCGCCAAGAGGACCGTCGAGAAGAGCACCGAGTTCTCGCGTGCCGGCGTAGATGCCGACCGACGGTTCGCGACCGGGTATGTGTCGATCGGGGATGTCGTAGATGCCGTCGGAAAGCTCGACGACCCCGACCTCGATGTCGCCTCGCTCACGCCGAGCGATTACGAATCCATCGCGGACGGATACGCGATGGGGCAGCAAGGGATCGAGGTCGATCCGTACGACCTCGCGGCGGACGTCGCGTTCAACGCCGAGCTCGTGGCCGGCGAGAAGGAGTACGGCGGCACCGAACTTGCGGGCATCGACGAACTCATGAGCGCGAAGACGAGCGAGGCGGAACTCGGGAACGATAGCCGCCAGGACTCCCCCGTCGAGATGGAGCGGGAGTAGACAGACGTACGTATGTGAGTAGGTACGCATCGCCTATCTTTCCGACACAGAGGGGAACTTCAAGTCGGCCAACCCGCCCACGGCGGCTCTCGAGGCACGCGAAAAGGCACCGGTCAGTTGTCTTGGAGACACCCGCGTAGTTGAACTTGACGGGGAAATCCGACCCATGGTCGAATTCAAGGTCAACGGTGACGGACAGTACGCAGAAGGCAAGGCAAATGAAATCGGTAGGAACATCGCCCATTCATTGACCGGTTCCATCCGAGACGGAAGCGTTATATCCGTTGCCGCTTCAGCCGCTGAAAATTTCGCGTCAATCGCGCTGCCCGCCGGGTTGGAGCATGACGTTTCACAGGAAGTAATCAATTCGATAGACCGTAAGTTGGTCGCAGCTGGACTCGATGAGGTCATCGATATCAGCGACTTCCAGTGGAACCGCGACGGTTCGGAGCGCGAGGGCGAGTCGCTCGACGACATCATCGCCGACATACCGACGGAGGGCATCGGCGAGCCGATGGAAAACGTTGTAGAGCATCTGATGAACCATTAGGAGGAAGATCATGGCTACTGGTGAAGCGGAGCTTGGAGCCGAACCGGTCGGGAGGTCGGAGGTTTCCGAACGGGAACTGTAGAAAGAAACGGGGGAGCCTTTCGGACTCCCCCGTTCCAGTCTGCGCCGTGAATCGGCAAGAAAAAAGCCCCATACGGGGCGCCCTTTCGGGCAGTTTTTGGCTTTTAAGCCGTATTTTGACTTACACTCACTGCATTTCGTGTAGTTGTCGATATGTAAGATAGCAGATAAACGCAGGATGGTGCTTGGATGACGCAAAAGACTGCGATATTCACAAAGCAATCATCTTTCGTTCTACTTCTGTCCCCTTTGTCGTCCGGAGCTTTCGAGTAAGAGAGCATCCCCCTATCGGTCCGTTCGATTTTCTGAAGGGATTCTGCCATGCCTGCTGAAGATATCTCGCCCGACCCGAAAGGAAATATCGAGCTGGTCCATTTCGGCAACACCGCCCTTCTCCTCCAGAAAGGCGAAGACAGCCCCTATCTCGTCGTCGAGGGATACGACCGCGCCTCCGGCGAATGGAGCGGCCCTGCGCGACGATTCGATGACCTGGGTCGCGCATTCGACGCCGCGGACCCCGATATCATCGAAGATGCATCCGTCCGGTTCACCAAGAAGGATGTTCGGGAAGCCCTTGAAAGCCAAGGCGTCGAACCGACTGAGCAGAACGTCTCTTTCGTGATCGGCGAACACGGAGTTCTCGAGGGAGTCTTGGACCCAGCGGGTCTCAACGCAATCGCCCGCGAGGTGGGTCTCGACCGTGTCAACGAAACCATCAGGGCCTGCATCGAAACGGGGGGACTTGAAATTGGCCGCGATATCGATCGCACGGCCCCCGATCTCGATGAGATCATGGATAGCTACGATCCCCGGGACTTCCCCGCCTCACTCCCCAACCGCTTGGATATCGGCTACGGTGGGCGGTAAGACTTGCGTGCGCACGTGAGTCGGGACGCATATATCGAATTGTGGAGGTTAAGACCTGCCGCTGCGGCAGTACATGAGGGGTCGAAACAGGTTTCCCATAGGATTCCTATATCGATAACTTCTCATGAAAGAGGTGCGGCCATGGCAGCCGATCCCAACGATATGGATTTCCTCTGGAAGCATGCGGCCCAGGAGGTTCTTTTCTACCTTTACGACCATCAGGGCCAAGCGGTCACACGAGAGGCGATTCTCGCATCTCATGCCTGCTCCGCCGCCCCGGAAACCCTCGATTCCATTCTCGTCGATTTGAAAACACGCGGACTTATCGAACTCCCCAACGATACCGATATCGTGCTCGCATAGCGGTGACAACGGAGTCTGGAGTTCTAACATGATTGCCCACGGATCCATCACCCTTGAATTTCAGCATGATGAATTCTTTAGAGTCGTCGCCGCACTTCGCATGCTTGGGAACAGCGACGGCGACGAACTTTCGGCAGCGTTCTGCGCATCGGCCCAGAGCCGAGCAGATGATTTTCGGAACGAGGTCACCGTTGAGCTGGACGCCGACTGCGCGGTCGTTTGCTGTGCCGCCCTTCAGGCGGCACTCGTACTCGTACCGACCGATGAGGAGGTTGCCGAGGTCGAGCGTGAACTTACCGGGCTGCCCCGTGAAATCTCGATTCAACCCATCGATCGCGATTTCCTAGAGGCCTCATTTTCAGCTATCGAAAGGTCCGTTGGGAAGAAAGCAACCATCCGGGAGCTTTCGAATATGGCCGGGGTGCAATACGAGCCGTTCCGCAGGCTGCTCAAGCGTCTCGTGGACAGCGGGGTCGCGATGCGGTCCGGGTGTGCCGTCACCCAGTTTGACGGCTCGGCAGCACGGCATGCGTTCGGCCTTCTCCCCTAGCACCTTGTTCTACTTCTGTCCCCTCGCTCGCTGGGCATTTCGGCTTCGGCAAGCTGTTAGGCAACGAAGTGCGTCAGAGGAGTGAACATGGAGGACCGCAGTCAGCTTATCTGGACGAACGACCAGACGTTTCGCGACGACGAAGAGGACTATATCAAGGGCAGCTGGATCAACGAGGTGCGCGGGCGGCTCGGGCTTTGCGAGTCGAACAACGTGCCGCTGCCCGATGGACTTCTCGAGGACGTCAAGGAGGCGGCCATCGACGCAGCCGTGAACGATGCCGTGGGCAACCATGAGACGACGATCGACTTCATGGAAGCGTACCGCAGCTATGCGCAGCCCGAGCAGATCGAGCAGCATATCGATCAGGACTATTCGGTCGAACTCGGGGAACGCGTCGAGGAGCACGTGCAGGATTGGCTCGGGGACGAGAAGAGAAACCTTTCCGACATCGATACGCACAGGTACATCGCGCTTCTCGATACGCCCGGCGACGGCTATACGTTCATGGACCAGTACAGCGGACGGATGTCCGTCGGGGCGACGAACGACGCCGGTGAGCTCATCGATGAGCTTCAGAAGCTGATGGACGGCGAGACCGTGAAGCTCTCCGTCAAGAACGGAGAGCTGACCGTCAGCGAATCGGTCGGCTATGTCGGCGAGATGGAGGACCATACAGTCAAGCTCGTCGAGAAGGATTTCGTGAACGATTTGGAAAGCCTCACGGGCGAAGAGCTCGACGACCTTCTCGGCGGCGAGGGCTTCCCTCCCGGAACCATGTTCGAGGACATGGTCGTTACCCTGGCAGAGCGCGAGGGCAAGACGCTTGACGTCGCGTCCGCCATCGGTGAGGTGTACGGCTGGGAGAGTCCCGAGGGCCGCGACGCCTGCGAGTCGCTGGACGAGATGATGTCGGCTAAGAGCGAGGAGGCGGAGCTCTCGGACGGCACTGTGCCCGAGGCGGCACCGGAGACCGGGGAGCGGTGAGCGTGGGCGGCGGTCCGAACATCGTCGAGATCCCGCTCGAGGAGACCGAGGACCTGTTCGTCAGGGCCTTCCAGACGATGGACTTCAAGGAGGCCAACAGGGTCCTGGCCCGCAACGGTATCAAGGAGCAGAACGCGATCCAGGCCGTGAAGAACGGGGTGTACGACGCCGTGTGCTGGTCGGTCGGACGCGGCGGCGCCGCCCGCGCGCTGACGCTGTCCCCGCGCGAAGGGGTCGAGCTGCAACTCACCACGTTCCACAACGGGGAACCCTGGGGGCATCTGGACGACCCGGGAAATCGGGATATCGATTTCCCGGAGGGCGGGAGCATGGTGTCCGTCGCGGAGATGACGCGCGAGGCCGAGATGGTGCTTGCGAGGGAATACGGCATCGCGCTCTCCCCCGCCGCGGAGACGGTGCGCGCGGGGGCGCTCGCCGGCCGTGAAGATATGGAATCGGGGGTCAAATCGGCACCCGGACGTTTGGAGGTCGGTTGCAATGACCGCTCATAACAAGCCGCGATTCATCAAGGCGGCGGAACAGGACGTCGTTCACCATTCGGCCGCATGGGTGGTGAAGGCGGACGGACATCAGCCGGTGTTCGTCGACTGCAAGGTCGTCGAGGACGCCGGCAGCGAGAAGGGCTATTCGCTTGACGTTTCCGTCTGGCGGCGCGGAGAGGCGGGCCTCTGGGAGGAGGAGCGCCTCGACAGCGAAGCGCGAGCGCTCAACGACGCTTACGACGGGGAGTCATTCGCAAAGGAACTCTCCGAGGATCTGAACGGGGCTTACGCCAAGATCCCGTACAACGTCTTCGAGGAGGTCGTCGACGAGCACGATTTGAATTTCAACATCGCGCCCGCCGTTGCGATCGACTATCTGCCCGACGAGGCGACGCGCGATGCGGTTTCCGCGCGGATTCGGGAGAACGCGGATGCGGACATCGCGGAGAGGTCCGGGCGGGTCGTGCGCGACCAGGAGCCGGAGGGCCTCGATTCGATCTGCGCGAACTACGAGGACGTCGCAGGCGAGGCGCCGTATGGGCAGCCCGCTTGCGCGCCGGAGCGCTAAACGGCGGCGAATTGTGATGCCGCTGCGGCAGGACTTCGGGCCGGCTTGAATTTTCAGGCACACTGTTGCCCGCGGGAGGTCGCTTGGGGTCTTGCATGTCGCCCCGTCCTGTCTCGCCTCCCGGCATCCTGTAAGGCGCCGCGTCGGATTTGGGGTCCCTCGCGGCGCCGGGCCTTTCCGGCGGTATCATCAGTGGAACATCGTCGATGAAACGGATGGTTTAAAAATGAATGCATCAGCTTCCAGCCCGGACCGCTACAAGGCTTTCAGGAAGACGGGTTATGCCATCTGGCAGGCAGCCGAGGACATGGCGACGGCCGGCGACCCGATCAACTCCGATTCAGCCATGCGCGTCGGTCGGACGATGGTGCGGTGCGCGGGAACGCAGGACCGCGACATCAAGGAAAACGACCGACCCGTCGAGCTCAACCCCGAGGATTGGGGGAAAATCAGGCATCTGACGGACGACGCCGAGGACACGCTCCGCGACAAGATGCAGCCGCTGCTCGAGAGATATGCCCATGAGTCTGAGAAATACCTGGCATTCAAGGAAGCCGGCGCCGACCGCGAGACCCTCGAGGAGTTCAAGCAGGGCATGCGTGAAGCCCAGGAGGAAGTGGATTCCATCCGCTCCATCATCGACATGATGCCCATCGAGGGGTCTGAGCTCCGTCAGCTGCTCGATGAGCGCATCGGCGTGCCGCAGGAATCCCTCGATGAGCTCGCTGTGCAAAAAAATGCGGAGGCGGAAATCAACGCCGCTATCGCCTCACGCGGGTTAAGAGAAGATTTGACCTTGTAACGCAGGTTATTATGTTTATAACGCAGTAGGCTGCGTTATGTGTTAGCATGTCGCTAGCGCCGTTCCCCAAGCGGTGCGATGACAGGAGAGAAGACATGCGTAAGACCAGCAAGAATATATTCATGGTTGCGGCGCTCGCCGCCTCCATCGGCGCCATCGGAGGAATTTCCGGCTGCGCGCCGAAGGGTCTCGGCGGCGTCGGGTCGAATCCCGCTGCCGCGTCCACGAACCGGGTCGATGCGGCCGACCTCTCAATCGGCATCGAGAGCTGGTCGATCGGGCGGGGGTCATGGGAGGTGGACACATCCCATGAGACCGGCACGTCTGAGGGATCGCTGGGCGACCAGCAGGTCCTCGTCGCCAAGATCCTTATGACCAACAACGCGAGCGTCGACGCGGTGATCTCGCCTATCGACGAGCTCACCGCCAAGCAGGGCGAGAACACGTTGAAGTTCGGTGCGCTGTACGACAGCAAAGGGAACTACAGGAACCCCGAGGCGAAGACCGTGAAGCCCGGGCAGACCGTCGAGGGACTCGCGATCTGGAACATCGACGACCTCGAGACGCCGGTCAAGGTCACCGTCAAGTGCGGGGACAGGCGATGCGTGACGATTGTTCCCGCCGAGGACGCGGAATGATGGCCACCAGTTCGCCTTCCGATATCGCCAACACGGTCGTTCTTTACCTTGTGCTCCCCGTGTGCGTCATGATCGTCTGCATCACCCTCGCCGGCATTCTCTATTTTGTGACCAATTTTGTGGGCATGTCGATTTACAAGATGGAAACGGGACGCCGTAACAGGACGAATGCTGAGAGGCAGGACGGACCGACCGTCATAGACACGGATGACATCGGTCGCAACCTCAAAATCGATGCAATCAAACGCTTCGATTACCTGCATGATTGCAAGGCAACCGTGAAATCGGATGCACGGTTCGCGCGCGCCCATGAAATGGGCATCTCGGAGTTCGCCGAGGGCCTGTTCGAGACCCTTGGGGATCATGCCGAACAGATAGCGGATATCGATATCGCTTTCAGGAATACGGGCGATCACCCTTCCGATACGACTTCGGAGGCCACGGCATCCATTATGCGTCCCCAGCGCATGCCCTCCCCGAAAACGCTGAAGTTTTCCTTCAAGAGGGAATTCATCAAAAGTGTCTCGACAACCGTCGGAGCTTCGACCGATGGTATCCGCAGCATCAAGATCCATTTCCTCCCGCCCGATTGCCATAAGCCGATCGCGCTGAGAAACGAGGAGGAATGGCAACAGGCGCACAATTGCGCCCTCGATGCGGGGCTCGCCTGGAAGGAAAGCGCGCTTTCGGAAAAGGCACCGTTTTCCCTTTTCATCGGGTCGGATTACATCTCGCTCAACCGTTACGAGATGCAGTGCCCGGAACGGAAGAATCAGGAGGCGAGAAGGATTTGATTATCGTGATCTGGAACAATTTCGAACTCGATATGATCGTGCTTATCGGAATTGCGCTTGCTGGAGCAATTCTCCTGCTCCTGTATTACGGGCCTGAGTTCTTCGAAATCTATACCGAGGTCTTCGCGTCCATTCTCACTGTCGTGCTTTTCGCAACCCTCTCAGTCGGCTCATTTTTTGTTCCCAAGTGGCTTGAGGCGCCCCTCCAAATCTACGCCGGCCTTGCTTTGGTTTTCATTCCCATCGTCGTCGAAGCCTACAACAGTAGCAGCAGGGGGTATCAAATTTCCAGACATTTACCAAGGTTAAGCAGGCTCTTCGATCGCGGGCGAAACGCTTACTTCCCGCTTGAGAACATCGAGGAGGTATCTGCAAATGGCGATTCGACCGCAGAGCATCTCAAACGAATCTCGAGCGTCAACTATCTAGCTGATTGCAGCGAGCTTTCCCCGTATATCCATCTCAACTAAATCCATTATCAATTTCCAGAGAAAGGAAATATGTTATGTCCATCCTCAAACGCGTGAGGCGCCTCATCAAATCGAACGCCAACGCGGCGCTCGACAAGGTCGAGGACCCTATGAAGCTCGCCCGCCAGCAGCTCATCGATTACGACGAGGCCTATCAGGAACTCCGAAGCCGCACAGTCGAGGCGCTTGCGGACAAGAACTCGACCGAGAAGTCCGTGAAGACACTCAAGGAAAAGATCGAGAATGCCCAGAAGCGAGCGCGCACCGCCGTGGAAGCCGGCAACGATGGCGATGCCAAACGCTACCTGCTTGCCAAGAAGGATTGCGAGAACCAGCTCGCGGCCACGGAGAAGCTGCTCGAGGAGCAGGCGCAGCTTGCGGGGAAGCTGCAATCGGAGCTTGAGAAGCTCGCGTACCGCATCGAGCAGGCGAAGCTGTCGCTCTCCTCGCTGAAGTCGAAGCAGGCGCTCGTCGAGGCACGAAAGAAGACGCGAGAGGCGCTCTCTCCTATCAGCATGCCCGACGGCACGTCGCTCGACCTCGCGAACGACTATATCGACCGCGAGATCGCGAAGCTGGATGCCGACGAGCAGCTTGCAACCAGCGAGAAGACATCAAGCGACACCAGCGCGCTCGATGAGAAGTACGACAAAGCGGACCTCGCGGTCGCCATCGAGGAGGAGCTCAGACAAATCAAAACGAGGGTGGTGGTCTAACGGAACAACGAACCTCCCGGTAATCTCCTACAGTTAAATTCGAACAGATTGGAAAACACAATGTCCGACATCATTTCCTATGTACTCATCGCTCTGATCATCGTCCTCGCCATCGTCGCTATCGTCCAGCGCGTCCGAGGCGGCAAAGACGATGACGATACCGGCGACGGCGAGGAGTAAGTTCCCGCAAACAATCGAGCGTTTGGTTTTCGGGTCGCCTCGGCGGCCCGTTCTACTTCTGTCCCCTTGTCGGTCAGGGGTGCTCTGGGTGGCGAAGATGGGGCGGAGAACCATTCCCTATAGCAGGAGGTAGCCATGAGCGGATTGGACGGCAAGACCATCCTCGACTCAGTCAAGGATGGGAGCATCGAATTCAATCTCGTCGAGAAGATCGCGCACAACGAGGTCGATAAGATGCGTGCCGAGAACGTTTTCGGATCTGAAGCATATTATGCGCTCGCCGACGACTGTGTGCGACTGTATATGGACTATCCTGACGTCGGTTACGGTGACAGCTCTGTGCTCGAGTCGATTGCAAATCGGGTTGATTGCGCCCTGTCAGCAGATGCCATGGCGAGCAGCAAGTTTTCCAAAGAGATGGCACTCGGTGCCGCCGTCGCGCAAGTTGCCATCGACCATGCGTGCTCGGACATCGAGGCACATGACAATCATTTCGCAGACCGCGCCCAGGCGATAATCGATACCTCGTACGTCGGTCGTGCGGCGTCTCGAGCCGTGCTCTCCTCAAACAAGTTCGATAGGGCTGGCGTCAATCTCGACCAGCAGTTTCCGACCGGGTACGTCAGCGTGAGGGATTGCCTCGAGGCGGCGAACGAGATGACCGACGGTTTCGTCATGCTGGACGATATCACGCCGAGCGACCTGGAGGAGATCGCCCGCGGCGTCGCGGCGGAGACCGCGACGGAATTCGGGGACGGCAAGACTACGGTCATGCAGGACATGGCCCAGGCAGTGACCGACCTGGTAGCTGAACGCGAGGGTCGTGAGCCGAACGATCAGGAGGAGCATGGCGGCGAGAGCCTGGACGAGATGATGAGCGCCAAGAACGAGGAAGCAGAGTTCGGGGACTATGGGGCGGCCCGCGATAACGAACAGGAGCGTGAGTAAGCATGGCATTCTCGACGAAACGGGACCTTATCGAGCAGGAGGTCAAACCCGCACTCGGCGAGTGGTTCGATCAGTTCGAGCAGGCCGGTGCCATCGACAAGATCATCGATGAGGCCTATGAGCTGACCGACCGTGGGTACGTGCAGCGCGACGGCGTCGATTTCTGGTCGGTCGTCGAGGACAACGACCCCGGGGACCAGGAGAAGGTGGCTGAGCCCGTGATGTTCGATTACCGCAAGGAGGTATATATCGGCGACGAATACGAGGAAATCGGCGTGTATTCATTCGACGCGGCCGATATCCTCGGCGCCATGGACACCGATGAGCTGCTTGCGCCCGATGACCTCATGGAGTACGGCGATTCTATCGTCCTCGAGGCCGTGGAAGCCGGCATCATCGACGATCCCAGGGTTTTCACGGCTCTCGGTGGACCTGGGTACGATGACTATTTCGCAGGGCGGCAGAACGGGGAGATTCAGCCGAATAAGGTCGCTTGCGAAAAAGAAATGCTCAAGAAGAAGATTGACCATGCGGTCGATTCCATCGATAAGCTCCACCATGAGATTGATGTCGTGAAGTTCAATTCACAGGTCTACAAGCAGCGACTTGCGGAACTCTCAGATGTCGAGAAGGATGTCGAGCCGAAGAGCTTGGACGAGATGATGTCGGTGAAGTGCGAGGAAGCAGAATTCGGGGACGATGGTCGGCAAGATGTCGCTTCCGAACAGAACCGAGAATAGACATACGTACGTACGTGAGCAGGTATACGTCTGAGAACGGGTCGCGGGTGCGACTCGTTCTACTTTTGTCCCCTCGCCGGGTGGGCTTCTCGGCATCGCCATGATGGAGTCGATAGATCTGTATCTTTTGGAGGAAACCATCATGAGTTCCCAGAACGTGCGCTATGACGAGGAGAACGGGGTCGTCTACTTTCCCGACGAGGAGATGACATCCGCCGTCGCGCTTCCCTGCCCGTCCACCCTGATAGCGGGCGCGGCGCGCCAGGCCGTCATCGAGATCGACCCGGGATATCTCGGTCAGTCGCTCCGCGAGGTGCTCGACGGAATCCCGGAGATGGAGTTCGGTTCGCCCGAGGCGATGTCGCTCGACGAGACGGACCGCGGGAAGATCGAGAGAATGTGCTCCCTCGGCGAGGAGCCCACGCTGGGGGCGCTTCTGGACGCCTCCAGCCGCGGTTTCTCGCCCCTTGCGGGTGCGTCCGTACGGAGACTGCAAGAAGACGAATTGGGGACGCACAATGCGGTCACATCGGCCGCCTGCAACGCGTTCGACAATATGTGCGGCGCCGAGGGGGCCGTATATGCTGTCGAGGTGCGTGCGGTGGGGTCGGGGGCCGAGCCGACGTATGCGCTCGTGGCCGGCGACAACGCTGCCGAGCAGATCGATGGACTGGCGGGTTCGCATAAGGACGGAGTCGACTGGGGCGAGCATAACGGGTCGCTGGCGCTTCGCGCCTATGACTTGGGTTGCACACAGCTGACGTTTCACGAGCTGACCGGAGAGGCGGCCGATGCGTTTCGGGACGAGGCCGGTACCATCGACGTCCTCGACGCGTCGGGCGACGAGGTGCGCGGCGCGTATCTCGACCCGGGGGCGGTCGTGCCGCCTTCCGTCACGCTCTGCGATGTGCAGCTTTGCGTGGACGATTTGATGGACGAGCTGGAGCACGGCGAGTCGGCGGAGAGCCTGGACGAGATGATGAGCGCCAAGATGAACGAGGCGGAGCTTGGCGATAGCGTCGAGCTTAACGATTCGCGGGACGCGCGGTAGGGACTGCTTGAGGAGACGATATGGGTTACACGCATTATTTCGAGAACGGCACGTTCGATTTCAGCGACAAGTTCCTCGAGGATGTCGCGAAGATTATCGAATGCGGAGAGAAGCACGGCATCGAGCTATGCTCGGATGTCTATGACGGCCACGACTTCAAGGAGGTGCCCGGCGCGACCATCGACCGTGAGTCGGTCTCGTTCAACGGGGCGAACGGGCTGGATTGCGAGACGTTCCGGCTCATCTCGAAATCCGGGCTCGAGGCGGCCTACACGCCCGAGGAGATCAGGGATTTCGCCC
>ERZ808240.3343-NODE-3343-length-15800-cov-6.098825_pt1 | contig 15800 bp, 13 predicted proteins | sample MGYA00521084_ERZ808240 | MGnify/ENA primary metagenome ERZ808240 (study PRJEB31516, sample SAMN03275571) | gut metagenome | biome: mammalia-associated habitat; material: feces | host: Papio cynocephalus | place: Kenya | collected 2012-08-06 ... | reverse complement strand
TTGGTCTCGGCACCATGGCCGGTACCTGCGCCATCGCGGTCTTTACGTTTGCCTACGTCGGCAAGCAGCTGTTTGAGATCATCGAGACCGTCGACATGGGCCCGTATGAGGCGATGGAAGCCCTCGGCGCGACACGGCTGCGTGCGTTCGTCACCGCCATCTTCCCGCAGGTGCTGCCGACGTATCTGTCCGTGTCTTTGTTCTGCCTGGAGGGCAATGTGCGCTATGCGTCGATCCTCGGCTATGTCGGCGCGGGCGGCCTGGGCCTTATCATGAACGAAAAGATCGGCTGGCGCGAATATGAGAGTCTGGGCATGATCCTGATTGTGCTGTTTATCACCGTCATGATCATCGAAGGCGTCAGCCACGCGCTGCGCAAGCGCCTGACGTAAGGAGGAGACGGCCATGAACGAAAAAATTCTCAAAGCCTACGCCTCCGCGCCGAAAACGTGGATCTGGAAGCTGCTGGCGGCCTTTGGCGTCGCGTGCCTGCTGGCCTGGTCCGGCTCGGCCGTCAAGGTCAGCAACCCCACCGGCAATGGGCTGGAGGTCGCGGGGAACATCCTCTCCGGCATCTTCCATCCGTCGGCGAAGCTTCTGTTCACGCTCGGCACGGACGGCGTGCCGTATCTGCTGCTGGAGACGTTCTGCATCGCATTCCTCGGGACGATCGTCGGCGCGGTCATCTCGCTGCCGTTGTCGTTTTTGTCCGCGAGCAATCTGGTGCCGAAGGGCGTGGCGCTCGTCGGGCGCGTGCTCATCGCGGCGATCCGCACGATCCCGGCCTTTGTCTACGGCCTGATGTTCATCCGCGTGACCGGGCCGGGGCCGTTCGCGGGTCTGCTCACGATGTCGCTGTGCTCGATCGGCATGGTGTCGAAGATGTTCATCGAGAGCATCGAGGATCTGGACAAGCGGATCCTCGAATCGCTGGACGCCGCAGGCTGCACGACCTTCCAGAAGATCCGCTACGGCATTCTGCCGCAGCTGACCGCGGATTTCACATCCACCATCATCTACCGCTTTGACATGAACCTGCGCGACGCGACCGTCCTCGGCCTGGTCGGCGCGGGCGGCATCGGCGCACCGCTGATCTTCGCCATGAGTTCCTACCGCTGGAACGAGGTCGGCGCGATCTTGCTGGGGCTGATCGTGCTGGTGCTCATCATCGAGTGGATCTCGGCCAGGATCCGCGTCAAGCTGGCGCGGGGGTAAGGCTATGCGGGAACGAAACCTGACGATCTACTTTACCTCCGATCTGCACAGCTATATCTACCCCACGGATTACCGCAGCCAGGCGGAAAAGGACCTCGGACTGTTCAAGTGTGCCAGCCAGTTCCAAAAGGACGGCAATACGCTCGTCATCGACGGCGGCGATCTTCTGCAGGGCTCGCCGCTCGGGGCCTTCTGCCACGATACGGTCGGCAGCGCGGCGCAGTTCGCCCAGATCATGAACCGCTGCGGATACGACTACGTGACGCTCGGCAACCATGACTTCAACTACGGCATGCCGTATCTGGACAGCTATCTCGATGCGCTCCGGGCCCGGTGCGTCTGCGAAAATGTCCGCTGGGCCGGAGGCGGCGTCCGCTTCCCCGCGCGCGTGCATGTGCTGGAAAACGGGCTGCGCATCGGCATCGTCGGCATCGTCACCGACTACGTGAACATCTGGGAGCGACCGGAGCATCTGTCCGGGATCCGGATCAAGGACCCGATCCCGGCGGCCGCCGCCGCGCTTGTGTCGCTGAAGGGCAAGGTCGATTTGACCGTCTGCGTCTATCACGGCGGGTTTGAGCGCGATCTTGCCAGCGGCCGGACGCTGTCCGCGACGCATGAAAACGTCGCCTACCGCATCTGCCAGGAGCTGGACTTTGACATTCTCCTGACCGGCCACCAGCACATGTCCGTGCCCGGCCAGATGGTCCGCAATACCTTCGTCGTGCAGCCGTCGGACAAGGGGCAGGAATTTCTGTGCGTGGAGACTGTCGTATCGGACAGCGGTACGCGGTTTTCCAGCCGGACGATCCACGCGGGCGGCCCGTGCCGCGCGGAGTGGCTCGCGGAGTTTTCCGGGATGGAGCGCGGCGCGCAGGACTGGCTCGACCAGATCGTCGGGCATCTGGACGCGCCGCTGACGCTGGATACGCCGCTGCGCATGGCTGCGAACGGGACCCCGCTCGCGGACCTGTTCAACACCGTGCAGCTGGCCGCGAGCGGCGCGCAGATCTCCGTCACGAGCCTGGCCAACGACGCGGCGGGTCTGCCGCAGACCGTGCGGCGCCGGGATATCCTGAATGCCTATCCCTACACGAATACGCTGACGGTGCTGCAGATCACCGGCGCGGTCCTGCGCCGGGCGATGGAGCGCAGCGCAGAGTATTTCACCCGGAACGAAGACGGGACGCTCCGCATTTCGGACGCGTTTTTAAAGCCGAAGGTCGAGCATTACAATTACGACTATTATGCCGGCGTGCACTACGTCTTTGACTGCTCCCGCCCGGCCGGCCAGCGCGTCACGGAGCTCTGCATAGACGGCCGCCCCGTCGCGGACGACGACGTTTTTACCGCCTGCCTCAGCAGCTACCGCGCCAGCGGGACCGGCGGGTACGACTGCTACACCGGCTGCCCGGTCCTGCGGGAGATCGGCACGGAAATGTCCGACCTCCTCCTGGCCTTCTTCCAGCCCAACACCCCCCAGCCCCCCCTCGCCCACTGCGATCTTTGCGTGATCTGAAAAAAGCTGAACCTGCAAAAGGCCCTGCGCACAGCGCAGGGCCTTCGTTTTTATGCTCGTGGATATGCGGTTTTCGGAATGCCGCTCAGTTTTCCCGTGTTCCGTCGCCGTGCTGTTCGCAAAAGCGGGCGAAGAAGGACGGGGCTTCGCCGGCTGCGTCGAGGTGGGAGAGGTCGGCGAAGCGGGACATGCGGAAGATGGCGGCGCCTTTTTCGCGTTCCTCGGTGGTAACGACGGTGACGCTGCTCGGCAGGGCCACCGTATGGTGCCAGAGCGTGACGGGCGAGCAGTCGAACAGGCGCGAGAGCAGCACGCACTCGACGCCGAAGTGACAGAAGAGCAGCAGGTTTTCCGTGTTCGGCCGGACGGCGCGGTAGAGATGGTCGCCGCGCTCGTAGCCGTGCTTCGCCAGCAGCGCGTCAAGGCCGTCCGTCACAGCGCGGTAGACCGGCTCGACGCCGGAATCCCGGTAGGCCGGAGCCTGCAGCCAGCGCTCGGGGTCGTAATACAGCGGCTCGTGCGTCCAGGTCTTCGGCGGAAAGTCCCAGCCGAAGCCCTTGGGATTGTAGACCGGCGGGACCGTATAGCCCGTGTCGAATTCGCGCAGCCACGGCAGGACCTCCGCTTCCCGCCCGACGGCTTTGAGCGTCAGGGACGCGGTGTTTCTGGCCCTTCCGAGCGGAGACGTGTAATAAAATGCGTTCTGGATCTTAGCCAGACGATGACTCAGCAGCTCCGCCTCACGCCAGCCCTTTTCGGTCAGCGAGTCATGCTCATAGTCCGGCTCCGCGTGCCGGATGATGTAGATGTTCATTCATGCGCCCCCTGAGTGCAGCTTTTCGGCGCTATTGTAGCGCGGGAGGGATGGTTTGTCAAATCCCGGAGCGTTTATTGCTGCACCGTCTAGGCAGCGGCAAAAGCGGCTGGCAGCGCGTGGCTGCCAGCCGAGAAAACTTTTTTGCTGCACCGGCCGCTTTGAATCCGGCCGGTGTTCCGGTCACAGCAGCGCTGCCGGGTCGAGCGTGGAAAAATCCGGTGCGCTGGCCGCAATGTCCAGGTCGAGCGCGAGTGCGTAGATCGTCAGGATCGCATCCGTATAGGGCGTCGGCACGCCATAGCGTCGGCCGAGCTTCTGGATCGGGCAGATCCCATACGGCAGGTCCTCGGTGAAGTGGCGATAATGCGTGGAGGGAGGCCCCATGCTGGTCTTGTAAGCTTTTACATCCAATAGCCCCTCAAGTAAATCCGTATAGCTTGCAGACCAGGCGTCGTTGACGATCTCCAGGCAGCTCTGCCCGTGGATCCCCATCGCGCGGATGACAGCCATGCGCTCAGCGTCGATCTTTTCGATATACCCGACGCTGACCGGCGTTGCGCCGTCCGCGTAGAGATAATAGGACTCCCCTTTGTCGATCCGCGCCAGGGAAAACAGATCCAGCGGCGCATGCAGGATGGGGTTCGTCGCGTTCAGCGAGGTCTCAAAGACCGACGCCGCAGGCTGGAACTGCGGAAACACCGGACGCAGCTCCGCCGCAAGCCGTTCGCTCTCCGCTGCCGAAATCGTTGCGAGCGACATTTTCTTTTTGATGGAGCGCAGGAAGCACTCCCCTGTCCGGCTCAGGTTGGAAAGCAGCAGCATGCCGCCGGTCTCACCCACAAGGATCTGCTTCTCGCGCAGCTCGTCGTGCAGGATCTGATCAAACTCGTACGCGCCCCAGTTGCAGTTGAAGACGATGATCCGCTGGCCGAGCTGCAGAAGTCCCCGCAGGCGCTCGGCGACGGGCTTATGGCCGTCGGCCGTCGTCATGACAAGGATATATTTGCTGTCCGCGACCGCATCGGCAAGGCTGCTCTCCGTGTGGATCGGGAAATGCCCCTCCAGCGCGCCGCTGACCCGGATCCCGCTCTGCTCCAGAACGGCAAGCTTCTGCGCATCGCGGTCCCATGCGGTCACGGTCTGTCCCTGCTGCAGCAAATATGCGCAGACGGTGTGGCCGGTCTTGCCCATGCCCAATACAGTAAATTTCAAACGCTTGCCCTCCTGTTCCGGAACTTATTTCAGATCGTCCAGAGAAACCGTCGGCTCGATGTCCAGATGCTTTGCGGTGTTGATGGCAAAGATCTTGCGGATGTCCGCCTTGCTGACACCGTAGGCCAGCAGGAGCTGGATGGCCCAGCGCACGCCGACAACATGACGCGGGTTGTGGATCTGACCGTAGTCCGTGCCGAACACGAGGTGATCGGTGCCGAGCTCTTCGATCATCTGCGCAGCATAGATCGGGCCGGTCTCATGGATCGGGAAGCACTCCATGCCAAGCGCGTTCAGCATGATCATGACGTCCATGTCGCAGTATTCCTTCATCTGCTTGATGGTGTGCTTGGAATGGATATGGGTCGGATGGATGAGCTCGCAGTGCTTGACGCCGAGCTTCTTGGCCTCTTCCATGACGATGATGCTGTCTTCATACGGATAGTGGCCGGAGGCGAAGACGAGGTCGTTGTCCGCGCAGATACGCATGATCTCTTTCAGCTCGCCCTTGACCTTGCGGTTACCGTCGAGCAGCTGGATCCCGGCGTCCGGCGCCCAGTTGTCATAGACGACGCGCTGATGATGATAGGAGTCGACCATCGGCAGCCAGACATACTTCATGCCGGGGAAGCCGAGGCATTTTTCGACCGCGACCGGGTTCAGACCGCCGACCGTCTTGTTGAGCGTAATGCCGCCGAAGACCTTGACCGGCTTCACCGGCTCGGTCTGCTGGCTGGCCCAGTCTTCCATCATGCGGTTGATGAGCATGTTGCGCGAGGCGGACGGCGTGTACCAGGTCTTGAAAACGACCGCGGCCATGCCGGCCTTGGTGTAGTCCTTGCAGACCTCGTCTTCCGGCAGGAGCCGGTCAAACGGGTCGGAGCCGCCGTGCGCATGGATATCGATCGCGCCCTGCATCAGCTCGTCCACATCGGCGGGCGTAAACTTGATGCCGGCCATGAATCTTGCGTATGTAATATTGACCTGCTGCGCCCACTGGCGGAGCATGAAGTCCTTGACAGCCTCCGGCGTGCCTTCCGGCAGATCCAGATGCGTCAGTTTTTTGAGGTTCTCCACGCGCTCCTGGCTGACTTCAATGTCCAAAACCTGTCTCAGGCTGAAATCTTCATACATAATTTAGTTACCTCCAACTTCTTTTGCTTCAAAAATGGTTAACTTTTTCTTTTTCCCAAGGAAGAACATCGCGCCTGCAAGCACGATCCCGACGAGCGAGGTATAGGTGTTCGGGAGGAACAGCAGAATGCCGACAAACAGGCAGACGATTCTTCCAAACCAGTTGATGCGGGTCGTAAAGTAGCCGATGAGCATGGCGCTGATGAAATCCAGCGCGAGAATGGCCGTAACGACCGCAAGAATGACATGACCAGGCGTGCCGCTGAGCAAAAACGCTTCGTCATACATGAATACGAACGGAACGATAAAGGCGACGATCCCATACAGGAACGCACGGACGCCGACTTTGAAGGCGCTTGCGCCCTCGATCAGGCCTGCCGCGGCGTAGGCCGTCAGGGCGACAGGCGGGGTGATGGTGCCGATGATGCCGAAATAGAACACGAACAGGTGCGACGCGAACAGGGAGAAGCCCATCTGCGTCAGCGCAGGCGCAACGACCGTCGAGACGACGATATAGACCGCCACAGGGGGCAGACCCATGCCGAGGATCAGCGCAGCGATCGCCGTCATCAGCAGCGCGACAAACGGCGAGCCGCCGCTCAGGCGCGTGATGCTGCTGGTAAAGTTGACGCCGACGCCCGTCAGGTTGATCGCGCCGACGATCAGTCCGGCCGCAGCGCAGGCCGCAGCGACAGGCGCCATACCCTTGACTGCGCTCTTCATGGCCTCGCAGGCCTTGCGGGGCGTAATCCGGCTTTCCTTGCGCAGGTACGAGATCGCAATGAGGATCAGGATCGTCCAGAACACGGTCTTCTGCGGGGAGAAGCTGCGCACCAGGCAGTAGATCAGGATCACCAGCGGCAGAAGCAGATAGCCCTTCTGCTTGAGAATGGCCAGCGGCTTCGGAAGGTCTTCCTTCTTCTGGCCGACAAGGCCGTTTGCCGCCGCTTCTTTATCGACGCAGAGGAACAGGCCGAGGTAGTACAGCACAGCCGGAAGGATCGCCGCCCAGCAGACCTCGCCATAGGAGACGCCGACGTACTCCGCCAGAATGAACGCTGCCGCGCCCATCATGGGCGGCATGATCATGCCGCCGGTCGAGGCGACCGCCTCGATCGCGCAGGCGCTGTTTTTCTTGTAGCCGGACGAGACCATCAGTGGGATGGTAAACGTGCCGGTGGTCACAACGTTTGCAATGGACGAGCCGGAAACGCAGCCCATCAGCGCGCTGCTGACGACAGCCGTCTTGGCCGGGCCGCCGCGGAAGCGGCCGGCAATTCCGTAGGCGATATCAATAAAGAACTTGCCTGCGCCTGCCGCCTCCAGCATATCGCCGAAGAGGACGAACAGCATGATAAACGACGCACTCGTGCCGAGCGCGGAGCCGTAGACGCCCTCGCTCGAGAACAGCAAAAACGGCGCGACACGGCTGAGCGAATACCCGCGGTGCCGGAAAATGCCCGGCATATACGGGCCGAGGAACATCAGATAGATCAAAGCGATGGCCGCCGTAACGGTCAGCGCGAGGCCGGTGGTCCGGCGGGCGATCTCCAGGATGACAAGCGTCATCACGAGGAACGCGACCTTGTCCAGCGTGCTGAACAGCAGGTCATTGGTGGAGACCTGGATGGTTCTGGTCGGCCAGACGACCGCAACGTAGATCGTTGCAAACAGCGAGGCTGCCAGGAGGATATAGTCGTACCAGCGCATCGTCTCCTTCCCCTTGACTGCGGGATAGGACACGATCGCAACTGCGGAGATCACAGTCCAGTGGATGGTACGAAGCGTCATGGACGAGATGTTGGAGATCCCTCCCGCATACATCTGGAACAGACATAAGGCGACAGATACGACCATGACGATGCCGGAGAAGATCTTTGTTTTCTTCTGGTAAACGTTTTCTGCCATAAAGCGCTCCTTTCTCTCTTTCTTTTATATCCGGCCGGACCTGTCAGGTCCGGCCGACTTCAGGTTTTGTTCTGTCGTGCGATCAGCCGATCGCGCCGACCTCCTGATAGTAGCGCAGAGCGCCGGGCACGATATCGATCGTCGTTTTCGTTGCGTTTTCAAGCGTGAGGGAATCTCTCAGCGCCGGGATGGCAGCGTAGACCTCTTCGATGTTCTCCCACAGCGTGCGGCAGAGCCAGTAGGACTCATTCTCGTCCATGTTCGGGCTGACAATGATGATGTTGGCCGTTGCGATCGTGTTGACGACCTCATCCTGGCCCTCATAGGTGCCCGGCTGCAGGTCAACGGAGGCATAGAAGGGGTTCTCAGCCAGGAAGCCGTCGCGCTCCTCGTCGGACCAGCTCAGGAGCTTATAGTCCTTGCCGGCAGCGGCAAGCGTCTGAATGGAGGAGTTGGGAACACCGGCCGGGACGATCGCGCAGTCGACCGTACCGTCCACCAGAGCCTGGCAGCCGTCGGAGTAGCTCATGTAGCTCGGGGTAAAGTCGTCCCAGGAAATGCCGAAGTAATCAAAAATCGTGGTAATGGTGGACAGGGAGCCGTTGCCCTGCGCACCGACGGCGATCGTCTTGCCCTTCAGATCGGAGAGCGTCTCGATGCCGGAGCCGTTGAGGACCGCAAAATGGACGACGCCGGGCTGCAGGCCCGCGGCCAGACAGTTCAGAGCGATGGGCTGGCCTTCAAACTGCGCGGTGCCGTTCACAGCCGCGTAGGCGATATGCTCGTTGGTGAAGCCGATCTCAAGATCGCCGCTGTCGATCAGGACGGGGTTTTCCAGAGCGCCGGCCGTGATCTCAACCGTAACGGAGGTCGGCAGGTGGCTTTCGAGCATCTTGCCGATGGCAACGCCGACATTATAGTAAGCGCCGCCGGTCGCCGCCGTGCCGAGGGACATCAGCTTGGGCCAATCCACATCTTCCGGAGATGCGGCAGCTGCTTCTTCTGTTTCAGCCGGGGCTTCCGCCTGCTCTTCCGCGGGGGCCTGTTCTTCCGTTGCTGCGGGGGTGGATTCTGTTGCTGCTGGTTCACTTGTTTCCTGTTTCTGTGCGCTGCATCCGGCAAATACGACCAGCAGAAGCGAGATCGTAAGCAGAAGTGCAATCATCTTTTTCATGTTCTTGTCTCTCCTTTTGATTTTATGATTTTACCAAACGCCAATCTGGCCAGACATCAGCGCAGGCAGAACCTCAGATTTTTGCGACCGAGTTTCGCTCGATCACCTCGACCGGGAGCAGGATCCGGGTCTGCGGCAGCTCTTCCTGTCCCAGCAGGAGCTCCACCGCGCGGCGGCCGAGCTCATACAGTGGGAACCCGACCGTTGTCAATTCCAATTTCGTCTCGTCGCTCTGTGCGCCGATCCCATATCCGTGTCCGACAGGGAAATTTCCCATGCCGGTCAGAGACATATCCTGCGGCACGCGCAGCCCCATATCGTTGAGACAGCGCAGCGCGCCATAGGCAAGGTGATCGTTGGAACAGCAGATCGCGGTAAACTTGGCGCCGCTCTTTAAAAGCTGCATGCAGCAGTCATAGCCGCCCTGCCAGGAAAATTCTTTTCTTGCAACATATTTGGGATCATAGGGGATGCCCATGCTTTCCAGCACGACGCGGTAGCCCATGAGCCGCTCTTCATCCGAGATGTGGTTCACATAGCCGCCGATAAATGCGATCCGGCGATGATTATGGCGGATCAGATAATATGTGATCTCGCGTCCGGCGTTGAAATTGTCGATCGCGACCATGGGAATCTTCATATCCTGCGGAGCCAGCGCGATGGTCTTCAGGCCCATGCTCTGCAGCGCGCAGATCATGCGGCGGACCGAATCGTGCTCGCTGGTCCGGTAACCGCCGCCGCCGATGAGCACGCCGCTCAGCTGCCATTCCTGCAGACGCTGATAAAAGCGCTTTTCCAGCAGGGTATCCTGCATGGAATTGAAGACCATAGCGAGGCTGTCATATTTGAGCGCGGTCTCTGTCACGCCGCGCACGATTGGCAGGTAATACGGATCGCCGATATTCCGGACGATCAGCGCCAGACCGTTTCCCTCCCGCTTGCGGAGGTTGCGGGCCGAATGGTTCGGGACATATTCCAGCTCCTGCGCGCTTTTGAGCACCTGATGACGCACCGCGTCCGAGACAGGATAGTCCGTATTGTTCAAGACGCGGGACACCGTTGCAATCGAGACGCCCGCGTGGTTGGCGACGTCCCGGATCGATACTGCCATTGCGCTCTCCTCCAGTTTTTCAGGGTCGTGAAAACGTTTTCTGTCAAACAGCGGTCCTTTTTCTTATAAGCAGGAAGCGCTGCATATATTTCCCTGTAGTTCTATGAAAAATTCGTTTTCTTTTGACTTTTATGCGTCGAACTTGCTTTTTTTATCTATTTTATTCACGATTTTCGCATTGTCAACACGCAGGAAACGTTTTCTGTTGTTTCTGTCGCTATGTCTAGTTTGCCTGCGTTCGATTTGTTCACTATTGTTTTTTTCGACGCAAAAAAACAGGGGCCTGTTTTCTTTTTCTGCCCGATACCCGCTCTCCTTTGGTTTTTCAGATCCGAAGTATGGCCGTCCGGACCGTGTTCCTTCTGCGGGAAGGCTCCGGCCGGAGCCGCAGAGAAACGGCCGACATTCAGGGAGCACTTTTTGCCGAAAAATGGCATGATGTTGGACTGTAGGCGTGAATGGAGTGTATGTTTTGTGCAGGGTGACGAAAATGGGTGGGTGGATCGCAAGCATCTGCAAATGGCGGAGGCTTGACATTTGTATAATGATTTGTATAATGAAAATATACTGCTCCGGGTGTTTGACGCGGGGCAAAAATTAAGGGAGGATACTATGAAGAAACTGATCGCGCTTCTGCTGGCAGTATGCATGGTACTGGGTCTGATGACCACGGTATTCGCAGCAGATGAGAAATCCAACGACATTGTGATCCTGCACACCGATGACGCGCACTGCGGCGTCACAGACAATCTTGGCTACGCTGGCGTTGCTGCATACAAGGCTGAGATGGAGAAAACACACAACTATGTCGCACTCGTTGATTGCGGCGACGCCATTCAGGGCGAGTCTATCGGCACACTGTCCGCAGGCGCCTATCTGGTCGATATCATGAATGAGGTCGGTTATGATTTTGCCACCTTCGGCAACCATGAATTCGACTATAAGCTCCCTCAGCTGGCCAAACTGACCAAGCAGGCAAAGTATCAATATCTGGCCTGCAACTTCAAGTACATCGGCAAAGGCACGTCGGATCTGAATTACAAGCCGTATGAGATCGTGACCTACGGCGATAAGAAGGTCGCATTCATCGGCATCGTTACGCCGGAGTCCTTCACCAAGTCCACCCCGGCTTACTTCCAGGATGAATCTGGAAACTACATCTATTCCTTCAGTGAAGACGAGACTGGCACAGCGCTTTATGAGACTGTCCAGAAGACTGTTGACGAGGCAAGAGCTGCGGGCGCTGACTACGTCATCGCAATGGGTCACCTTGGCAACGAAGGTATCACCGACCGCTGGACCTCGAAGGCTGTCATTGCCAATACCACCGGTATCGACGCCATGCTGGACGGCCACGATCATGTTGCCGGTGTTCAGAAGGTCGCCAATAAGGACGGCAAGCAGATCGTTCTGACGGAGCCGGGCACCAAATTCGAAAATCTCGGCAAACTGACGATCAAGACCGACGGCACGATCACTGCCGAACTGATTTCCTCGAAGGAATTCACCGAAAAGGACGCAGACATCACCGCTTACATCACCAAGCTGACCGACACGTTCAAGGAATACGTGTCCAAGGTCGTCGCCAAGAGCAGCATTACGCTGCCCGACAAGGATGAAAACGGGAATCGCCTCGTCCGTAACCACGAGACCGCTCTCGGCGATCTGTGCGCCGATGCGTTCCGCGTGATGATGGACGCGGATATCGGCATCATGCACGGCGGCGGCATCCGCAAGCCGATCAACGCCGGCGATATCACCCTCGATAATATTCTCAGCGTTTTCCCGTGGGGCAATCTGCCTTGCAAAATGGAAGTCACCGGCCAGACCGTCCTCGACATGCTGGAAATGGGTGCAATCAACTACCCGGAGGAGTCCGGCGGCTTCCTGAGCGTTTCCGGTCTGAAGTACACGATCATGGCGGGTGTCCCGTCCTCCATTGAATTGACGGACAAGGGCGAATTCTCCAAGGTCGCCGGTAAATACCGTGTGACCAACGTTCAGGTCCTGAACAAAAAGACCAACGAATATGAACCGCTCGATCTGAAAAAGACCTATACGCTCGGCGGCCTCGAGTATACGATCCTCTACTGCGGCGACGGCTTCACGATGTTTAAGGACTCTAAGGTCCTCAAAGCCGGTGACGCCTCCTACACGGATGCGCAGATGATCGTTGATTACATCGAGAATAAGCTTGGCGGCACCATTGGCGAAGAATACGCCAAGCCGCAGGGCCGAATTTCCGTCAATACCGACATCAAGGGCAGCGACTGGTTCTATGAAGCCGTCGACTATGTTCTCAGCAATGGCCTCATGACCGGCACCAGCGACACCACCTTCACGCCGAACGGCGCGCTGACGCGCGGGATGCTTGTGACGGTCCTGTACCGTATGGCGGGCTCGCCCAAGGTCGAGGGCAAGGTCAGCGAGAAGTTCTCCGACTGCACGGACGGCAGCTGGTATGCCGACGCCGTTCTGTGGGCCAGCGCGAACAAGGTCGTCGACGGCTATGAGGACGGCACGTTCAAGCCCACCAAGTCCATCACCCGTCAGGAGATGGCCAAGGTCCTCTACGGCTACGACAAGATCGGCGGCAAGACGGCTGAGGGCATCACCGAAAAGCTCACCTACACCGATCTGGGCGCCATCGCCGACTGGGCGCTCGAAGCCGTTACCTACTGCACGGCCGAGAAGTATCTGGCCGGTTCCAACGGCGCGTTCAGCCCGAAGGGTACCGCGACCCGCGCCATGGGCGCCAAGGTGCTCATGAACATGACGAAGGAAGCTGCATAAGCGCCTTCTCCCCCGCATTTCCCGTTTCCCCCGGGGCCTTCGGGCTCCGGGGGAAATTTTTGTCTTGACAGCGTAACAATGTTATGCTAATATACGACCGTAACATTGTTACGGAAGGAGGCACGGGATTGGAAGAGGAGCTGATCTCCAAAAAGGAGCTGCTGGAGCAGTACCAGATCTCCTACGGGGCGCTGTACCGCTGGAAGCGGATGGGATTGATCCCGGAGGGGTGGTTCCTGCGGCGGTCCGCACCGACCGGGCAGGAGACCTATTTCCGGCGCACGCAGATCTGCCCGCGCATCGAGCTGATCCTGCAGAGCAAGGACCGCGTCTCGCTCGAGGCGCTGGCCGCGGAGCTGCAGGGGCAGAAGCAGGCGGCCGCCGCCGAGCGGACGCTGATACTGGAGACGAAATACGGACTGAAAACCTATCCCCTCGATGCGCTTATACACCTGTATCTGGCCGAGGGCGAACACAAAACCGATATTCTGGAGCATCTGAAGGAGGAAACCTTATGAACGAACACATCGATATGAAAATTTCCGGCTCGAGCACGATGCCGGGCGGCGAATACGGCAGAGTCTCGATCAGCGGCGCGGGCAAAGTCAACGGCAGCCTCAAATGCGAGGAGCTGCACTGCTCCGGCGCGGCAAAGGTGCAGGGCGACGTGGACTGTGCGGGCGAGCTGCACACGAGCGGCGCGGGCAAGATAGCCGGGAGCGTCCGCTGCGGCAGCCTGTCGGCCTCGGGCGACTTTTCCGCGCAGTCGGTGCAGGTAGAGGGGCTTGCGTCCGTCTCCGGTTCCCTGCGGACGGAGCGGGCGCTTACGGCAGACGAGCTCAGCGCGTCCGGTTCTCTGGAAGCGGGCAGCATCCACTGCCGGGTGCTCCGCGCCTCCGGCGCGTGCCGGGTCAGCGGCGATCTTGAGGTGGAGACAGCCGCTCTGAGCGGCGCGGTGGAGATCGACGGGCTGCTGAACGCGGAGACGGTCGAGATCTCGGCCAACCGCGCGGTGCGCATCCACGCCATCGGCGGCGGAACCATCCGCGTTTTGCAGAAGGATACGGCGGTGATCCTCGGCCTGTTCCGCACGACGCCCGGCCGCGCGCGCATCAGCTCGATCGAGGGCGACGACATCGAGCTGGAGAATGTCGAAGCCGAGATCGTTCGCGGCAAATACGTCCGCATCGGGCACGGCTGCCGCATCGGGACGGTCGAATACGGCGAAAATCTGGAGGCCGAGCCCGGCACCGTCAGCCGCAGCACGCAGACCGGCGCAAAATAAGTATCAATTCCGCAGGAAAATGTAAATATTTCTTAACTTTTCTTCAAATGGTTTGATTCCTGCCGCGATCTGTGATAGAATGCACTCGTATGTGAATTTTATGATAACACGATAACTGGAGAGATTCGATGTCACAGGTCAAATTATTCAGCTCGTCCGGCGGCGCACGGGTCGCCAAGCGCTCCGGCCGGCAGAAAAAGCAGAAGGTCAAAAAGCCTCTGAAGACGCTGGCCATCTGGCTGCTCGTCATCCTCTGTCTGGAAGGGCTGTACTTCTTCTGTATCTATACCAACAATTCGTTCGTCAAGAAATGGCGCACGATCTACATCAACACCGCCATGGATACCATGCGGCACCAGTGGCTGGCGACGTATTTCATCCCCAAGGACGTGATCGACGAGGTCCGGTACGAATACGGTCTGGTCAAGGCCGGGACCGTCGGCAAGGAATCGACCTGGGGCCGGACCGATCCGGCGCCTGCAGACCAGACGCCGTCGACGTCCAATGACAACGTCACCCTCATCGACCCCAACGTCACACACGAGACCGACCAGCCGGACTCCGAGGAGCTGACGCAGGAAGAACTCGAAAAGCAGGCGGAGGAAAATTTCTATTCCGTCTTCTGGGAGCTTGACCGGACCTCGATGGAGACCTATCTTGCTGAGCATCCCGACACGCTGGCCAACGGCTGGGATCATATTTACATCAATGAAGCCGGGTTCGACGACGAGGGCACGTCCATCCAGTCGACCTTCGGCGAGCAGGTGTTGGCCATCGACGCGTATAACGGCGTGCTGCTGCTGCGCATCTCCGGCAAGGGCTACCGCGGCGTGCTGGCCGTGGGCAAGGACCCGTCGAGGCTGTCTATCGAGATGGCCACGACGCTCGGCACCGCCGGTCAGCTCTCCGGCACGATCGCCGAGGCGCACAACGGCGTGCTGGCGATGAACGCCAATGGCTTCCTCGACCCGAACGGCGCGGGCAACGGCGGTCTGCTCGCGGGCTACAGCATGTCCAACGGCAAGGCCTACGGCGACCATTTCTCCGCCTACGCCTACAAGCGCATCGAGCTGCATGAGGACGATCTGTTCTACATCAAGGACGCGCTGTCCCCCGTCAGTGAGGACTGCACCGACGCGGCGGAGTTCACCCCCGCGCTGATCGTCGACGGCAAGAAGATCATGGACGATTACTGGACCGGCGAGCAGCCGCGCGCGTGCATCGGCCAGAGCGAGAAATACGAGATCCTGATGCTCGTCATCGAGGGCCGGTATCCGCTCGAGGGCATTCTCGGCACGAGCGTCAACAACTGCTCCGAGATCCTGCTGCAGCACAAGTGCATGCAGGCCATCAATCTCGACGGCGGCTCGAGCGCCATGCTGTGGTTCGACGGCGAGTACGTCACGCAGTCGTCCTCCTCCCCCCTGCGCTACACTGGCGGCCGCCCCCTGCCGAACGCATGGGTATATAAAAAGGCGGATTCATAAAATCAAGCTCCCCCGGACGAAAGTCCGGGGGTTTTGTCTATGCCTTCGCCTCATAGGGAAGCCTTTGTAGTGCACCCTGTAGGGGCGGGGCTCTGCTCCGCCCGCGGGTGCCGGTTTCATCAGAAGAACGGGCGGAGCAGAGCCC
>ERZ808240.3342-NODE-3342-length-15809-cov-12.611083_pt1 | contig 15809 bp, 7 predicted proteins | sample MGYA00521084_ERZ808240 | MGnify/ENA primary metagenome ERZ808240 (study PRJEB31516, sample SAMN03275571) | gut metagenome | biome: mammalia-associated habitat; material: feces | host: Papio cynocephalus | place: Kenya | collected 2012-08-06 ... | reverse complement strand
CCATATATCCTGATTCAATGAATCAAACAGTGAAGAATCCTCGGTTATCATAATCGCACAATTCTAGCATTAGATGCAAAGATAACACATTATCGATAATAATCAAACGTTTATAGATAAGGCAAAAAATCCAGGCGGCCTTGGAGGGGCGCCCGGATTCTTATGAGATGTGATTAAAGGTAAAACTGATGAACCTTTAAAACAAGAGACTTATTTCTTGACCAATGTCAGGCCTCCGGCATCGTTGCTTCCATAATTAGCCTGATAGATTGTAATCCAATCAGCCTGCTTGTCACCATTCTCAGTGTTTGTTTTTGAGCTACGGATGAGATTGGCGTCATTGGCATCCTCTCCGTTGAATTTCATCACCTCGATGCCGATGATACAATCCCTCTTATAAGTATGTTCAACACTGATGCGCTGCTTGAATGGGAGGTATTTAGCCTGTAAAACACCGTTTTCCGCGGTAACATCCATCCAAAGCCACTCGTAGTCTGGAGTACCGATGTCGGTGCGGCCAAACTCATAGTCTTTCCAAGCAGCTCCGGCACACAGTTCTGGAAGGAAAGCTCCATACTTCCCAGCCAAGGTACCTTCTGTGATTTTCTGAGCCTTTCGGCCATCGAAGAACAAACCGAGTTTTGCGGATTGGTTAGCATAATCGATGTCTGAGACACATGCGTCCATCACAAGATTTAAGGCCATTCCTCTGATTCCAAATGTGTTTGTGATGGTTTTGTCTCCATAAGGCAAACTTTCTGAAGACAATGGTTCTCCAAAGACTACAGGAATCTCTGACTTGTCAACTGTGTTTGTGAAAGTATAACCAGTACCGCCAAACTGTCTTGACTTGATTGTCCAGTCACCCTTGAAGTCAGCAGCGACAAACTGGGTGAGGTCAAAGGAAGCACCGTTCTTGAAGGTAAGTTTCCCATGACGAGGGGCACCAGTGGTGTTGGCGGTCCATGAAATCTTACCATCCTTGCATGAGAGCCAGTCGTTTGCCACATCCTCACCGCCAGCATATTTAAAGTCAATTGTGGCGGCATCATCGTTGGCCCACATGGAAACAGGCTTCGGAGCAGCGGTAAGGGTTCTGGTAACATCATAGACCTTACCGGCCTCAAGAGTCTCCTTCTTAAGCTCAAGATCAACACTGTAAGTGTCATCGCCTTGAGCTACGGAGAGTTTGCTACCCTTGAAGTTATCGCCAGCCCAAACGCAAGCATAGGCGACAGCGACGTTCTTCTTACCCAAAGTGTCTGTCGGGTAGAAGACGATGTCGCCTTTCGCACTTGACTCGGCCAACTCTCCCCAAACAATGTCAAGAGCATTGTGGACAGTGTTGTTGGCATTGGTGAGTGTGATGACTGTCTTGTCGTCCATCGTCACCTTTACATCCTCGGGGAAAGTCAGAGTAAAGCGGAGAAGCGCGGTCTTGTAGGCGAACTTGATGTTAGCGGTAGAAATGCCGTTCTCATCCACTTTAATGTCAGAAGTGTTCAGAGTGGTGTAAAGAATATGATGGGACTGAGCGGCACCGAGGTTAGCCTGAAGGCTAAGATCTGTCGTGGCTTTCTCATCTGAATATGTAGAACCGCTGCCAGAGTAGAGATAGGCAGCGAGCTTCACTGCATCCGTAGGGATCACAAGGTCTGTGGTCTCGAACTTGGCGGTTCTTCCATCATCAGAGATGGAATAGCCATCGATGTTGAGAACGCGGCTGAGAGCCACAGAGTTGTCAGCCTTCAGGAAATAAAGGCTGATCTTCTCAGATGAAGTGAACTTGGCAGTGAAACCGTTCTGGTCATTCTCAACATAGCCAAGCCTTGTCGCAGGATCACCGACAGAGGCGGTGATGACAAACTTCTGTCCTTCAACTGCAGGAGAAGGAGTCTCAGAAGCTTCTTTTGAGCAGCCGACGAAAGCGGCGGCAAGAGCGATTAACGCGAATATTTTCTTTTTCATTTTGATTCCTCCTCAAAATTAGATCTGTCCACCGTTTCCAAGGTCATAGTCTCCGCTGCCGAAGTCTGCGTAGGACGGATAGACGAACTTAGGACCGGCTGTCCATGAATAGTAAGTGAGATTGCCGTTTCTCCATGCGTTCAATGCATCTACGATATTGCTATACGTATTGCCATTAATGTTAGCTGGTGATGCTAGTATCCCGGCGGCATCCACTACAGAGATATTGCCCTCATTGTTATACTTTGAGTCTTTCCCGGTAATCTGATCGCAAGAAGATTCGAGGTAATATGAATGGCTGATCTTAGCATTAGTATTGCCTCCTTGTTGAACATACCCAACAATAGCGCCATATAATGCACCTGCAATTGGGGATCCTGTCACAGGCCTAACGGCTCCTGAATTGTAGCAATTATGCACGCCTGTTCCTCCAGGTCCAGGACACCAAAGCCTTCCAACTATACCTCCCGCATTAGGATAAAGGGATGCTGGATCAGCATATTCAATTACACCAGTATTAATACAATTGGCAAGAAATATTCCCTGAGAATTAATTTGCGACAAAAAGCCTCCTAAAATTCCTCCAATGAATGTATTATTTTTCTGCCCCTTTGTTGTTCCGACAATATGACCGTGATTCTCACAATTTTGAATAAATATTTTAGCCCAACCGCTACCAATTTTACTCAAGGCACCAACAATTCCACCAACATACTGGGCTGATGTAATTGTAGATTTCTCACTATTTTCACACCCTATGACAGTAATGTTATTAATGGCATCTCCAGGAGTTGCATATCCAAGAATACCCGCTGCACCATTTGAGCCAGCAGTAGCATTTCCTTCGTTAGTGCAATTACTGATTATGATGTCTTTTACCTGTTTTTGGTCATAATAGCCTGTTTGAGCTTGGCCAACAATACCAGCCGCCTGCCATTTTGCATTAGTAATCTCACCAGTATTCAAGCAATCATGAATTCTTGCCTGAATTAAAGCCCAGCCTACAATTCCTCCAACAGCTTCCACTGTTCCTGAAACCTTTCCGCTGTTCTTGCTAGAATATACAGAACTCCAATATGCACATCCAGCAATACCGCCAGTCTTGTTTTGTCCTGATATCGTGCCTGAATTTGAGCATCTTTTGAGTGTTATGTTTTGTGCGAACGACACGATTCCAGCCGCCCCAGCATGATCACAAAACTTACTTCCGGTGTAAAAATTCGTAGTTTTTGTCTTCGCCTCGGCCGTCGCTGTGATATTTCCAGAATTTGTGCAATCAAGAATAGTTCCTGGTCTAGCAAGTCCTACGATTCCACCTATGTCAATAGTACCTTTAACATCTCCTTTATTGGAGCAGTTCTTGACAGTCGCATATTCGAAATGTCCAATCAAACCACCATTCTGGTCAGTCTTGCCGGTAACGTTTCCTTCGTTCGAGCAGTTTTCAAATAGTATGGCGTTGGTGTTCTTCTGAGCATCTTTATAGATGTCAACCCAAGCTGCTATACCGCCATTGTAATTGTAACCGCTAACGTTTGCGGTGTTCTTGCAATTCACGATTCTAATAGAGGTCTTGCCGTCGTAGTTGCCATGCACACGCAGGAAACCGACAAGACCGGCGGCATGCTTATATGTAGAAGTAACATTTCCCGCCACTGTAAGATCGTGGATGTAGGCAGAATCAGCGACATTAGGGAACAAGGCAACAGCCTCCTCGACATTGTTCACACTGAGATTAACGGTGACAGTCTTGCCGTTCCCGTCAAACTCCCCCTGGAAAGGAATGTTGCCCTTAGCGATCTCATTGCCGACTCCGACAACGCCCTTCTCAAACTTGATGCTTCCGACAGGAGTCTCCACACCCTTGATGTCATTCATCAGCTTGACACTCTGGCCGCGCATTGTCTTTCCGGAGTTCACGTAGTTGGTGAACATCAAGAACTCAGCGTAATTGTTGATCAGGTAAGGCTTGGCGGCGGAGCCGTCTCCACCAAGAGGCTGGAGATTAGTTCCGATGTTTCCAAGGTCATAGTAAGCGTTAACCTTGAGTTCCTTGTCTGAGACAGTGGTCTTGTTCTCAATGGCCTTGTTGATGTCAAGAGTTACAGCGGACATTGTAAAACCGGCTTTGTAGGTTCCAGGGATAACGGTGGCGTAGAAGTTGTTGCCGTTGTTGCCGTCCGTCTTGACCGTGACACTTGTCGTGTAGGTATTCTCCGCAGGTGTCTCAATGACCGGTGTGCCGCTCGTAAGATCAACATTGAACTGTCCTGCGACATTGCCGTCAACAGAATTGATCACCACAGAGGTAACAGGTGTGGTAACCTCCTTAGGCACCCTGAACTTGAGGACAGCGGTCACGTTCTTCATCTTGACGTACCTGTCCTCGGCTATAGCGCAAGCAATGTTGGCGCTGCCGAACTCTCCGTTCTGCACCTCAGGAATCTCAAGAGTGAACTTGCCATCCTTGATCTCCTTCACTGAATTATAAGGATAGACCACATAGATCTTGCCTTGAAGTGTCGTCGTGAACTCAAAGTACTTTTGCCCGGCAAACTTGGAGTCAACCGCAAGCGTGTCGGATTCTGTTCCGTTGGAGACCAGAATCTTGTCTCCCTCTTTCCATACAGTCTTTCCCTGCTTGGTGATTTCCGTTCTGGTCTGAGCATCTTCATCAATAGCACAGGTGAAAGTTCTTGACTCTCCCCTTGTCTGCTCGTTCTCGAAGATTTCTTCACGGGCGCAGGCCGCTGAAACTATCGCAAAAGCGGCCGCGAAAAGCATTTTTATAGTCTTTTTCATCTTAAATCCAATTCAAAGATTACTTGTTCCAGTCCCAACCCGGTTTGTCATAGTCCTCAGTACCGGTCGAGTTGTCAGGCTGAGCAGGCTCTTCGTTCTTCTTCACCTCAACCTTGAGAATCTGCCAGATACCGGCAGACTTGCCCTCTTCACTGGTGTACTTGAAAGCAAACTGAACAACGGATCCAACATAAGCGTCAAGCTTGATGTCCTCGGAAACAGTCTGCTCGCCAAGTTCATCCGGGTAAGAGAATGTGATGGCAAGATTGCTCCACTCTCCACCGTCCTTTCTCACCCAAACGGAGGTCTGCTCTTTCGCCACGTCCATGTCCACGAAAGTCCTGCCTACTATGTGCTCGAAAACCAAAATCGGCTTCTCGGCATTCTTAAGGTCAACTTTCTCAGTGTAGAGGGTGGCCTCTGTCGTGTAGTCCACATCATTCTTGTTGCCGGAAGCCTGCCAACCGGTGTTGGCGCTCCAAGACCAAAGTGCGTCAAAGGCATAAGGGAACACCTGGTTGTTGACAATGACTCCATTCTCCGCCGTCTTATAGTCAGCGGTATATGGGAATGACTTTGTGGCAACAGTGTTTGGATCCTGCTCTGAATATTCAGTCACTTTCTCAAGGAAGGCGTACTTAAGCTGAGCCTTGCCACCGTCATCGACACGGTAGCCGACAACAGTCACAGTGTAACGCTCCTTTACGTTATCCAAAGCGCCACCATCCGTTCCGTAAGGCTGCTCGCTTGCATTCAGGCCGGCGACAGGGATGGAGCCTGTCTCGTCGACGAGGTTGAAAGAGCCATCGCTCTTGAGACTCTTCACAACACCGGAAAGTCTGAATCTCTGGTACTTTTTGGCGCTGACATTGCCAGAGACGGTCTTAACGTCAGAATCTTGAATGTCAGGGAGATAATACTTCTGATTGACAGTAAGCTTGGCGGTAAGTGTTCCGTCAACTTGCTTGAAAGTGACGGTCGCGGTGCGCTCGACATCGTCGTTGGCGTCAACTGTCACATTAACTGTCTGAACCTCCTTGGAAGGCTCGCCCTGCATCGGGACAACCGTCACCCAGGAAGATGAATTCTCAACAGTCCAGTCCACAGTCGCGGTCAACTGTACGGTCTGAGAACCGCCTGTTGACTCAAAACTCAACTCACCTGGACTAACCTTTACGGCAGGATCGCCATAGTCGGGATCCTTTTCGCCACAGGAGGAGAACGCGAATGTCGCGAGGACCGCTGCGGTCAGTGTTAATAAGTGTAATTTCATCGTTAAATAAAATTAATTGTGATTAGAGATAATATTTAGTTTCTTGTGAAGTACATGCCTTGTGAACCGACATTATTGTAGTTGGCCTGATAAATCACGTCATAATTTGAGGCCAAAGTAGATGCGTTTGTTGATGTAGCCTTGACGCATGATATACCACAGATGTAATGTCCGCCTTTGGAGGTTTTCTGGCCACTGCCTTCATATAAGTATTTAAGAGTGCTGAAATCTTTACTTACACTGAACCAGAGCCACTCATAATTGTTATCAGAGAACACTCCAGCACCTGGAGCGAAAACATAATTGTTCATAGCTCCCCAAGCGTTCCCTATGTTCAATTCAGGAAGGAATGCCACATAGCGGCCATTCCCGGCATCCTGAGCGGTACGCCTGTCAAGGAATATTCCGAAACTGACGGATTGGGATTTATAGTCAATCTCCACCGTGGCATCCATCACGGCATTGAAATACAGACCTTTGACACCGATGTTGTTGGTATGTTCAGATCCATAGACATCCTTCAATGTCTCTTTATTCAGAGGCTCTCCAAAAGTCAGAGCAACGGGATAAGCGTTGGTTGTACCCTTTCCTATGGTCTTGTTCGGATCGAAAAGCTTGGAGTACAACGTCCAGCCGCCCTTGAAATCCTCAGCCGAAATCTGGGTCACTGAAAATTCAGTGGCATCCGGGAGGGTGATCTTCGCGGTTCTCGGCCTGCCGGTGGTGTTGGCGGTCCAGGAGACCTTGCCGTCGGAATATGTCAGCCAGTCATTGGAGACAGTTCCGTTTCCTCCGGATATTGCCTTGCTTCCGGCCTTGTCGTCAGTCCAGACGCCGTTGGTGACGGCACCGACCTGGAACGTCTTCGTCAGCGGCTCCGCCGCGGCGTCCCATGAGTCGTAGGCATCGAGGGTAAGCTCGTACGTGCCGTTCTCAAGGCTGCCAAGAGAGCGGGTCCACTCCTTCCTCATCCCTGAGGTCTTGGCGCTCTTGTAGAAGTCGGCGAGAATCTTCTTGGTTGTCACCACGGCGCCGTCCTTCCTGAGGGTGAGCACGTAGTGGTGCACGAACTCGTCATCCGTTCCGGCAGCCCATTTGGCGGTCGCGACACCGTCCGTGACATCAACGTTGAGCGTTGACAGTGACGGGGCGGCGTTGGCGAGGCTGCGGGTCGTGTGGTTGTACTTGGTGAGATGGCTCTTGTCGGATGTCGGGTAGGAGGAGACGATCGGATCCCCGATGACGTCCTGGTTGTGGAAGTCCATCCTCAGCACACGCATGTTGCCGCTGGCGTCGAACTGGAGCAGGCTGCCCTGCGAGAATTCATCCTTGTCAAGCATTGTGGTCGCGCCGGCCATGTCCTCGTACTTACCGTTCTCAAGGGCCATGTAGCGGACGGACGCGCATCCGAAGACGGAAAAGTCTTCCTGCCATACGCTGCGCGGGTCGTTGAGAGGGAAATGGAGGTGACCGCCGAAGACTACAGTCTGAGGATATTTCCTCAGCACCGGAGTCAGGGCGTCGGTAGCCCAATAATGCGGAAGAGTGGACTCCCATATTCCCCCCTCCTCGCCGAGACGGCTGCCATAGACGGTGTTCTTGATCATCGGATGGGTGAGGATTATGACGTACTTGTCCGGCTCGGCCGAGGTGATGGCCGCCAGCTGGCTGTCAAGCCATGACACCACCGCCTGGTCATAGACGATCGGCTGGTCGCCGTTCGGTGAGACGCAAAGGATGTGGTAGTCACCGATGACGCAGTGGCGTGCCTCGTACTTTGTCCTCATGTCCTGATCCAGGTCCGCCTGGAAATAATCATCGCCGAACATATTCCTCATGTAGGCGACATCGCTTGCCATAGTCGATGCCCAAGCGTAACTTGGCACGTCGTGGTTGCCGATGGTGTAGATCATCGGAGTCTTCTTCACATCGATCTCGGATTCGAGAGTCGATTTGAACAAACTCAACTGATTGTTATTCGGCTGATCGATAAGGTCGCCGACGACAAGGACTCCGGCCATACCGTTAGCGTCATTCTCAAGAGCCTTGGCCTTTAGCTGCTGAAGCGCTGACTTCCATTTGTTCGCTTGAGCCTGCTGGTTGATGTGCACATCACTGACAACGCCGAGAGAAAGCACTATGTTACTCGGATCAAAAGTCTTTGATGTGACAAACTCGCCACCGAAGACGATCGGGGTGTAGGCCGAGGCCACATCACCGACTCCGTCCGAGACATGAAGGGACACGCTGGCGGCAAGGGTTCCGTCAAAGAACGCCTTGTCGAGGGCGTCGCACTTGACCTTGACCGTAAGGAAGTCTCCGCTGGCAGAGACGTTTGCCACCTCAAGGTCAACGAGATCACCGGCAGAGGCCTTTGTGGCGGTGTAGACCGCCTTCACTGAATATTTCACCGCGTCGCCCGCGGACAACTTGTCGAGGGTGCCGGAAGGGAGTATCTCGTACTTGAGCGAGAGCGTGTTCCAGCCGTTCCTGCGGGTCACCCTGCCGGCTCCGTCCGAGTATGCCGGCACGGCGTTGACGCTGCCGATCATCGAGACGAGGCTGCCGTCGGACACCGGAACCTTGAATGCGGTTCCGTCTGCCAGAACTATATTCATAAAACCGCCGTCAAGGGTCACGCTCTTGAAGATGTCCTTCTCCTTGGCCTTGCCGAGGCTTGTCCATGTCTTGCCGCCGTCCTGGGAAATGAACCAGTTGTCATTCTCTATCTTGAACTGAGGGGTGACCGCGTCCTTCCCCTCGGCCTTCACTTTCTGTCCGCCCGAGAGGAGCCATTCACCATCTACTGTCCAGTAATATACTCCGTCAGTGTCGGCCTTCACGCCGATGGCAGGAGTCGAGCCGTTCTGGCCGTCCCTGCCGTGATAGAGCTTTATGCTCTTGCCGGACGCGAACGTGATGATGTAACCGGTCTTGTCCGCCAGCTCGCTGAAGCCGGTGACGGCGTCTTTACCATTGGACGCCTCCACGAGGGCCTGTATGGACTGGGTGTTGGTGTTGACCGCCGACTCGAGCTTGGCCACGCGGCTCTCCAGCTCGCTCACCTTGTTCCTGAGCTCGGTGTCGTCGTAGCTGCCGCAGGAGGCAAGAAGCATGAACGGGACAAAGAGCGAAGTGATTATGCGTTTCGCTAATTTCATAAGAGACATCTTTTAGTCAGCCTGTGATGGGATGTAGCCGTAAGGGACGAGTTCCCAGAGGTCGATGAAACCGTCCTTTGTATTGTAGGAGTTCTTGAACACGATGGCGAAATAACGGCCGGTCGCTCCTTGGGTGGCAGAGGCGGAAGATATTCTATCATCGGTTTTAAACTGGGTTCCTATGAATGGAATGCCGTAATTGTTGAGATAATCGCTGTCGTCCGGATTGTAGTACGATGAACCGACATAGATGACAAAATCCTTGATATAGCGAAGGGTCGGCTGGTCCGGATGTTCATAAAACTCAAAGCGTGTGAAAGCATATTCCTCACCAAAAGCCTTCTGTGTGTCTATGGATAGAATCTTAGGGAACTGATTCTTCGTCGCATCGGATTTTGAACTGTGCCAGCTGAAAGCGGAGAGGTCCTTGTTGCCGTCAAAGATGTTGTCTGCCACATTGATTCCGAAATACTGGTTCTTTGTGACCGTCACATTCCACCTCTTGCCATCCAGTGCATAGGAGATGCCGTCGACAGACCTCGTCCATGCGCTCCAGACCGTGTCCTTGCCTGCGGCGGGGCAGAAGGATGAGGAATATTCAAACCTCTTGCCTTTGAGGGCGTTCGGGAAGGTGACCTCGTTCTCGCCCGGCTTGAGGACAGTCTCGCATTCGACCCACTCGTCCTGAAGGTTCTTGTAGCGGAATCTCGTGGCGACCATCTCGTCGGTGGCCTTGGACATCACGATCTTGGCGTCGCGGCCATCCATTCTAGCGAGGCTGACTGTGCGCTCAGAGCGGGAGACCATCCAACTGTCGCTGTAGGGCGAAACTGTTATCTCGCTGGCGAGGGACTGGTTGCCTTCGTCATCGTAGTTGACGATGTCGAAGGTGTAGGAACGGTCCTCCAGATCGCCTACAGACACGGAGACCTTGCCGTCAGGGTAGTCGGCGTAGTCGATGTCAACGGATTTCGCGTAGTTGTCCCAGAACAGGGAGGCCGTGCGCACCGCCGGGTCCATGGGCTTCTCCCAATTGATGATGACACTCTTGTAACCGATGACTGAAGTCAGTTTCAGAGCCTTGGCCGGGTAGTCGTAGCCGCCCTTCTTGACCCACTCCTTGTAGATCTCGTCCTGGCCGCCGCAGGAAGCGAGCAAGACCGCGGCAGCGGCGACGGAGAGATAATTGAATATATTCTTGATCATATTCATAGTCATTCTTTAATTATTGCGCCTGTTGCTCGATAATCTCGCCGTAAGGGGTGATTTCTCCGAATTGGATTGCGCCGGTTGTCATGTCAGGCATCTCAAAGGACGCGAAAGAGGTGAGCACCACCCTGAGGTAGCGTATCTTGTCGTAGGCGTGAGGGAACTGATCGCTGTCAAGCTCGAAGTCGTTGCCGGCGTTGAAAGCCTGAATATCCTCTTGGGTGACCGTACCTAGCGAGCCGTCCGGATTGTATCCGGATGGCTTGTTCTGGACGAACTTGCCGAGACATACCCAAGTGCCGTCAAATCCGTTCTCACCGTCCCCTGCCTTGCCTGAAGGATTCAGACTGCCCCAGAACTCGAAGTTCCTCGGGTGACCGATTGAGAACTCACGGTAACCGATTCGCGGGAGGGTCTCTATGCGGCTGAGTTTCACCTCGCAACCGAGGTCGATTGTGAACCAACAAGGGATTGGTACCTTGTCCACGGCAAGGATGTGAGGGGAATCCGGACCTCCGGAATCGTCCCAAAGTCCCTTGAGAGGATAGCTGGTCCTCTCTCCCTCAAGAGAGAACAAGTTGTCGTCAGGCAGGTACGCACCTTTGAATCCGGATTTTGGAATCTTGGATTCCTTGGCCGGTTTCAAGACGGCGGTGAGGGTGTCCGACACATTGCCCCAACGGTCACGGACATAGACACCGAAGAGAGCCTCTTCAGGCTCGATGCCCCGGCGGGTAAGAGTGATGTCGTTGCTTGCGGTGAACATGGTCGTGACCTCTTTCCACTGCACATCCCCGACCGGCTTTCCGGCGTTTGCGACATTCTCGTCGCGGAGAAGGCAGACGGCGAGGTCCGACTTGCTCTCGTTGCCGGAAATCTTGACCTTGATACCGCCCGTGGCGGCGATCAGACGAGGTGTGACGGTACGGATAGCCGGAGTCAACGGGGTCACCTTGACGGTGACAGGCGATGACTTGTCCTCATTGACATTGAATGAGCATACCTGAATCTCGTGCTCGTCGGTGTCTGCGAATCCCTCGACCTTGAGACTGTCCACATAGCGGGAAATTCTTGCGTTGACTTCCTCGCCGCCACGATTGTAGGTGGCGACAACCCCTTTGATGTTCCTGTCATCAGGAATGCTCACCCAAAGGACGGCGCCGCCGCTTGTCGGCTTGACCCTGATGACCTCAACCGGCTGAGGGGCTTCGAGGCTTTCATCCAACTGGTCAATCCTGCCGTGGTTGTCCTCCGCACAGCCTATGGAAAGCAGCATGGCCGCTACTGATGTTGATGTGAATAATATCCTTTTCTTCATTTGTGATGTTCTCTTTACTGTTACCAACCGATGTTCTGCACAAGGTTGGGATTGACCTCTATGTAACTTGTAGGGATCGGCCAGAAGTAGTCCTTGAGTCCGAACTTCTGCTCGTAGAGGAACTTCTTGACGTAGTAGTCCTCCTCTTTCGCCGAGGTGACATCGAAGCCGTAGATCCCCTTCTGGTACTCGGCCGGAGCCTCCTTCCATCTGCGGATGTCCCAGAACCGCTGGCCCTCGAAGGCAAGCTCGTTGAGACGCTCTCGGTGTATGATGGCGCGCATCCCGACCTTGGTGCCGTAGTAGCCTGGGCTGTTGCTGTAGGTGTCCCAGGCGGTCTTGACGTCAGGGATCCTCGCGCGCTCGCGGACGAGGTTGAGGTACTTGAAAAGATCCTCGCTGTGCGTCCCGTTCGGTCCCTCGGCCTCGTTGATGGCCTCGGCGTAGAGGAGATACAGGTCGGACAGGCGGATCATAGGCCAAGGATACCACGTGGTGCTGGCTCCGGTGAAGTTGTTGTTTGCGGTCCAAGTCGCCTGGATCGGGAAGTGTTTCTTAGGTAGGAATCCGGTCACCGGGCCGGTTTCGCTGTCCCTCTTGGCATGGGTCCCTCCCATACGGCAAGAAACATAGTGAACGTCCTCAGGCTTGAGGTCGTTGTAGTTGCCGAGCTGGCCGAGCCAGTTCCCCCCGTCGAAGCCGAGGGAGGCGTAGTAGCGCGGCTCGCGGTCGAAGTTGAGTTTGACGGTCTTGTGCCCCTTGTGGATATAGTAGGCATGCTGGTCATCTCCGGTTCTCAGATCCATAGGGTTGATGTTGGCCCACTCGGAGTCGTTGGCGATCGGCAGTCCGTGCACGGTGTAGAACTGCTCGGCGATCTTGAGCGGGACGCCTATGAATATGTAGCCCCCGAGCTGGTCGGTGAACCCGTTGAGGATCGGCATGCAGAGCTTATGATACATCCTCATTGTGGCAGGATCAGGCTGGGTGTTGCCCCAGATGAGCTCGCTGTTCCACTTCTGGTTGAAGGCGTTGCGAAGGGTCAAGGTGGTCTTTAGGGAGTCGGTCATGCGGTAGGTGATGTCATCGCCCCTGTAGAGGGAGATGTTCGCCTCGTCGCAGACGGCGATGGCCTCTCGGCATGCCTCCATGGCTGCGGTCCAGCGGGCGAGCTTCTCGTCATCGGTCTTCTCCGGGAACAGTCTTGTGGCCCCGTCTGTGTCAACGAGAGCGGCCTGCTCCGAGTTGCCGTTGAACAGCGGGCTGGCGGCGTAGACAGCCACCTTGGCCTTGAACGAGGCGCAGATGGCCTGGTTGACGCGTCCGTACTCATCGACCGACGGGTTGACGAGCGGCAGGTCAGGCATCGCCCTGTCCAGAAGCTCGAGGATGAAGTCGAAGCAGTCGTCGATGTTGTCGCGGTGCACGCGCACCTCGTCCACGGACGAGTCGATGGGGAGACTCTCGCGGATGATCGGGACAGGTCCCCATTTGCGGACGAGGTTGAAGTGGTAGTAGGCCTTGAGGAACGTCACCTCGGCGATCCACTGCGCCTTCTCCGAATCGTCCATGTCAGGGACCATCTGGATGTTGTCGACGAGAATGTCGCAGCAGCGGATGCCTCTGTACATATCACGCCAGTCATTGGCATAGACGTTGTTCGCGCTCATGTATCCTCTTGCCATATAGGACAAGGTGAAAGGCACGCGGTTGCCTTGGTTGGATGTCACACGTCCGTAGAGATCCCAGTACTCATCGCTGCCCAGAATCGCCGGGTCATTGCCCATCGACCCGTCAAGCGTCATGTAGGAGTAGCAGGTGGCCAGATACTTGATCGCCGACGACCTGAGGTTGAAGGCTGTCTCGATGGACGGTAGTCCGTCGTCCGGGACCACGTTGAGGAATCCGTTGCAGCCGGCCGTTCCGAGCGTAAGGGCAGCGGCGGCAAGCACGGAAGCTATTGATTTATTGATATTCTTGCGCATATTCATAGTCAAGGATTATTTGAAGGTCACGTTCACGCCGATGTTGAATGTCCTCTGGATCGGGTAGTTGAAGCCCTCCCCGGCGAGCTCTGGGTCCCAGAGCTTGAACTTGCTCCAGCACAGGAGGTTGTTGCCCTGGAAGTAGACGCGGAGGTTGTCGACGTGGATCTTGTTGGTGAGTTTCTGCGGGAGGGTGTAGCCGAACTCCATCTGCTTGAGGCGGAGGAACGAGCCGTCCCTCATCCACCAGGTGCTGACCTGGGTGTTGTTCTTGTTCTCGTAGGCGCTGTAGCGCGGGTAGAGGGCGTAGATGTCGCGGTTGTCCTCGCTCCAGTGGCTGTCGGAGTAGGCCTTCAGCAGCTGGCCGTTGTTCACGAACGGTGCGGTGCCGTACCTGTTCTGGGAGGTGTTGTAGGCGCTGGTGGCGTCAATCCAGAAGGACTCCCGTCCCAGACCCTGGAAGAACACGGAGAAGTCGAAGCCCTTGTGGCCGAGCGACACACCGAAACCGTAGATGATCTCAGGGGAGGTCGGGTAGCCGATCGGGACCATGTCGGCGTTGGTGATCACGCCGTCGCCGTTGACGTCGGTGTACTTGATGTCACCACCGCCGTACTGGCTTCCGAAGCCGGCCTGCGACGGGCTGTTGGCTGCGTCCTCGTCGTCGATGAAGAGGCGCTCGGCGATGTATCCCCAGGTCTGCTTGATGGACCTGCCGGCGTGCTGGCGGTAGGACTCAGGGTAGGTCGGCTCCTCGTAGACGTCGTACTTGCCTGTGGAGTAGGTGAAGTTCGCCCTGGCGGAAGCCCAGAGGCCGCTTGCCCAGGCCTGCTTGTAGTCGGCCTGGATGTCGACGCCCTTCGCGCGCGCCTGTCCGATGTTGCCGTAGACGGCGGCCTGGAGACCCATGGTGTTAGGGATGTCGGCGCGCTGCATGAATATGTCCGTGCGGTGCTCGGTGAAGTACTCGGCGATTATGTCGAGCTTCTTGAAGAGACCAAGCTCAAGGGCGTAGTTGGACTTGTAGGACTTTTCCCACGTGATCGCCTCGTTGGCGTAGCGCACCACTCCGATTCCATTGTAACCCACGTTTCTGGTCTCACCGAATGATGCCCCCAGACCGCTGTTGTTCATGCTCATCTCCGAGAGATAATAGAAACGGTTGGAGCTTGAGCCGATGTTGTCGTTGCCGACAAGGCCGTAGGAGTAGCGGAGCTTGAGATTGTTGACAACCTTGGTCGCCGGCTTGAACCACTTCTCGTTGGACACCATCCACGCCAGACCCGCTGAAGGGAAGAATCCCCAGCGGTGCGACTTGTGGAAGCGCTCGGAGCCGTTGTAGCCGAAGTTGTATTCAATGAAATATCTCTTGTCGAAGCCGTAGGTGAAACGTCCGGAGAGTCCGGCGTTGCGCGACGGCAGGGACAGCTGGAGGGACCCGGCGTTGGCGGTCAGGGACTCGCTCGCCGTGAGGACCAGAAGGCCGGTCACATCGTGCCTGCCGAATGAGTTCGCGTAGTTCAGGCGCGTCTCGGAGTACATCGTGTTCTTCACGGTCTTGCCGCTCTCCGAATATGTCAGGTAGTCGGTACCGTTCTCGTTGATTCGGGTGACGTGGTACTCTCCGGTATAGGAGTCGTAGCGGTCAAGTTTGTACCAATACGGGTTGAACTGACGGTTCACGGTGAACTCCGACAATCTTGTGAGGTTGAACAATGTCATGAACGACAGCCCCTTTGTGATGAATTTGAGGTCCTGTTCAAGTTGCACTGCCGCGATCATCTGGGAGCGCTGGTAGTTCTTGTAACCCTTCACGAGGTTGGCGTAAGGGTTGATGTAGGAGCCGTCCTGATAGTTGCCGAACATGATGTGCTGGATGCCGACGTGGTCGTCGTCCACCGGATAGTAGGCCGGGAAGAGGACAGGGTCGGAGTGCATCACCTGACGATAGACGTCGCTGCCTCCGTTCAAAGGTCCCTGATAGTCACGGAAGTTGCCGGTCAGGCGGACCGCCAGCTTCGTGGTCGGGGTCACGTTTATGTCCACGTTGGAGCGGAGGGTGTAGTTCTTGTCGTCGATGTTGTTGTTGAAGC
>ERZ808240.3341-NODE-3341-length-15813-cov-38.071583_pt1 | contig 15813 bp, 6 predicted proteins | sample MGYA00521084_ERZ808240 | MGnify/ENA primary metagenome ERZ808240 (study PRJEB31516, sample SAMN03275571) | gut metagenome | biome: mammalia-associated habitat; material: feces | host: Papio cynocephalus | place: Kenya | collected 2012-08-06 ... | reverse complement strand
TGAACACCGTGATGCAGGCTGCTTCTCAGCAGATGTACCAGGGTGGTCAGCAGGCTGGTCCTCAGGGCGCACAGGGTGCTCAGGGCGGTCAGCAAGCACAGGGTGGCAATGATGGCGCTCAGGATGTTCAGGACGCAGACTTCGAGGAGGTTAAGTAATATCTCCCGATGACGGGGAGCCTCAACAAAGCTCCTCTCTCTTGAAAAGAGAAGTTATTAGATAGGTAATATAAGGTGAATGCCCACAACTGATAAGGAAACGAATCGGTTGTGGGCTTTTTGTGTTTGATTATAATTTTGCACCCAATTGGTGCAAAATTATAAATATCTAAATATCAAGATGTTGGCAAAATTAAGATTTTGCGATATGGAAGTTCAATGTGAGGAGATATTGTTTATCTGCACCTTTTAGGTTGTATGAACATTTTTCAAAATACCTTTTAGTCCTTCTATGACAGAATCTAACTGGCTTCTGTATATCAAGCCTTCCTTATACTCTTTTGGTATAGCTTCATATCCGTATTTCGCTCCAAGAACAGCACATGCCACAGCTGCATTCGTATCAGCATCACCACCTGCTCTAACAACAGCAAGCAATCCTTCTGCAAATGATCGTGCATGCCAATAAGCCCATAGTGCTGCGGCCAAACATCTTAATGTATAGCCTACAGAATCTTCATCTTGCAATTCAAGTGTCCTTATATCTGGCGACAAAGACAAATCAATAAATTCGACAATACGCTCATCATATTTCATTGCAATACCAACCATTTCATGATAAGACAACCCCACATTCTTGTATATCAAGCTGTGTATTAGTCGGGAGATTATAACACATGACCCTACACAACGAGGATCATAATGGGTCAGTCGGCATATATTGGCAGCACATTCCTCTACTGATTTTGGAAAAGTACCAACAATCGAAGTTCGCATCAAGCCTCCATTAGCAGCTCCTTTGCAATGTCCCATTTCCCAAATCTTCTTGGAAACCTCAAAAGGCTTTTCCACATAATCAGCAAGAATCAAAACTTTATAGGTTGTTTCACCAATGCCCATTGGCTCACCCATAGCCCAATCTTTGAAATTCTGAGCAATAGAAGTTAGATTGACACCTTTGTCTTTAACGACAGCATTGGCAATACATAGCATCATATCCGTATCATCTGTCCAATCACCAATCTTCCATCTTTTACGATGACGATCCTGAAAAATATCGCTATAGTGAGTAATACCATTGGGATATTTCCAAGCCATGTCTTCGTCGGTCATGCCTTCTGTGCCAAGTCCGAGTGCATCTCCTATGGCTTGACCATATATAGTACCTTTTAGTTTGTCTATTAGTGTTTCCATCTTTGATTGTGATTATAACGTTTTATGTTTTGCAAGTTCTTTCCTTGCTATTTCTATAGCCTCAAAGCCTTGTTTTTCATCACCCTCCAAGGCATCCAATACTCTATCTGCTAACCACAAGGTGAGTAGTTCTTTTTCGTCAACATGAAAGTATTTTGCCAGTTGAGGCACTTGGCTTCTCTTCGCTCGCCTATCTCCACGTTCTATCTTACTGAACATTGGGGTATCTATTTCCAAGTATGCAGCCACTTGCCGTTGCAGTATTCCTTGTTCGTCTCTGAGAGACTTTATTTTGTTTCCTAATAACATATCTTTTGCATTTTACGATTCTAACTCCGTTATAATATTTTTTCGACGTAACCGGTTCAAATTACGACCTTTTTCAACCTCAAGTAAGTAATATTGGGTCGTAAAAAGGTCGTAATTTACAAATAAGGTCATATTACGACCTTATTATCCACTTTCGCCCTTTGGTTGTTATTAATTTATTTTCATCCATCTCTACAAGCAATTTGCCTACCATGCGCAATTGTTGTTCGTCTGTTTTGTTGGAAGGAAGTACATCCCTCAAGTATTCATAAATACTGTCTCGCTTTGCCCCTTCGTCACCTGCGTTTTGTAAGAATTGCAGTATCATCTGGCGTAATTTCTCTTTATCCAATCCTTTTGTCTTAGTGTAAGAAGGCAGTTGATGAGTATTCTTTGCAATGCTAAGAGAAATGCTGTAATGCGGATCCTCACCTTCTATCAATCCACGTTTGAGCAAGTCTTGCGCAATATCCTCATGAATTGTTCTGCCTTTTTGTACAGCGTCAAGCGAGATGCAATCCCATAGTGAAAGGGTGTCGTTTGTCTTCAACAAATCAGTGTATCGCTTGTTTATTTCATTTCCATAGATGCGGACAACCACTTTCTTCTTTATCTGGTCTATCTCATAATCGGGCATAGGAAAATGTCTGCGCCATTGCTCATTGAACATCTTCTTGATGCCTCGGCTTACGGTATCAATCATGTTGAAATCTACCATAGCCCTGCACAGACATTCATTGCGGAAATGTGTCTGAGGCTCTTCGTTCCTCAAAACATTCTCCAAAGTGCCAGGAATGAATGTGCCAGCATTGGAATAATACAAGTAGCCTGGGTTCTCCACAAAGTTGATGCGCTGCTGAAGAGTGTAGTCCTGATGAGCAATACAGTTGTGGAGTGCCTCACGAATGGTGTAGTCGTCATATTGCTTCATCGTGTCGGGGAAAAGTGTTCCACCTGGCATTTCACGCAATGTCAAGTTTTCTATCTTTGAGAGAATTTCGTCCACCGTTAGTATAAAAGGTACTGTGAAGTGTTCGTAGTCAAGTACTTCCTGATTTTTGTCTCGTCGTGTCCAAGTAACCTGTGCAACAGCAGGACGCAGTTTGAAAGCAGATTCGTATTTGCCCAACAATATGATGGCAGCCCGAGTAATACCTCCGTTTCTTGTCAATCCACACTTGCTCAGGAATGTTTGGACATTCCAAGCATTCACTTCCTCTGCTGGTATGCGACTATGGACTTTCTTAAACATCATCCGAGCTTTGGCAATGGCCACTTCATCCAAATCATCGATTGTCGCATCAGGTACAATTTCTGCAGACCAGTCCTTAGCAGTATAGATTGGCTCTTCAAGGATAACCGACATCCTTTCTTGGGTCAATTCCACCAAAGAATCTTCTATACGCTGCCATGCCTTCTTGTGGGCAAGGACAGGACGGCGAGGCAAATGTTTTGGGATATGGATTATCCAGACTCGCTTATTTGTATCATCAGTTACAAAATCCTCTATGCTTAGACCTTCCGATGACAGATAAGTGCATTGCTCTGTAAGTTTGAACGTTGCCGACTGCGTGTTTGCAGGCTGACCATTAAAAGTAAGCCTCGAAATATCTGTTCCGACAATTTCAAGCGTCTTATCCTTAACTCCAATCACAAGATGTCCTCCCTCCATGTTGGCAATAGCCGACACGTAGGATATGACATCATCCTTCTCGTCCCCACAAAACGAGTTCTTCAAATTCTTAAATTCCTTCCATTCACAGCGAGCATTCTCTTGTGGGTACTCACGGAGGAGGTATTGCTGTAGTTCGAGTTCGAGCATATCACATAATTACTTTTTGATTATTCGTGCATTTTCTCTCTTCTATTAGTGGAAGCATATTTATTCTCCTTTTTCATATAATCTTTCAGGAACACTTTTTAGGGGTTCTTGCAATATGCCATCATACAGAACATACAAGTTTCTATATGTTCTGGTCATTGCTACGTAAAGTGCTTTCTTTTCGTCTGTGTTTCGTGCACCTTTGAAAAATGGTATAATTACAGTTTCAAACTGAAGACCTTTGGCACTATGATAGGTCATAAGTTTTGGACGTTCGGTTTTGAAGTTCAGTGTATCCTTATTTCTAGAGTCATTATAGCCTGCATTGTATTTAAATTCGCATGCAAATTTAGAAGCAGTAAATGAATTCATTATTTCAAGAACCATTTCATTATCAGAAACTAAGATTCCAACGTTTCGATACTTATTATTGTTTATTATAGAAATAATCTTGTTAATTTGTTCTTGTTTTGACTCACAACTCATGATTACAGGTAATGCATTTTCCTTACTTAGATAAAGGCTTTCAGAGAAATCTCTAACTTTATCGTTTTTTTCATTCAAGTCAAGATAATCCTGTGTAATCTTAGCAACAGGTTTAGGAAGACGATAATTATTGTAGAGACGTGACACAGCTACTCCTGTCATCTGAGATATTTGATCTATTGTCATTGTCTTCTTTCCAAATGCATTATATATAGATTGAGCAGTATCTCCGAAAAAATAGAAGCATTTTTTTGCAGCATTTATAAACTGTAAAATTTCTTCTTTATCGAAATCCTGTATCTCATCAACAATTATATAATCTGCTGATGGCATACCTTGGTCAACCCATTGCCAATGGTAAAAGAACTTTTTGTCAAGTGTATTTGCTTTTCCTTGACTCATATATCTATTTAATGATTTGGTGTAGGCAATCAATATTACATCACCTCCGGCCTCTAGAATCTGTTGGGCTTTGTACATAGCAATAACAGATTTTCCACTTCCTGCACACCCTGCAACAATCATTGATTTGCCAATATTTTCTCCAATAAGATCTAGTTGATCATCGTCCATAGATTCTGTATCAACATTGAATGCTTTTAATATTTTTTGCTTCATGCCAAATCGCTTCTTAGGCTTATAAGTCTGTTCTATTACAATGTTATTGGGTTGATTGACAATGTCACCAACTTCATTTTCAACAGTTTTAATGTCCTTTATTAACTGAGTCGCATCTTTATCAATCGCAGATAATTGTTCTGCTGAAGAGTCTTCATGGTTATTAGCTTCTTCCAATTGTTCTGCTCTAATCTGAAGTAACTCGGCCTGCTGTTGTTGGATAATTATATCCTTTTCTTCAGCCATTTTCTGCATTTTAGCCATCATAGTCTGAAGTAAATTTACAGCTTCATGTATTGTCTCTTTGTTCTTGGCGTTATCCTCTTTTTCTTTTGCAAGAAGGACATTAGGGGAGAAATCATCTCCGTTATGAGTAAAGTCTTCATGGAAAAGATCTCCCGGCATTACGTTTGTATCGCTATATTTTGTGATTATATAACGCTCGTCTAGTCCTTTGTTTCGGATAAAATCAAATATATCACCATCTGTCAAAATGATGGATTTATTCGAACGTGTCTTTGCTTTTATCGTATCCAACTCTTCGCAGATATGCTCTATGTCAGATACGTTAACCCACGCATTAGCTCCCCATTGAAATTCTTCATCCAATTTTAAGGATGAGATCGAGGAAAACACAACTAGTGCTTGTATATTATTACAAGCATCTTCATTCTTGATATATCTTGATAACCCATCTCGTAAAGCTCGACGGTTGATCTTAAGTTGTTCAAATACAGTTTTGGTGGAACCATCTTTCTTTTTGGCTCCTCCATTTATTCTTTCACTGCCATGAAACCAATCACCATTAGCCTGAGCTTTAATCTCACCAGCATAATTTTTAAATTCAACTAATACAATGGCATCTTCTTTAATAATCAGTCCATCTATATCAACACCGTTAATATTCAGTTTGCCACTTAAATATAGTACGACTTCGTTTCTTCCCTGATAATGCTTTTGCATGATAGGTAGAGTCGCGCGAAATTGACTAATTTCACCTGCATTGTCTGCTTTATTAAATTCGTATGTTATTAAACTCATATTTACTTTGATATATTATTTGCCGTAGCCTGCAATATTTACAATAAAAATATAACCTTGTTTCCGAGCGTCATCGCACCATTTGGACGCATACAATTCTGGCTGCCTATAGTAAAACGTTCCCGAATTACTTTGATATTCAGACACTCGTCGTTCATCTGAATTTACAGTATCTTGATATGTCCAATAGAAAACGTCGCTAACAAAAAATCCAGTCAACAGTTCTATATCGTCGGTTTCCATACGGTGAGCAATACTGCTTCTTCTGGATAGTTGACCTACTATGTTTCCATTATGAACAATATTATATGTGGTGAATTGCTGACCATTTCTAGTTATATCTCTGTGACGTCTAATTTCTACAGGGTCATTTTTGCGCACATTATATGCTATAGCTTTGTTACCATTAAAATTATATCCAGCATTAAACCCAAGGTTATAATTATCGAGTCCTACCTTTCTTTCTCTTATTCCCCATTGGTCTTCAAGGCTGGTAAAGCGTCGCATGTTTTCAACAGCTCTTTCTCTATTTCCTTTGTATACGAATAGGTATTTTTTAGCACGAGTATATGCGACATATAGCAGTCTTTGCTCTTCCTCTATTTGTTCTATGTCATTATGGGAGAGTGGGGTAGACTCATCAATATCTTCAGTAGGATTAAAAGGAAGCGATGTTACTGATGGTGTTATGATGACAGCATCAAACTCCAAACCTTTCACTTTATGCATAGTGGTGAGTACTACATTAAGTTGTTGGTCTAATAATATACGTCTGTTTTGGAAGCGCTTGTCATCATATAACTTATATAACTGTGGATTGTCTTCTTTCAATGTTTCTCTAATTCCATCAGCCATATCTCCGTAAGTATGTGATTCCTCATCAGTCGATGCGAAATCAAGATAATCAAGTATTAGTACAAATGCAAAATCCATATAAAAAGAATCCCAGTTTGGAAATTTGTTTATCCATGAAGATATTGTTTTCTTCAATGCAAATTCTGTCTGGTTACCCTCTAATTTTAATCTCTTGTTGCGGTTGCTGTCCAATAATTTTAGAACAGCATATATTTCTCGCATTCTATATAACTCACATACAGAAGTACCTTGTATTCTAATTCTAATACCTGGTAGATTAAGGGCTTTAATGAGAGAGTAACCGTGATAGACTTCATTATTCGTTCTAAAGAATACGGCCAAATCTGTAACACCTTGTTCTTTTAACCATTGAACATATCCACCAAAATCGTCTGACCACTCTCTGCTGTCCTGGTAAATATACACATACTCTGATTGTGGCTCATTTTCTTTATTCTTCTTGCATGGAACTGGTACATGAGAAGTTTCTGGGAGATAGAGACTTGCTTCTTTAAGAATCTTAGGATATGAACGATAATTAGTGCTCATTGTCATTTTTTTGGGACTTAAAGTCTTATAAAGCTGGTCATAATAAAAATTCGGATCCATAGATTCTTCTTTCTCAAATCCATATATACTTTGATCTTTATCACCAATTGTAAAGAATGTAAGGTCACTATAGATACTCTTCAGACCAAACATCGCATTAAGTCTTGTTTGAGTAATATCCTGGAACTCGTCAATAAAAATATATTGAAGATCTGGCATTGCTGCTCGAACGTCATTTGGTTTGTCTTTTATCGTTTTAAGTAGTACTCTTTCCCACTCATTCATTTCATATCCAGAGAGCGCAGAATCTCCGCACACACGTTTTGCAAGACTGTGGAAAGTATATACATGTAATTGACTTGCTGAACGACTCAATCCTAGGGATGCAAATAGTTTAGCCAAACGACTTTTTAGCTCAACAACTACAGCCCTATTATAAGCCAACACTAAGATACTCTTAGGGTTTACATGTTGGTGGTATATTAGTTTTGCACATTTTAATGTTAGGACATGGGTTTTTCCTGATCCAGGACCTGCTTCAACGTTAACATTTTCATTTGAATTCTCATTGTAGATGGCCCATTGTTCTGGATTGTCTTGTAACTGTTCTTCCGCTTTCTTTATCGCTGTGGCACGAAGGGCATCCCAAACAGGATCAGACTCTTCATAGTAGTTACTTAATAAAGTTCTAAAGTCTTCAGAATTTTTTAATGAAAAATAAGATCCGATCAATTCCTGGAATTCCTGTTTTGAGTGAATCTTCGTAGTAAGAACGTCCATAACGCATAAACGAAGATTTTTGATTTCTATAGCTTCATCAAATGCCACTTTGTCTTGATAATCTTTTGAGTCAGATTCAACGTTCTCAAAAATCACTTCTTCAGAATTGTCAGTTGTATATATCTCAATGCCAGTAGGAAGTAATGCATCCGTGGAGATGTATGCCATTCCTTTTAGATATCGTAAAAGACTCTCAAAATATACAAATCCCTTATTTTCAAATTCCAACTCAACAATAGCATCAGACCAGCGGATTATTGTGCTTGGACATTTATTGATATATTCCAAGGTTTTCAAGCAGTCTGCCTGAAAATCACGTAAAAATTCTTTCCATGTGTCTTTCTCTACTATTACAGATTGAAGAACACATTTTTTATTTGTATCTATGTATGATTGTACTTTAACATCAGGAATAATTTCCAATAATGCAATGACTTGTCTCAGACGTTTCTTGTACAAATCGTTATGGTATGATTGAGCAATAGATAAGCCTTTGTTCTTTTGTTTATCATTCTCATTATACCAAGTCATGTATTTTTCTGTAGACAGATTGCCGCTTTCATCAGTCTTAGTAACATTCTTGACAATTTCTTCTAAGGTATCTGAATTTTTAATGAAGCGACGAATATCGGAAAGAGTATAATTCTTCTCGAGTTTTAATCCATTATTCTGCAAGAGTAATCTTGTAGCATTCAATATTACATGAAATGCTACTTCATGTGAATTCCGGTCCAACATGTATGAAACTTCACTCAGTCTAGTGAATGCAATGTGGCAACGAATTTCTTGTTCTATTCGAATAATTTTATGTTTATCGCACCCAATCAAACAATCAAGCAGTTTTGCCGAAGGCATAGACAGATTTGCTGCAAGCCTCTGAATGGAGACCTGAATATTTGAATTTTTCTGTTCCTTTTGAATTAATCTCAACTCAGCCAAAATTGCTGAAGCATGAATTGCGCTCCGTGATGCAGAAAGTCTTTTTATTCTTTCTTCTAACGTCTCTTCATTTGAATCAGCTGAGTTATTATCAAGAATTGTAATATTAATATGTGCAGGACTCAAATATCCCATCTTGATTCTTTTCATTCGCTCAAGCCAATACATGCCATTTTTGAAGTCTGTAAAATCATGATCGAACTGTCCATTAGCCCATAATGTATTTGGAACTACTACAGGATATTCTTTGGTTTTATCTATTGACTGTATTTTTGTAATGTACGAGTTAATGGCTACTCTTATCTCCTCAAGATTCTTCCAACTTAAAGTGCTTTGGAGAAGCTGCTCTTTAGCTTTCTTTATATCCTCTTTTGAGCACAGACATAAAGTCGGTATAGGATTTGATTCACTAAATCCCGCATCTATATACATTTTTTTGTTTCGTCCGGCTCTACCAACTTCTTGAAGATAATCTTCCATTACACTTGGTGGCATCAAATGGACAATATAGTGAATGTTAGGTATATCCATACCCATACCAAATGCCTTTGTTGCACAAAGTATATATAATGGATCATTGTCATCTTTAAATCTATTATACATTTCCTCTCTATCATCTCCATCCATACCCGCATGGAAATAGCCTATTGCTTGTGTTGACAATTCTTTGCTCAGGATTCCAGCCTTGTACAATTCATCCGCAAGGAGCAAGGACATTTCTTCACATTGATTTCTTGTTTTACAGAAAACAAGCATTCGGCTCTTTTTAGCTTGAATGTTATGTTGTTTGATATAGTCAACGATTTCCTTCAAACGATGAGGAATATCATGAAACACCTCTTTGAAGTCCATCTTGATGTGACTCCTGATAGGATTGTAAATCTTCTTGTCATTTTCTTGCCCCAATCGCTTTACATGAATTACTTCATTTATTTGATCGTATATCATGTCGGTTACTGTTGCTGAGAACATTGATATACACATATCATCGCCATAAGCGTCCTTGAATTCCTTACATTTTTTAATAACATTTAGATACTCAGGACGGAACTCCATTCCCCATTGTGAAATACAATGAGCTTCATCAAACACCATGTACTCAAGTCCATGATCATTTGCCATTCTTGTAGATAAAGCATTTAAAAATGCTCTTGAACGGAAACGTTCAGGAGTGACATAAAGAATCGCAATTTCACCACCATTAATTTTTCTATATATACTCTTTACTTCTTGGTATGATTTGTCTCCGTTTAAGTAATCAACATTGGAAATAAAACCTTTTTCTCCAAGTTCTTTTACCTGATCTTGCATCAAAGCCTTCAATGGAGTTACTACAATTGACAGCTTATTTGTATATGCAGAATTGTAGAGAGCAGGTCCCTGAAATAAAACAGATTTACCTCCACCTGTAGGAAGTGAAACGAGATAATTGTTCTGTCTGCTTAATATCTGGGGAAGTATTTCTTTTTGAATATCTGTCCATTCTGGATTTGGAACTTTTTCGGTTTTTATAAGTGTCGCAAGAATGACATCCATCGCTCTTTCTATATCAGAATCATTCTCATAAATAGATGAACTATCCGAAAAGAATTCCTTGCTATCGTTTAGTAAAAGATTAAAATCTTCCTCTTTATTCCACAATTGTTTTACCCCATAAGAAGATACACCCCATACAGATGAAAGAGAGTGATATTCCTCTATGAAAGAGTCAAGTACAAACATCGTTGATTCAATGCTGTTAGCTTTTATAAAACGATAATAATATTCATATACTGGCCAAATGGACAACAAAATAGACTGATAAGTATCTTTTGTAGAACCAATTGCATCTGATGTTCCTTTTTCTTCTATACCATCATATAAGAATGATTTATTAAGCTCATTTGTAAAACCATTCCACATCATCATGTGCTTCTCAACAGCCATATTATCCCACACATAACAATATGGTGTGTCTTTTCGCCAATCTACGATATCAAAGAAATGACTTTTGCTTGTTACAAGCATTCCATTATCATGATGTTCTATCAGTTCAAGTTTCCTGACCAAAGAACCGTTTTCAGGAATATAGAAACCTAATGATCTTGCATAAGACACGACATTTTCTATTTCAAGAGAATCATCTAATAAAAAAATTATAGGTCGATGATCTTTATTGGAATGAACTTCTTTAAGTAAAGCCATTTGATAAGTCCAATAGGTTGCTCTATACCTTGATGTCGCACTGACGCGCTTTTGTAAAGCATCAAATCCTTTGCCATGTCCACTATACACCAAATGTATTGAATTGTTATTTCCGTTGTCTGTTACCCATGGAATTGTTTCTATGGTCAACCCTTCTGAGTCATTGTTCAGTGATTCTAAGATAGAGAAGAAATCATAATTGTAGCTAACAACATACTTACCTTCTCTAGTTCTCTCAATCCATACGTTAGCTGCTTCCGATGGAACATCATCGAAAATATTTAGTTTTCGTTCTTCTTGATTTACAGCTATGTAACTGGATGCACCTAATCGCATAGGGATACTACTATCATTCTGCCAAAAATCAGATGGGGAATAATGAGTTGGCAATGAATATTGATTTACTCGATTTTCAATTTCACAACCAACAAACCAAATATGTTCATAATCTTTCAGGTTTCTATTTTCCCTTAGGAACTCCATGTCTGCACAATCTACATTTCCCGAGCTTTCAATAACGTACTCTTCAAGTAGATTATCAGATAAATAATTGAGTCTAAGATATTGAGCAAGATTAGCAACAACAGGAGTTTTTGACATTGTAACAAATCTATTCAAAATTGCATTAAGGAAAGGATCTTCAAGAGGCTTTCCATTAAGCATATTTTTACTAATAGACATGTAATCAATGCCTTCCAGCTTCTGAACGAAATTCAAATCCACATATTCTGCAATTCTTGACCATAGACGCTTAGGAGCAATAATTAATCTCTTTGAATCAATTTCATTTATTGCTTTAATACGAGATACGACTTGCTCGTCTGTATCAGCAAGAACCTGATAAAAGTTATCTTCTCCAGAATCCTTGCTAAAAAAATCAGAAAATTCCGGTTGTCTCAAAGCATCTAAAATATTATTAATTTTGCTAGGAAGTAAGTCTTTAAGTTCGCCACACAAAGGTTCGTTCTTTGAGAGTCTATAAAGCTGATTCCAGAATAATCGATCTACCAGTTCTGTGTCTTCTTGGGCTGTATGTCCGGTGTGGAGTGCATATGAATATCTGCAAGGATTTAATAGAATCTCTATTTCTAAAGTGTCCCAAACAAATGCATTTGACTCAAAGCCTTTCTTGCTTAATACACTGCCCAAATCCCACGCTTTGATTCTGTGTCCAACAATAATCTCGGTACGATTTAATGCACGTAAAAGTGTACCAAGCTGCTCTTCACCTTGGTACACTTTTGTATTTTCATCTTTTCTAAAAGCAAATTCCTTAATAGAATCCCCATCTGATTCTAAATCGAAAGACACATATGGAATTTGTGATTTCATTTTCTTCCATAGCTCACCAATAAACAAATCAAAAAGTTTAGTTGAAGAAAAATACTGAACAACTATGCCTTTTGCATAAGTTTCAGGACATAGATGAAGAATCTTATACTGATCATCTTCAGATAACTCAATTATAGAATCTCTAAATTTCTTTCCATTTATTGAAGTAAGGGTGTCAGCAATAGCTTCTTTATCTTCATCGTCAACAAAAGACTTCTGACAACTTAGCAGAAATTGACTTACAAATGAAGGTTCTTGCTTATTTAACCACAGAGGTATAGAATCAAAATCTTCTATTTCATTTAAATATTCAGGATTAGCAGTTAATGCAAATAATTCAACATACATTTCATCCTTCACAGTGTTAGCGATGGAAATAATATCTGTTGGTTGGTTGTTGTTATTAATACACAAATTGAAAAATGAACGAACCTCTGGCTCTTTGTCTGTTATCAAGCTATTCAAATGTTCTCCTATTTGTGGATATAGATGTCGTACATCTATTCCATTTAGAATGTAATTACTAATGATGTCGAAATCATTCTGTATAAATTTTTCAGCCAACAGATTTAGAACTTCTAAATGATGTTGTGGATCATCTAATAATTTATAGACCAGTTTCTTTGATGTCTCATAGTCAAGTTCATCTATTAAATTTGCTTGTTCTATAAACGCCTTATCTTTATCAGAAAAATAATGAATCAAGAAAGAGAATGCTTCGGAATCAGACTTCTCCTTGAGATATTTGTATGTCTCGTTCCATGCCTTACCAGCTTCATTGTAGATAGAATAATTCTGAGTAATAAGAAAAATTACATAAAGCAGATTCATCGAAAGTGTTGTTGGATTTGCCAACAAAGCATTTAATATAGAAGTATGTGCGGAAAGCCAATGTCTAACATCTGTTAAGTGCTCCTTTGATGATTCTTCAAGAGTTTCTATTGTCTCTGTTAGATATAATGAAAAGTCGAAATCATCAGGAAGAGCCTGTAAGATACTTATATCTTTCTTAGTGAAAATACTTTTTTCTACGGCGGTTCCTAAAGATTTTATAGCAGAGCTATAAGAGTCGTTATCGGATGTGTATGACCTTAACTCTGGCAACAATGCAATTAGCTGCTTAAGTAAATTGTTATCTTTTAGAAATTCTTCAATTACTTGAGAATATCCTCCATTATAATAATCGGATAAATACTCTGCAAAAGTATCTAAAACTATTTGTTTCCCTTCTGCCTTTCTTAAAATTTTGCCTATTACATGACAAATCACGTCATAATCATGATATGAACCTTTGGAGTCTTTTCCTTCTATTTTAGCGAAGTTGCCTCTATAAGGAAGAGCTAATAAAAGTCCATTTTTGTCATATGTCAACCTATCACCATTCAAAGCTTCACGTCTTCCCTTAAAAGTTGCTGGATTCATAATAATCCAGTCATCTTCCTCAGGAGAAAGGGCTGGGTTCCAATTCCTCTCATTGAGATTGAGAGAATATAATGCACCAGAAGTGTCTTCGTTGTTTATACCAAGAGCATTAGTTAGAACTCTTCCGAAATTATTAACACGATTATCATAGAATTGAACAACAGCAATATTTTTATCAAGTTTATTCTTTTTTTCCTTCTTCGGCTGTTTTGGCTCTTGAATATTTTTTTGCACAAGTTGACTTGTAATGTCAATTTCTACTAGATGATTACTGATGTCTATATTTGTAATTTTACCAGTAACAGAGTTTTCAATTGGATAAGTGTAACCGTTCGGAATAAAAGCTTCTACAATGGCACCATTCTGAATTTCGATATATGCACGGCTTTTAGATATTTTTTTAACAATACCTTGGATTTCATCTCCAATTGCGAACTGATCAATTTGCAATAGTAAAGGATCATCCAATAATTGTTTCCTACCAATTCTTAGCTTTTTCTTTTCTTCTTCATACCCAATAATGATGACCTCGATTTCCATGCCTTCATACAGGAAATTATTTATGTCATCGATAAAGCCCCATGTAATATCTTTAGGATATAAGAAAGCGGAAAGATTCCCAATAGCTACATATGCACCATGTGGCATAACTCGTTGAACTTTTCCTGTGAATCGCTCGTTTTGATGTGTATTTCCAAATTCTCTTAACTGTGCAATAGTTTCTTCGGAAAGAAATGTTTTTTGCTTATCCTGTTCTTTTTTGTTTCTTTCGTTTAATTTGTGAGCAGAACTAATGCTTTGATTTAATGAATTTAAATCAATTTTTCCGAGAATATTAATTGTTGGACTTACACTAAGTTGATGTTCACTCTTTAATGTGAAAATCTTCGGGGAAGGTTCGTTTGAACCAATATTACTTTCAGATTTTATCTGTTTATATTTATTTTGATGAACGAAGATAGGATCAATTTGCTTGAGTTGTGAATCATCTAATACATATTCAGGATTCTCAGGTAGTGTTACACCTTTTTCCTTCGCATTTTGAATTACATCATAAATCGTTAGACCTTTGATGTTTGCATATTCTTGTATCGTAAATCTCTGTGCCATATCAGAGTTATTAAAAATTGTACTTATTAATTAACCATTGACATATTGCAATCCATTTTTATTAGGTCGCAGATAGAAAAATCCCGACAACCATTATTTTTTATAAAAGGAATCACAATATCTTTATTTGAGAGACAGGAAGTTTTTGTTTTATCTGTCATACATATAGTAACGACTTAATATTCATTATACATTTTCATCGCCTCTTTCGGAATGTATGCCGTAGCCACCAAACACCCTTCAAAAAGTTCCACCAAAACCCTCTGCTGTCCAGCAATTCTTGCCACTCTACCGCGTATATTTTTAAACTCACCCTCTGTAATCACGACTTCATCCCCTAACTTATATTTGATGTTCTCCGAAGTAATAGGGATGATATGAGGATTGTGTATGGAGGTTAAGCGGATGAAATTATCCATAGCAGCATCTGGAATGATAAGAGGAGGATTCTTACTTGGCGCATTTTCACAATGAGAAGTGTGGTCGTAGTAGTAACTCAGCAAAGCTCTATTTTCAAGAGGCTTGATGCTCTTGTCTTGCGAAAGTGAATCGACTTGTTCTGCAGAAGCATGAACAAATACAAAGGAAGGAATTAGAGGCTTTGTTATAATTCGTCTCTTCCCTTGTTTCCAAATCTCTTTGTAGCGTAAAGGAACATAACATTCAAATCCTTTAGCTTCGATGAATGCTTTTGCCTTGATAATACGTCCATACGAAACGCGCAGAACGAACCATTGCTTGTTTTGTGAAGGCACATTCTCTACCGACACCCCACCTTTGTATTCTTGGATGGAGGGCGTACAAGAGGTAAGTCTTGCACTTGGACACGATGAACCTGTGTCGGTAGGTTGCCCATTATACAATGAAGCATCAGCCGTTAAAGGCTGTTTGGTATTATCTTCCAATGTTATATTCAGAGGTTAGATTAAACCGATAGACTTTTCTTTGTAAGAATTGTCAACACTGCTGTCCCGTTTAGAAATCGTCGGGCTTAAAAAGACTAGGATACCATAA
>ERZ808240.3340-NODE-3340-length-15818-cov-14.688892_pt1 | contig 15818 bp, 12 predicted proteins | sample MGYA00521084_ERZ808240 | MGnify/ENA primary metagenome ERZ808240 (study PRJEB31516, sample SAMN03275571) | gut metagenome | biome: mammalia-associated habitat; material: feces | host: Papio cynocephalus | place: Kenya | collected 2012-08-06 ... | reverse complement strand
CATATAGCAATTATATCAAAAATTTATTGCGAAGAAAATTCACTCTTTTTTACTGTATTTTACAATAATATTAGACTTTTTTTAAGAAATTTGGTACAATGTTAACTGGGAGGAATTCTTATGGAGATTATAGAATTGAATGAGTTACAATTTAAAAACTATTCTAATATTCATAGTAAAAAGAATTATAAGCAAAGTATTGAATATGCTAATCTTGAAGAAAAGAATGGATATAACAAACTATTTTTAGGTCTTGTTGATGATAATCAGAATGTGGTAGCCGCTACTTTGCTATTAGAGAAGAAGTTATCTGGCAAATATAAGTATGGTTATTGTCCTAATGGTTTTTTAATTGATTTCTTTAATACTTCTTTAGTTAATATTTTTACTGTTGAATTAAAGAAATATTTAAAGCAATATAATTTTATTTACATCAGATTAAATCCTAAAATCGAATATCAGATTTTTTCTAGTAGTTTTATATTGGTTGAAAATAATTCTAATGTTATTAATGAACTTAAAAAGTTAGGCTATCAGTTTATTAACAATACTTCTAAATATCATATTGTACTAAATTCTTCTGATATTAATAAGACTTATAGTAATTTTAAACGTAGTCTTAGAAGAAATATTAAGAGTTCCTTAGAGCAAGGTATAACTATACATAGATGTAATTACGAGGATAAAGATATTTTCTTGAATTTTGTTAAAGATAAAACTTATTTTCAAAACGTTATTGATTTATTTCAATCTTCTCAAAATGAAGTTGAGATTTATTATGCAAAAATGAATCCAGAAATTTACGTGAATAATTATCGCTATTTATTAAAGATGGAAACTAATAATAATGATGTTATTAATAGAAAACTACAAAGTAGAAATGTTAAAAAGACTAATAAATTATTAAATAAAAAGATGATTTCTGATAAATTAATCATTAAGTATAATAATGAAATTATAAGAGGAACTGATATTTATTCAAAATATCCTCAAGGAGTAATAATTTCTTCTTGTTTAATTATTAATAACAAAAAAGAAATAGATTTTATTGGTGAGGGCTTTAATGAAGAGTTTAAAAATTATAAATCTATGCCTATATTAAAATGGGAAATAATGAAAAAATATATTAATCTTGGGTATTCTAAATTTGATTTAGGTGAGATTGAAAAATCTATTAGTAATAATTATTCTACTAACCAAGGATTTAATGGTAATATTGTTGAATGCTCTAACGATTTTGACTTAGTTATTAATGAAATGTTATATAAACTAAATAATTCTATAAATGCTATTACTAAAGGTGGTAAAAAATAAATACTAGCAAATTTGATTACTTGCTAGTATTTTTATTTATCATAAGTTGATGATTGTCTTGCTCCGGCATGGATATATCCAGAATACTTTACTTCTGATATAGTACTTTCTGTTATTGTGTTTGTTGCATCTTTTTCTAACCATAAATATACTGTATAGGTAGTAGATGATGATTCTAATCTACCTACTTCAACTGCTGTGTCACCATTTGCATTAGTAACATATCCTGTATAAGTTTCTGAGACGGTAGTACTTGAACCTATCCTTTTTTCTATTGTATATCTTAATACTCCATGAGTTAATGTTGTTGTTTGAGTTCCACTTGTTATTGTTTCTGTTATGCCACTTGTTAATCCGTTTCCTGCAGAACTTGTATAGATGTAGATAGTACCTACACTGTTACCACAGTCTTTAGATGAATTATTTTGATAAAATGTTACTTTTGTAGTTGCTTCGGTTTCTGTATAGTCGTCTACTTGTTTTAATTCTTTTACTGATATATCGCTTGTTTTTGAATAATTAATATTTACGCATTCATGGCCTCCAGTTATAGTATTTGAATTTGTCTGATTTGTTGTATACATTGCATAAGTTAATCCTGCCATTACTGCTATAAATCCTAAAATTCCTAATAATGTTCCTAATATTTTTCTTTTATCTTCCATATTATCAGCTCCATACTCTTAAATTTTATCATATATTATATGAATTTGCAATATTTTGTGTTTTTTTTACAATTTGGGGTTGACAAAACGACTGTTTTCGATTAGTATATTAATCACCAATTCAAATTTTAGACGAATTGGTGCTAGTATCACACTAGCCAACCCCTTTTTATTCTTTTTGGGAGACTGTCCTCAGGGGGTCAGTCTCTTTGTTTTTATCTATTAACAAAATTTATATAAAAAGCACGTAGCTAAATGCTATGTGCTATTTTATTTTTTCTTTTAATTCATATAAAATATTTAATGCTTGAATTGGAGTTATTTCTAGTACATTTATACTTTTAATCTTTTCTTCTATTTCATTTGCACTACTCACAAATTCTAAAGGTAATGTAGTTTGAACTATCATTTCTTTAGGTTTATCTTTTTCTTCATATACTTCTAAGATTTCTGTTGCTCTATTTATTACTTCCATTGGTAATCCTGCTAATTTAGCAACATTTATACCATAACTTTTATCTACGCTTCCATCACATACTTTGTGTAGAAATATTACATTTCCATCTTCTTCTTTTGCTGATACATGTTTATTTTTTAAGTGTTTTAAAGTTCTTTCTAATTCAGTTAATTCATGATAATGGGTAGAAAATAACGTTTTAGCACCTATTCTATCATGAATATACTCTAAGATTGCTTGAGCTAAACTCATGCCATCAAAAGTTGCAGTTCCTCTTCCTAGTTCATCAAATAATATTAAACTATTTTCTGTTGCATTATCTATAGCATTTGTTGCTTCCATCATTTCTACCATGAATGTTGACTCTCCACTTACTAAATCATCACTTGCTCCAATTCTTGTGAATATCTTATCGAATACAGGTAATTTTGCTTCTGTAGCAGGAACAAAGCAACCTATTTGGGCCATTATTATTGTTATGCCTAATTGTCTCATATATGTACTTTTACCAGCCATATTTGGTCCTGTAATTAATAGAACATTTGTATTTTCATCCATTATAATATCATTTGGAACATATTCGTCTTTTATTACTCTTTCTACTACTGGATGTCTTGATTCAATTATTTTTAGATTTCTTGTTTCTGTTATTACTGGTCTTACATAATTATATTTTTCACTTACAAGAGCAAAACTTTGCAATACATCTATTTCACTGATTATTTTAGAAACTTTTTGTAGTCTTGTTATATATTCTTTAGCCTTATTTCTAATATCAATAAATAAATCGTATTCCAAGTTGATAATTTTCTCTTCTGCTCCTAGGACTAAATCTTCTTTTTCTTTTAGCAATGGAGTTATAAACCTTTCACAGTTTGCTAAAGTTTGTTTTCTTATATATCCCATTTCATCTGTTACTAAGCTTAAATTTCCTTTTGAGACTTCAATATAATAACCAAATACTTTATTAAATCCTACTTTTAAATTCTTTATTCCTGTTCTTTCTCTTTCTTCCATTTCAAATTTACTTATAAAGTCTTTACCACCACTTCTTAATTCTTTTAACTCATCTAATTCTTTAGAATATCCTTCTTTTATTAAATATCCCTCTTTTAAAGTTACTGGTGGATTTTCATAAATTGAGGCATCTAATATTTGGTATAATTCTTCTATTGTATCTATTTCCTTATAGAAACCTATTTGATTTAACATATTTTTCATTATTGGTAAAACTTTTAATGAATTTTTTAATTGTAATAAATCTCTGGCATTGGCATTACCAAGTGCTATTCTTCCACTTAATCTTTCTAAATCATATATTTCATATAAGTTTCTTCGCAAATCTTCACATAATATAAATTCTTCTCTTAATTTATCTACAACATCGTATCTTTTTACTATTTCTTTTTTGTTTTTTAATGGCTCTTCTATCCACGCTTTTAGTTTTCTACTACCCATTGCTGTTTTAGTGTTATCTAATAACCATAATAAGGAATAATTTTTTTCTTTTAACCTTAGACTTTCTGTTAATTCTAAATTTCTTTTAGTATGGATATCCATTTTTAGAAAATTATCATTTTCATTTATTATTACATTTTGTAAATGAGATAAATTTCTTTTTTGATTTACTACTAAGTAATATAATAGATGCTTTATTCCTGTTATATACCTTAAATCATTAATATTTTTATAACAAAATTTATAATCATCGTTATCCAAAATGTTATCTGTTTTAGTTATTGTTATTTTATACTGAGAATTTAATAAATTAGTTATATTTTCATCTATTATTGTATTTACTATTACTTCTTTAATATCATGTGATAATACTTCATTTATTATTTTAGTTTTATCATGCACTAAGATACTAGAATATAATTCTCCTGTTGTTATATCTGCATAAGTTAGGCAATAGCAATATTCATAATCATAAATACTTCCTATATAGTTATTTTCTTTTTCATCTAGACTTCCTGAATTTATTATTGTACCAGATGATATTACTTCTGTTACATCTCTTTTTACAATTCCTTTAGCATCTTTTGGATCTTCTAATTGTTCGCAGATGGCTACTTTATATCCTTTTTTTACAAGTCTGTCTATATACACGTCTACAGCATGGTGTGGCACTCCACACATTGGAACTTTTTCATCTAATCCAGCATTTCTACCAGTTAATGTTAGTTCTAGTTCATGTGCTATTAATTCTGCATCTTCAAAAAACATTTCATAAAAATCACCTAATCTATAAAACAATAATACATCTTGATATTTTTCTTTTAGTTCTGCATAATGCTTCATCATAGGAGCTAATTTTGTTTTGTCTACTTCACTTAATTTCATTTTACTCACCTTTACTACTTGATAAGTATAGCATAAATTATAGTGTTTTTTCAAGTATATAAATTATTAGTTAATATAGTTTTATAAAAAAAGAAAGACATATTTTAGTCTTTCTTAAAATTTTAATTATCATTTGATTTTCCAAATATTCTAAGTAATTTTATGAAGATATTTATAAAGTCTAGATATAGATTGAATGCTCCAATTACTGCCATATTTTCTTCTGATGAATTATAATAATTTAGCATACTAATTCTTTGCATATCATATGCTGTATATCCTAAAAATATTACTATTCCTATAGTACAACCTATCATATCTAATGCTTCATTTAAAACAAATATGTTTATTATTGCTAATACTAAGACAGCTAATAGCCCCATTAGTAAATAGATACCATATCTCGTTAAATCTATTTTTGTAGTTTTACCAATAAAAGCAAATATTCCAAACATTACTGATGTCATTAGGAATATCCATATAAGTGATGACATTTGATAGTATACAAATAATGATGAAAATGTTAATCCTGTTAGTCCTGCATATAGAAAATATAATATTTTTGCAGTTGTTGGCGACATTCTCTGTATTCTTACTGGTAATATTATTGCTATTACAACTTCTATTATTGCTAATATCCATGGCATACTACCTACACAAAAGAAATATGTTGCTTCTATATTTGTACTAATAATATATCCTGTTAAAAAGGTAATTAATAACCCTAAAAATAAATTCATAAATACTTTACTTAAATAATCGTTCTTCATTTTTCCTCCTTTTTGAAACAATAGAAGCAAAAGCTATTCTTCTACTTCTGCTTCTATTACTGTTTTCTTTTTTCTTGATTTAGCTTTTTTTGGTTCAGTAGTTTTCTTTTCTTCTGAAATTCCATCTTTAATATCATTAATTGATATTACTTTTGTTTTTGCTAAGATATCATGAAGTCCTCTACCATCAGCTCTCAACATTACCATACATATTATTATTATTTGTATATAATATTGAATTTGATACACTATATTTGTTACTAAGTAATAATTTTCTTTATTTAGTGTATATATTCCTATTAATGATACTAAATAATATATGGTGTTATATAATAGTACACTTCTTATTAGATAACTTACTATATTAGGTTTACTATCATCAGAAACAGAAGAGACTATCTTTAATTTAAATAGCTTCTTTCCTAAGGTTTGACCATCAGTAACTAGATTGAATATACCAAAATATAATATTGTTACTATTATATAGATTGCAGATGAAATACTAGAATTTTTAGCTATCTTATATGCCAAGTCCTCATATTTCTTTTGGTAGTCTTTTTCTACTTCACTTTCTAATTTTTTATATTCTTTTTTGCTTAATTTACTATCTTCATAGTACCTTGATAGATTTTCCTCATATTTTTTATGGTTTTCTATTAATTTTGTGTAATTTTCTTCACTTAGTTCCCCATCTTTATAATATTTTTCTAAATCACTGATAAATGAATTATATTCTTTAGCATAATCTGATAATTGTCCATAATATTTGCTATAATTTTTTAATTGTGGATTTAGAAATGAAATATTAGTTAAGATTGATGATACTAATAATAAAATTAATAAATCAACTGCATATGCGAAAACTCTATTTAATATTGTTTTCATATTCATATTAAACTTCCTTAATTAGATATTATATCACAGATTAAATTGCTTATTTCTGTTGGATTAGTTATTGGTAATCCCTCTATTAATCTGGCTTGTGAATATAATATCTTTGTATATTTCTTAAGTTCCTCCTTGTTATTATTATATAATGTTTTTAGTTTTTGTGCAATAGGATGAGACTCATTTATTTCCATTACTATTTTGGCTTGAACTTGATTATCGTTTGGAAGGGCATTAAGTACTTTTTCCATTTCTAGTGATAAATTACCTTCTGTAGTTAGGCAAACTGGGTGATTTTTTAATCTATGTGTGAACTTTATTTCTTCTATATTTTCACCTTTTAAGGCTTCTTTCATTAATGTAAACATAGCTTTGGATTCTTCATTTGCTTTTTGTAGTTCTTCTTTTTCTTCTTGTGAATCTAAATCTAAGTTATCAGTGGATACATTTGCAAATGTTTTTTCTTTATACTCCATTAATGCTTGTAATGCAAATTCATCTACATATTCTGTTAGATATAATATTTCATATCCTTTATCTTTTAATAGTTCTACTTGTGGCATTGAGTCTACTTTATCGTTTGATTCACCACATGCATAATAAATCTTTTTTTGTCCCTCTTTCATTCTTGATACATATTCATCTAGTGTTACTAATTTCTTTTCAGTTGATGAATAAAACATTAATAGGTCTTTTAAATTATCTTTATTCATACCATAATCACTATAAATACCAAATTTTATTTGCATTCCAAATGTTTTAAAGAAGGTTTCATATTTTTCTCTTTCATTTTTTAGCATGTTTTCTAATTCTTTTTTGATTTTTTTCTCTAAACTTTTTGCTATTAATTTTACTGAATGATCTTGTTGTAACATTTCTCTGGAAATATTAAGTGATAAGTCTTCTGTATCTACTAGTCCTTTTATAAAACTAAAATAATCTGGTATTAAATCTGGACATTTTTCCATTATTAATACTCCATTAGAATATAGTTGCAAGCCCTTTTCGTATTCTTTAGTATAAAAATCGTAAGGTAGATGTGATGGTATATATAATAATGCATCATAAGTACATTGACCTTCTACTTTACTATGAATAGTTTTTAATGGTTTGTCATAATCTAAAAATTTATCATTGTAGAAAGTATTATATTCTGCTTCTGATACTTCATTTTTATTTTTCTTCCAAATTGGTATCATGCTATTAATAGTTTCTTCTTCATAAGTTGTTATATACTCATCCTTAGTTCCTTCTTTTAACTGTCTTTTTTCTACATTCATCTTAATTGGATATCTTATATAATCTGAATATTTTTTAATTATACTTTTTATTTTATATTCTTCTAAGAAATCACTATATTTCTCTTCTTCTGTATCTTCTTTTATCTTTAATGTAATAATTGTTCCATTTGTATCTTTTTTAGAAGGTTCAATTGTGTATCCTTCAGCTCCTTTTGATTTCCAGATATAAGCTTCTTTAGAATCAATTGATTTTGATAATACTGATACTTCGCTACTTACCATGAACGCTGAATAAAATCCTACTCCAAACATTCCTATAATATCTATGTTTTTATCTTTATTTTCTTCTTTGAATGCTAATGAACCACTTTTGGCAATAGTTCCTAAGTTGCTTTCTAACTCAACATTTGTCATTCCACAACCATTGTCTTCTATTGTTATTTCTCTTTTTTCTTTATCAATATTTACTTTTATTTCTAACTTATTAGTATCTACTTTTATTTTTTTATCTGTTAGTGATCTATAATATAATTTATCTATTGCATCACTAGCATTAGATATTAACTCTCTTAAAAATATTTCTTTATTTGTATAAATTGAGTTAATCATTAAATCTAATAATTTTTTTGACTCTGCTTTAAATTGTTTGTTTTTCATTGTTATTCCTCTTTTCTGTTGTTTCCAACTAAGATAATAATAACACTTAGATTAGCAATTGTCAATATTGATTGCTATTTTTTTATTTATTTGAAGTACCACTTGTCTCTATCTTATCTACAAGTGGATCTAAAAAAGAACATAATTAGATTACATTCCTTTTGTTTTATGATCTATATACATTTTGATAAATAACCATATTGATAAAACTAGGGCAATAAATAAATAGATATTTCTTAAGGATTCGTTACTATCTCTTGCCATTAAACTTGCTCCTATTATAAATGCAACATCCAATAATCCAATTACTAATTGATGTAGCATTGTTTCTATTTTATCTACTTGCTTATTTGAGTTATGTAGTTCTACTTTAGCTTTTACTTCTCCGTTATTTATATTTCTAGTAATTTTTAAAATTTCCTCTGGTATTTTTGTCATATTTTCTGTGGTTGCTACTGCTTGTTTTATAGTTGTTTTTAAGTATTCACCACTTTTTATTTTTTCTATTTCCCTTTCTTTTACTTTATTTGCTAAAACTACAAATAAACTTATTTCAGGGTTTAATTCTTTTAATAATCCTTCAATTACAATTATTCCTCTGATTAACATAGTTATATCTTTTGGTAGCTTTATATCATTATCTTTTAACATAGCATAAAAATCGTTAAAAAATGATACTACTGATATTTCATTTAATGAAGATTTACTATATTTTTCTAGTATTATTTTTACTTCCGTTTCTAGTTTTTGATGATTATATTCTTTTTGATTACATAGAGCAATTATATTATCTACAATTTCATAATAGTTTTCTTTTACTATATTTTTAATACAATCTTCTAGTATGTATCTTTCTTGTTCACTGGTTTTTCCCATCATGCCAAAATCTAGATATACTATTTTATCTTCTTGAATTTTAAAATTATTAGGATGTGGATCTGCTTGAAATAGGCCATCATATATTGCTTGTTTAATATAGGAATTTGCTAAAAGTTCTGATATTGTTTTTAAATTATAACCATTTTTCTTTAATGCTTCTGTATCTAAAATTTCTAATCCTTCTATTTTTTCCATTATTAATACATTTGATGTTACATAATTTGTATATACTTTTGGAACTTTTATATATGGAACATTAATATTATTTTTTCTGAACTTTTCCATATATGTTGCTTCCTGTTTAAAGTTCATCTCTTCTAGGGCACTTTTATATATGTCATCCAGAAAACTATTTATATCGATTATATGGTGAATGATACTTTCTATATGTAAGATATTAACTGCTTGTTTTAAAAGTTCTATATCCATATACATTTTTTCTTTTATATTTTGTCTTTGAACTTTAATTACAACTTTATCTCCATTTTTTAAGGTTGCACCATGTACTTGCGCTATAGAGGCAGAACCTATTGGATGCTCGTCAATACTTGCAAATATTTCATCATATTTCTCAAGGTACTCTTCTTTTAAAATAAGCTCTATTTCGTTATAATCCATTGGTTTTACTTTGTTTCTTAATTTTGCTAGTTCATTACAATAATCTTCTTTTAATAAATCATTACGTGAAGCCATTATTTGACCTATTTTTATAAATGTTGGACCTAGACTTTCTAAAATTATTCTTAGTTTTTCTGGAGTAAGCCCCTCTAATATTTTATTTTCTTTTAATACATTTATTATCTGTTGTAATCTTTCTTTTTTGCTTATTTCCATATACATCAACTCTTTCTTATTCTTTATATAATTATACAAAAAAAAGTACTCATTTTCAAGTACTTTATTTTATTTATATCGCCATATTTCATACCAATTTTTTAGCTTTGCTGTCCCTTTTCCTGCTATGGATTTTATTATGTCCCAAGTTATTCCAAAATTGGTTTTTAAATCTTGAAATCCTGCTTTGGCATTTTTACATAGTTCTTGGTCACTTTCACAAATTTTTGTGGTTGTTTCTAAGTATTTTTCTACTAACTTACTTTTTATATTATGATATGCTGATGATATTGTATCTTTATATCCTGGAATTTTACTGTCAACTTTACTATCAATGGAGAATGCTATTTTTAATATTTTAATTTTAGCACTATTACTTAATTCTGCAAATGTTTTTCCGCCAATTTCTTTTCCATAAAAGATGAAATCTATACATTTAACAAAATTTGTTTTTACTTTACTTTTTAATGTTTCTTCATTGTCGCTATAGGTTGTTAGATTATTGTCTAAATCATTAAAATAGTTGACAACATCATCTTCACTATAATTTTCTTCAGTAGTAGTTTGAGTAGATTGATTATTTTGATTGTTTTGTTCTGTAGTTGTTTGATTATTCTGACTATTATTAGTAGTTGTTTGGTTATCTTGGGTATTTTCTGTTGGTACTGTGATTTTGTCTTTTTGATTATCTTCTATTTTGGTGTTTTCTTTTTTCTTTATAATAGTTATTTTCTCTGGAGTTACTTCAATAGGACTTTTATTTTTAGAGACTGTTTTTGTTTCTACTTTTATTTTATCTCCTTCTGAATAGTCAGTGTCTTTGGTGTTTATTATGTAATCCGTGCTATCATCTGTAGTTAGTAAAATATAGTCAGTTCCTTTTGCTAATACTTCTCCTTCTATTGTTGTATTAGTTGTATTTTTAGTTGTTAGTATATGTACTACTAAAAAAATTATTATTATTGTTAAAACTGTGATGATACTTATTAAGATAATATCTTTCTTTTTCATAAACATCATTCCTTTAAATTTTATTATATAATTTTATTTTTAGGTAAGTTTTTAATTTTAGTTTATAATGTGATTTAGGTATTAATTTATATAGTAATTTTAATTTTTCTAAATCTATTTTATTCTTTTCTTTAAATATTGTATCATTTTTTTCTAAAAGTATGGGGCCAAAATATAGTTGCTTTTTATTATAGTGTTTAGTTCCTTTTTTAAATTTTATTACTGTATAGATGAATTTTTTTTCTTTTACTAAAGCTTCATCCTCTATGTAATATCCTAATTTTGTAACTTTTTCTCTTAAAAAATCTAAATCATTGTTACTTTGAATTATGATAGAGTCAATATTTGCTAGTTTTGATTTCCCCATTTGCAATATTCCTACTATTGTATGGGCTCCCATTCCAGAAATTATAATTGTATCTATATTATTTGTATCTATTTCACTTAATCCATCTGATACGATTGTAGATATTTTATTTTCTAGTTTGTATTTTTTAATATTTGTTATTGCATTACTTAAAGCTTTTTCATTTATATCACTTGCTATTATTGATACATCTTTTTTAGTTTGTAATATATAAATATCTGTTAATCCGTGATCACAGCCAATATCTACTATTTTTGCACCATCATTTACAAAGTCTGCTACTTGGACTAACCTTTTTGAAAGCTTAATCATTTAGGAAATCCTTTAATTTTCTCGATCTAGATGGATGTCTTAATTTTCTTAATGCTTTCGCTTCTATTTGCCTTATTCTTTCTCTTGTTACTCCAAACATTTGACCTACTTCTTCTAGTGTTTTACAAGAACCATCATCTAAACCAAATCTTAATCTAAGTACTTGCTCTTCTCTTTCTGTTAGAGTTAATAGTACATCTGATATTTCATCTTTTAACATTTCATGAATAGTATATTCTTCTGGTGACATACTTCTTTCGTCTTTAACAAAGTCACCTAAATGTGAATCATCTTCTTCACCTATTGGTGTTTCTAATGAAACTGGATCTTGAGCGATTTTTATTACTTCTCTTACTTTATCAAGTGGCATTCCCATTTTCTTTGCTAATTCTTCATCTGTAGGTTCTCTGTTTAATTCTAGTGTTAATTGTCTTTGATATCTTGATAGTTTATTGATAGTTTCTACCATGTGTACTGGTACTCTTATTGTTCTTGCTTGGTCTGCTATTGCTCTTGTTATTGCTTGTCTTATCCACCAAGTCGCATATGTAGAAAATTTATAACCTTTATTGGCATCAAATTTTTCTACTGCTTTCATTAAACCAATGTTACCTTCCTGAATTAAATCAAGAAATAGCATTCCTCTTCCTACATATCTTTTAGCAATTGATACTACTAGACGCAAATTGGATTCTGCTAAAATATTTTTTGCTTCTTCATCACCAGCAGCAATTCTTTCTGATAATTTTGTTTCTTCTTCTAATGATAATAGACTTATTTTTCCTATTTCTTTTAAATACATTCTTACTGGATCATTTATTGTTAGTTCTTTTGCTATTGTATTGTCTTTTAAGATATCTTCTATATCTCCGCCGCCATCTTCTTCTACATCTTCACCAACTTGTGATTCATCTGTAACTATTTCAATTCCATTTTCTACTAATGAATTATAAAGATCATCTAGTGAGTCACTGTCTAGATCTAGTCCTTTCAATTCATTAGCAAGTTCTTCATAAGTAATGAAGCCTTTCTCTTTTCCTTTGGCAATTATTTGCTCTTTTCTTTCTTCGAAAGTTTTAATTTGATCTATCATAATTATTCACTCCTTTTATATTTGCTATTTCATTTAATATTTTTAATTGTACTAATGGATCTGTTTCGTTTTTTAAGTCATTTTCTAATTTTTTGATTTTGTTTTGTTTTACTTCTTCGTTTATTACTTTTATATAATCTTCAATTTCTTCAATACTATAATTTTCTTTTAAATTCATTGAAGTTATTTTCTCACATTGTCCTAATAACAACTCATTGTTTGATAGGTGTGTAAAAAAATCTGCTATATTGAATGATTCATATTTGTGATAATAGTATATTATTTCGTTGAATAGTAATTTCTTTTCTTGATTTTCTATATATACTACTTTTTTTTCTGCTTCTTTTATTACTTGTGTATCTTTTAACATATAGAATATTAAGTTGTTTATAGCTTGAATGTATTTTGATTCTTTTTTTACTACTTTAATTTGATTTGTTTTTTGAGGCGGTTGTACTATTTTTTTTCTAAGTGAAGTTACTTTATTTTTTAAAGTAAGATATTCCACATTATATTCTTGAGACAATTTTTTTAAGTTTAATTCTATTTCTATTTCGTTATTTATTTTGGAAATTTCTTTTAATGTTTCTTCCAAATAAGCTGTTATATCTTCTATATTTTGCATATCTTTATTAGACTTTAATATTTTCATTTTAAATTCTAATACGCTTATTGGATTTTCTACTTTGTTCTTAAAGGCCTCTGCCCCTCTTTTAATGATATATTCATCAGGATCTTTTTCTTCTAGTCTAATTATTTTGGGAACTATTCCAGATTCTTCTAGTATTGGAATTGCTCTTATTGTTGCTTTTTCTCCTGCTTCATCGCCATCAAAACATAGGATTATATTATTAGTAATTTTCTTTAATATACTTATATGTTGTTTGGTAAGTGCGGTTCCCATTGTTGCAACACAATTGGTTACTCCTACTGTATCTGCCCTTATTACATCAAAAAATCCTTCCATTATAATTATTGAATCTTCTTTATTTAATTTTTCGTGAGCCCTATGATAATTATATAGTAATAAATTTTTTTTGAACAGTTCACTTTCTTTACTATTTATATATTTTCTATCATCTGTTGTCTGATATACTCTGCCAGAAAACCCTATTACTTTCCCATTTTGATCTTGTAATGGCACCATAATTCTATCAACAAAAATATCATTTTCTAATGTATTTGATAGGCCTAAGTCTACTAATTTATTGATACTATAGTTTTTTCTTAATAGAAAATTCGTTAATGGTTGTCTGCTAATTGAAAGTCCTATTTCAAATTTTTTTATTGTTTCTTTGGTTAACTTTCTTTTTTGCAGATATTCCATTGCGTTTTTTCCTAAATTACTATATAAGTTGTTTTGATAAAATTTTGTTGCTATTTCATATATTTCGTATTCTTCTTTATTTTTATTATTTGCCTCAAATGCAAAATTGGTATTAATATTATAACCTAATTTATTTCCTAAAATTGCTACGGCCTCATTAAAAGAAATATGTTCATAACTCGATACAAAATTAAAAACATTTCCTCCTTTTTCACATACGAAGCACTTAAACATTTGCTTGTCCGGTGATACACTCATACTTGGATTATGATCATCATGAAAAGGGCAAATTCCAAAGTAGTTGTTTCCTCTTTTAGTAAGGGGTACATATCTTGAAATTACTTCTACTATATCTGTCTTATTTCTTATTTCGTTTATCGTTTCAGTACTTATATATGGCATTTTAAATCGCCCCTCTAATATTAATATTCTACATAAATTCTTAAAATCCTTTTTTTTTGCGAAATTTTTTAATTTTTTTCTATTTTTTCGTCTTTTTCCTCATTATTTGTTAAAAACATGGCATCTCCGAATGAAAAAAATCTATATTTATTTTCTACTGCACTAGAGTATGCATTCATGATTATCTCTTTACTTGAAAATGCACTTACTAGCATTATTAATGTTGATTTTGGTAGATGAAAGTTAGTAATTAAACAATCTATTGCTTTATACTTATAACCTGGATAAATAAATATGTCTGTCCATCCAGAACATTTAGTAAATTTTCCATATTTTGTCATTATTGTTTCTAATGTTCTTGTACTAGTTGTTCCTACTGCTATAATTCTACGTCCTTCTTCTTTAGCATTACTTAGTATTTCTGCTGTTTCCTCATCCATTCTATAAAATTCTTCATGCATTTTGTGTTTTGTTACATCTTCAACATTAACGGGTCTAAATGTACCTAATCCTACATGTAATGTTACGTAACAAATTGTTATTCCTTTTTTTTCAATTTTGTTTAGTAATTTTTTTGTAAAATGTAATCCTGCGGTTGGGGCTGCAGCACTGCCTAAGTTCTTGGCATATACTGTTTGATATCTGCTTTGATCATCTAATTTTTCTTTTATATATGGTGGTAATGGCATTGTACCAAGTTTTTCTAGTAATTCATAAAATATTCCATCATATATAAATTCAAATTCTCTTATTCCTTCTTCTCCTACTTTAATACATTTTGCTTTTAATACTCCATCACCAAAATCTACTATTGTTCCTATTTTTACTCTTTTTGCTGGTTTTACTAAACATTCCCAAGTATCACCATCAGTATTTTTCAATAGTAGAACTTCTATCATTGCTTTTGTTTCTTCTTTAACTCCATATAATCTCGCTGGTATTACTTTTGTATCGTTTAATACTAAGACATCACCTTTATGAAGATAATCAATGATATTAGAAAATACTTCATGCTTAATTTCACCTGTATTTTTATCTACTACCATTAATTTTGAATGGTCTCTTTTTTCTATTGGATGTTGTGCTATAAGGTTTTCTGGTAAATGAAAATCAAAATCATCTGTTTTCATAAAATCACTCCCATTTAACTTTTATATTATACCATAATTAAGATTATTTTTAACAAAAAAGTTACAAAAAATGAAAAAAGATTAGGATTACCTAATCTTGCGGTGCTTTTTTTGAGCATAAAAAAAAT